>OHEP01000707.1_pt1 | contig 21072 bp, 20 predicted proteins | sample 1567271 | NCBI WGS metagenome assembly OHEP01 (sample SAMEA3879577, study PRJEB24766) | human gut metagenome | biome: human-associated habitat; feature: feces | place: USA | collected 1985/1987
TTATTTGCTATGCCCTTTATTTCTTGGCTGTCTTCTACTTATTTGTTTCAAACTTCTCCCTCCAATATCACGAATTCCATTTAGCATAACCTTCAAAAAGGACGGACTAAAGCCAAATTCCTTCTTAAATGCTTTTGTAAATCCAGCATGCGTTTCCCACCCATACAAAAGAGCAGCATCAATCACTCTATATCCGGATATGATTTTTTCCGAAGCCTTTACCAGCTTCCGCCGTGTCACATAGTCCTTCAACGCTATTCCCATTTCATTTTTGAAATTTCTTGATAAGTAGCTCGGAGAATACCCTGCCTCTTCAGCAATTCCTGTCACGGTCAGTTCTTCTTCAATATGCTCATCAATATAACACAAAATCCAATCATTTATCCCGCTCATATCAACACCCCCCTTTCTATGATACCTGCATTTTACCTTCGTTTCTGACTTTTTTCTTTTCCATACCTGCCGAATTTCGCCGAAATATCTTTCCATCAGATTCTTTCAGGCTGTTTTTGCAGTAAACTGCCCTTCCAGCATACATTCTCTCCAGACAGTACCTTTTATTCCACCGAACATAATTTCCCGAAAAACAAAAAGCAAAACCCTCTTCCGCCCCGCGGCAATCCTCTAGGAGCGTTTTTGTTTCATAGAACGTAATTCCCATGAAACAAAAAAAGACAGATATCATACGATATCTGTCTTAGCGCAGAAGGAGGGATTTGAACCCTCGCGCCGCTATTAACGACCTGCACCCTTTCCAGGGGTGTCCCTTCAGCCTCTTGGGTACTTCTGCATAAGTACCGATGCCTGAACATCAGCAAAACTATATAATTGTCATCGGCAGATCTAAAATCTGTCCAACGGAGAGGGTGGGATTCGAACCCACGCGCCCTTGCGGACAAACGGTTTTCAAGACCGCCTCGTTATGACCACTTCGATACCCCTGCGTGTCACAATTAATACTTAATTGTTTAGTTGTCTGCACTTGTTCAGCGCAGGATTTATATTATCATCAATGTTACAATATGTCAACACTAATTTCTATTTTTTTTACATTTTTCTGCGTTTCTTTAAAAAAAGTTCTGCAATCCCCATATCTTCAGGAGTTGTGACCTTTATATTTTCATACGAGCCCTCTATGAGCTTTACTTTTGTGTCACTCCCATACTCTACTATCATTGCATCATCCGTAATTGCCGGCACATTTTTCCCATATGACATGTCACTAAACAGCTTATCATAGGACTGAGCCAGCAAATCATATTCAAAGCATTGCGGTGTCTGAATCTGCCACAGGCTTTTCCTGTCAGGAGTATTTGCTGAATATCCCAATTCATCTGACACCTTTATTGTGTCCTTTACAGGCATTCCTGCTACGCATGCTTTTTCTTTTTCAACCGTATGCATAGAACGAACTATTATTTCATTATCCACCAGAGGGCGTGCGCCGTCATGGATCAGCACATAGTCCGTGCCGTTTGCTGCTTTAAGCCCCTCATATACAGAGTTGTAGCGCTCTTTGCCCCCCTGCACTATTGCTTTCACTTTCTTAAAGCCATATTTTTCAATTATCGAATGTCTGAAATACTCAATATAATCTGCACTGCAGACTATGACTATTTCATCCACCGGACTATCCTCAAATGCTTTTATACTATAATAAATCACAGGCTGCCCCAAAAGCTCCATATACTGCTTTGGCATATTACTTTTCATCCGGCTTCCTGTACCGGCTGACAGTATGATTGCTGTGTATTTCTTCTTATCCATATTCCTTTATTTTCCTATCCATGATAAATCTGCACATTATGTTTGCACACCGGTGTAACCGGAAGCAATTACAGAATCATTCACCAAGCTTTAGATTCGGAACCGCATTCAGATCAAGCCCGGACCTCTTACCTGCTATAAAATCATAGTATGCTGCCGCACCTATCATAGCAGCATTGTCTGTACACAGTATCGGTGACGGACGATAGAATTTAACACCCTTGCGCGCGCACATTTCCTCCATCGCATGACGGATAATACCATTAGAAGCAACGCCTCCCGCAATGGCAAATTTGTCCATTTTAAACTCATCTATGGCATTCTCAGCGTGTCCGACAAGCACATCTGTAACCGCCTGCTGGAACGATGCTGCCACGTCTGCCCGGTTTATTTCCAGTCCCTTCATCCTGCAGCCGTTTAAATAATTGAGTACTGCCGATTTAAGCCCGCTGAAGCTGAAATCATAAACTCCGCCCACAATCTTTGCTCTCGGGAACTCTATGCTGTGCGGATCTCCCTCATGTGAAACCTTTTCTATCTTAGGACCGCCCGGATAGCCAAGTCCTATTGCTCTCGCTACCTTGTCAAAGGCCTCTCCTGCCGCATCATCCCTCGTACGTCCGAGGATCTCATATTTGCCGTAATCTACCACTCTCACCAGATGTGTGTGTCCTCCTGATACGACGAGTGCCAGAAATGGCGGCTCTAAGTCTTTATTTTCTATATAATTAGCGCTGATATGTCCCTCTATATGGTGCACTCCGACAAGAGGAATGTTTCTTGCGTATGCTATGGCCTTTGCTTCTGCCACGCCTACAAGCAGTGCTCCTACGAGCCCCGGACCATATGTTACGCCTATTGCGTCTATATCGTCGAGTGTCATATGTGCATCTGAAAGAGCCTGCTCTATGACCTGATTAATTTTCTCAATATGCTTTCTGGAAGCTATCTCCGGTACTACCCCTCCATATAAAGTATGAAGAGCTATCTGCGATGAAATCACATTACTTCGCAGATCACGTCCATTTACTACAACTGCTGCCGCAGTCTCGTCGCATGAGCTTTCGATTGCAAGTATTTTAATTTCTTTTTTTGTTTCTGTATTTTCTGTCATTTTATTACACCAATCTTAATTATATTACTCTATTCTGTTTCCGTATCAGAATCTGCCGCAATCTTATAAAATGTAAGAATCCTCCAACAGCCTTCCTTATCCTGCCTGAGTACATATTCCTGATATGTCTTAGAATACGAGCTGCCCTCCTTCATGAAGTAAGATGCCTTTACATATGCAATTTTACTACCATTATCGGTGACATATTTTACATCATTGCTGTCACACACTCCGGTCTGAGCAAGTGTAATGCCCTGGTCCTTGTAGCTTTGCGCATCTGCCGTGACAGACTGTTTGTAGGTATCCTTTGGATTGTTTGCTGCAAGCTCGTCATCAAAAAGCTTAAGCGCTTGGTCGGTGAGTGCATCAAGCTCTTCATCGCTATACTGCATACCATAGTAGCACTTCACAATCCTGTTATAAAGCTTCACCACCTCACGAGGTGTCTGCGGGTAGTTCTTGTCGAGATCCTTAGTTGTTATTCTTTGTACCTCGGTCAGTACCTTTTCCTTTTGATTAGCCCTTTTAGACTTGTCGTTTACGACATAAAACGAACCACATATCGCGGCAATCAGCGCTATTGTTAAAATAACTATACCTGTTTTCTTCATATCGCCCCTCCTTAGTCCTCGTCAAACATGAGCTCCACGCTCTTTGCGTCTTTTCCAAGATATGCGTTTGCAAAAATATCCCTCACCTGTGGCATATAATCCTCTGCACGGACAAGCGACGGTGAAAAATGTGTAAGCCACAACTCCTTCACGCCGGCTCTCTTTGCCATGTCTGCTGCCTCGTAAAAGGTCATATGCTTATACTGCTTTGCTTTTACTATCTTTTCCTTTTCAGCATACATACCCTCGCAGATAAAAAGGTCTGATCCCTCTGCTGCCTCCACTATGTGCTCAAGTGGCCTTGAGTCCGTACAATATGTTACCTTTATGCCCTTTCTTGCAGGTCCAAGCACCATATCCGGAGTATACACTCTTCCCTCAAATTCAACGGTATTGCCTTTCTGAAGAGGATTCCACAGGCGCATCGGAATTTCTTTTTCCTTTGCTCTTTCCACGGAAAATCTGCCACTACGCTTTATCTCAACCGAATAGCCATAGCACAGCACCGCATGCTTTACGCGGAATGCATGTATATGATATCCGTTCATCTCAAAATATTCATCCTGCTCATTGAGCTCTATGCATTTTATCTCAAAAGGCAGCTCCGGCGCAATCGTCCGAAGTGCAGTGACAACCCTTGTAAGCCCCTTAGGTCCAATAATGGTAAGCGGCTCGGTGCGCTCCGCATTTCCCATTGTAAGAAGAAGCCCCGGCAATCCACTGATATGATCTGCATGAAAGTGGGTGATGCACAAAATATCTATCGGCTTGAAATTGATTCCGGCCTCCTTCATCGCAATCTGCGTTCCCTCACCGCAGTCAATAAGTATATTGCTGCCGTTATATTTTAGTGAAAGTGCCGTAAGCCATCTGTTTGGCAAAGGCATCATGCCTGCTGTTCCAAGTAAACACACGTCTAACATAAATTTTCCTCCGCAGTATAGGACATGATGACACCGTCCTCTACCGGATGCTCATATAGATTTTTTCTGATTCCAAGGTTTACAAACCCCATCTTCTGATACAGTGATATCGCAGCCTCATTAGTCACCCTGGCTTCGAGCACAATGCGCTCAACACCTGACTCTTTTGCCTTTTCCTGCAGGCATCTGATAAGATGTGCACCCACACCTTTTCCTCGTGCTGATTTTTTGACTGCTATATTGGTCAGCTCTCCCTCATCAAATGACACATACGTGCACTGATACCCCAGTATCTCGCCATCCTCCTGTGCCACAAGCATGATATTCTCCGGAAGCCTCATGGCATCCAAAAATCCCTGTCTGCTCCAGGGCTGTGTGAAGCTGTCTTTTTCTATCTGCGCCACCGAGTCTGCATCCTCCGGCTCCATGGGTCTTATTATCATATTCTAAAATCTCTCTCCTTTTCCTGTCTCTCTCTCTCCGCCTGTGATAATCTGAGATACTCAGGCTTATGGTCTGCTGCATTTTCTGCCCTGCCCTGCTCATAGAGCACCTGTCCAAGACATGCTACAGCCGATGCTCTTTGCTTATTGCACATGGCAGGTGCAAAGTCATAGTCCACCTTTACGTGCTCATTTATATAATCCCTGAACACATCCACTCCGTCTCCAAGGAAAATCACCCTGCGGCCGAGCTCATTGATTTGGTCAACTATCTCTTCTATCATCACTACGCACTGCGGCAAAATGGTGTTCATCCTGCCATCGGTAAAATCATACAGCCCTGTATAGGTCTGCTGTCTTCTTGCATCCATAAGTGGACAGATAACATCCGCACTGCCCCACAGATTGTATGCAAGCGCATCTACAGTAGGCACAGAAACTATCTGCTTATCCAGTGCCAGTGCAAGCCCCTTCGCCGTTGCCGAGCCTATACGAAGCCCTGTAAACGATCCCGGTCCCGCTGAGACTGCAATAAAATCTATAGTCTTAAGGTCAAGCTCTGTCATCTTAGCCACCTCATCAAGCATCGGAAGAAGTGTCTGCGAATGTGTCTTTTTATAATTTATCGTGTATTCTCCTATCAGATTATCGTCCGATACGACAGCCACACTGGCCACAAGCCCTGAGCTGTCAAGCGCAAGTATCTTCATTATAAAACCTCTTTTATTGTTATTTTTCTATAGTCAAAGCCTTTTTCAAGGTCTTTTTCAATCGTAATCTCTTTTCTCTTCTTCGGGAGTATCTCCTCAATGAGATTTGCCCACTCTATCATCGTAAGCCCATCTCCGTAGAAATAATCCTCATAGCCGATTTCATCCATCTCCTCGATGTCACCAATCCTGTATACATCGAAATGATAAAACGGCATCCTGCCATCCTCGTACACCTGCACTATGGTAAATGTAGGGCTGTTTATCGGCTCAGTGATGCCAAGCCCCTCTGCTATGCCCTGCGTGAGCACTGTTTTGCCCACTCCTAAGTCACCCACAAGTGTGCACACATCCCCCGGCTTTGCCTGCTGTCCAAGCGAAACCCCAAGTGCATGCGTATCGTCTGCCGAAAAGCTTTCTATTACTGTTATATTTTCTTCACTACTCATATTACCAGCTTATACCTTTATCTATTTATTTTTATTATACTTTATGTATTTAATATTTAAATTTATTTGATTTTCAGTCTGTATTTCTCCAGTGTGCTGCCTGCCAGCTCCTTTAACGGCTCATAGCTGTCGCCAAGCTGCTCCTTTGAGAGAATGTAGGCATTCTTCCTATTGCTGAATATAAGTATCCTCTTATCGTTTGCCACGAATCTGTACACCTGCTCCCACGGAAGCTGCGCCATCTCCTCTCCTTGGCTTACATTTATGTTCTTTTCGTCTATCTCAAAATGCAGTGGCTTTGAGAAAACTTCATTTGTCTTCATAATCATCCTTACCCTGCTCTTGAGCGAAAACGGCACATATAACAGCACCAGAATACCAACTATAATATAAAGCACCACATACTCCGTATTGCCTTTTTGTGCGCTTAACACTGCTGCCGCAGCCAAGAGCACAGCAAACAGCAATGATATGACACCCTGACTGCCCTTGTACGCCTGCTCTATATTAAATGAATATAAATCTTTTTCTGTTACTTTTACATCAAATTCAAGCTTCATGTCCTGCTCCCAACTAAATATTTGGGTTTATTATAACATTTCTTTTAAAAAAAGAAAAGAGCGCAATTGACTGCGCTCTTTATGTTTGTGACTAATATATATTGTGTCAGGTATTTTCTCTATCCTCTGCCCTTTAAAACCGGTGACAGTCTCTTGTATATAAGCACTGTGATAAGTGTTGATATAAGTCCCTTTACGATGGTAAACGGAACATTGAATATTAAAAGCGCCTGCCACAGCTTGCCTACTGATGGGAGAAGCTCACTGTAGGCACCAATGATTGCTTGCATTGGCATGAACTTTGTGTATGCAGGATACACGATAAACAGATTCGACGGGAAGCTGACGATTCCCATTACCACTGAACCGACTACAGCGCCGATTATTGCACCCTTTTTTGACTTATTCTTCTTGTAGATAAGTCCTGCTGTTGCTGTAAATACTGCTCCAAGAATAAAGTTTGAAAGCTCTCCTACCGTAAAGCTCTGTGTTACTGTACAGTGAAGCAGGTTCTTGATAAACTCTACAATCACTCCTGCTAACGGTCCATATGCAAATGCGCCGATAAGTGCAGGCAGATCTGAGAAATCAAACTTAATAAAGCCCGGCATGATTGGAATTGGAAACTCGAGGTACTGAAGTACAAATGCGAGTCCGCTTAACATTCCTGTGCCGACTAAAAGTCTGATGTTTACTTTTGATTTTGTGTTGTTTGTTGTTACGTCCATTTTACACTCCTTTGATGCTTAAGGAATCCTGAGGATATTGTGAGTGCAGCTATCTGAAATCTGAATAGCGGCTTTAAAAAATCCCGGAAGAAAATCTTCCGGGACTTAATATCACAGTGTAATGACACCTAATAATCTTCTCTCATCCAGACTATACTGTCGGCTTCGGAATCACACCGAATCATGCCTTGCGGCTCGTGGGCTGTACCACCGGTAGGGAATCGCACCCTGCCCTGAAGAATTCCTATTTTTTTTACAAACTTATGATATGCACTTTGAAGTGTTTTGTCAAGGTGTTTTTAATTATCAAGAATAATATTGTCAAAGAAATTATTTTTCTTGCCCTTTATGTAGTGTGGCTTTTTGTTTCTGTTGTTATTATTCTTGCTGCCTGTACTATTTCTATCGTTTCTGCTATTCCTGCCGCCGTTATTTCTATTACTTCTGTCAGCCTTGTTGGCAACACTGTCTTTGCCGCTGTGTTCTGACTTACCGGCCTTGTCTGTGCCCTGTCCGATTTTCATGGTAAGCTGGATGCGCTGCTTTTTGAGGTCAACGCTCATAACCTGCACATCTACTATGTCACCTACACTGACAGCCTCAAGCGGGTGCTTGATATAGCGGTCACATATCTCTGAGATATGCACAAGTCCGTCCTGGTGTACTCCTATATCCACGAAGCATCCGAAATCTATTACGTTTCTGACGGTTCCCTTTAATACCATACCCGGTGTGAGGTCCTTCATCTCAAGGACATCGCTTCTTAGAATTGGCTTTGGCATATCCTCACGCGGGTCTCTTGCCGGCTTTTCAAGCTCTTTTACGATGTCACGCAGTGTGATTTCACCAACTCCTGCCTCATCTGCGAGTGCCTTGTAATCAGATACCTTCTTTGAGATTCCAACCACATTTCTGTTCTTTACATCCTCCATTGTGTAGCCAAGCTTTTCAAGCACTGCCTTTGTGGCATCATATGACTCAGGATGCACGCCTGTGGCATCAAGCGGGTTCTTTCCGTCTGAGATACGCATGAAGCCTGCACACTGTTCAAATGCCTTCGGTCCAAGCTTTGCTACCTTAAGAAGCTGTGAACGTGATGTAAATTTACCGTTTTCCTCTCTGTAATCCACGATATTTTTGGCAATGGTCTTTGAGATGCCTGATATGTACTCAAGCAGTGAAACTGATGCTGTATTTAAATCTACACCAACCTTATTTACGCAGTCCTCTACAACCCCTCCGAGTGCCTCTGAGAGCTTTTTCTGGTTCATATCGTGCTGATACTGTCCGACTCCGATTGACTTTGGATCAATCTTTACAAGCTCAGCGAGCGGATCCTGAAGTCTACGCGCCATGGATGTGGCACTTCTTTGTCCCACATCAAAATTCGGAAACTCCTCCGTGGCAAGCTTGCTGGCTGAATATACTGACGCACCTGCTTCATTTACTATGATGTACTGCACCTTTACCGGAATTTCCTTTAACAGCTCGACAATCACCTGCTCTGACTCACGCGATGCTGTTCCGTTTCCGAGTGAGATAAGAGTGACATGATGCTTGTCTATGAGCTTTTTGATTACGGCCTTTGCCTCCTCGACCTTGTTCTGTGGTGCTGTCGGGTAGATTACTGTGGTATCGAGCACCTTTCCTGTAGGGTCTACGACAGAAATCTTGCAGCCTGTACGGAATGCCGGATCCCATCCAAGCACAACCTGTCCTGCAATTGGAGGCTGCATGAGAAGCTGCTCCAAGTTCTTTCCGAATACCTTTATGGCACCATCCTCTGCTTCCTCTGTCAGATTGTTTCTTATTTCACGCTCTATGGCAGGGGCAATAAGCCTGTCGTACGCATCCTCCACTACCTCTGTGAGTACGGCTGCTGTAGGCGCTCCATCATTTGTGATAACCTGCTTTTTAAGATATTTTATGATATCCTCTGTCGGTGCCTCTATCTTTACTGTGAGGATTTTTTCCTTTTCACCACGGTTAATTGCGAGTGTTCTGTGACCTGCCACCTTGGAAAGAGCCTCATCAAATTCATAGTACATCTCATAGACAGACTCTGCCTTTGGATCCTTGGCTGTCGATATAAGACGCCCCTTTTGCATGGTAAGCTCTCTGATTTTTGTTCTGTAACCGGCATTGTCGGATACGTTCTCTGCAATGATATCCTTTGCTCCGGCAAGTGCAGCTGCTTCATCTGCCACGTCTTTTTCTGCATCCACATATTTAGCTGCTTCTGCCATGATATCAACAGACGATTCCTGCGCTAAAATGGTCTGTGCCAGTGGCTCTAAGCCCTTTTCCTTTGCGATTGTGGCACGGGTTCTTCTCTTCGGACGGTAAGGTCTGTACAAATCGTCAACCGCCACCTGTGTCTGTGCCTCAAGGATTGCCTTCTTAAGCTCATCCGTAAGCTTGCCCTGCTCCTCAATGCTTGCAAGCACTGTCTGCTTCTTGTCCTCAAGATTACGTAGATATGTCAGTCTGTCGAAGAGATTTCTGAGCACCTCATCATTTAATGAGCCGGTTGCCTCCTTTCGGTATCTGGCGATAAAAGGAATGGTGTTTCCCTCATCTATCAGCTTGACAGCGGCCTCGGCCTGTCCTTTTTTAATCTGCAGTTCTTCTGCAATTGCAGCAATAATATCCATTTTTTTACCTCTTTAAAAAACTTATTCTTTTCGTATTATAAATGAAGTGATACAATAAAATCAACTTTATAGAAAGGAATTTTATTATGGATCCACAAAAATTTGATTATAATCAGGATTATAACTATAATTTCGGCAGCAATTATGGGCCGGGCTTTAATCCCAACAACAATTTCCACAATAAACGCTCACGCAATATGGAGGTTGCAGCACTTGTGCTTTCAATAATTGCCATCGCGTCGTGCAGCTGTATTTATGTGTCTATCATATGCGGCTCGCTTGCCATGATTTTTGCGTTACTGTCAAAAGGCGGTGCCACCTCAATGAGCAGCATGGCTATGACCTCATTCTGGATTGCGTTTGCCGCTGTTGTTATCACTCTTATTATCTATATCGGTTCGTTTGCCGCCATGCTTCACGAATACGGAAGCATAGAGGGTATATTAAAGGAATACCAGAACCTGACCGGTATCGACTACAATGAGCTACTTAAGCAGATGAATACCGCAAAATAATATAAGCATATTTTTGACTATACAGTTTACCACAATAATGGCAAGTGCAAGCCACATATATAATGGCCTGAAGTGCATTCCGATGTGCAGCCTGCCGCGGCTTATCCGCTGCAGTGTCTGTGACAGCATAAACCAGCCTCCAAAAACGGCTGTATACGGCACAAACGGATGGAGTACAAACGACCTTATCAGATGTCCGTGCAGCAGCGCAAATGTGGCTCTCGTACCACCGCACCCCGGACAATAGTAGCCTGTATATGCGTGCAGCGGACATGGAGGCACCTTTGTGAGTATCTGCGTACCGCATACTCCAATCACTGCCGCAAGAGCCGCAAATACAGCTATGCATATCCAGCCCGTTATATAGAAATACCTGTCGATTGTTTCATCTGTCTGCATGATATGTGTGGTCCTTCCTGTGATTTTGTGTAACCATATGAATACAAGTATATGCTATATATCTGACAATTGTCAAAGCATTAATTTAAACATTAACTTAAGCATTAATTCAAAACTATTATTTCAGGAGAAATATAATGAACCCAAAAAAGAAATCCAAAGAATTAAAAAGAATATCAAGAGAGAACCTGAACGGAAGATACAGACTTAGCATGAGCGTTTTTCTCACTGTCACACTCATAAATCTGTTTAGTGATCTGCCGTTTACCTACCTGCTCGGAAATGTATATGCGACAAAGGTTCAGACCGTCATCTACTACATTGCCGAGGTGCTTTTATCTATCGTGGTCGGCGTGCTGCAGATGGGACTCATACGTTTCCACCTTAATATGGCAAGAAAGAAAGAGTGCCGTATCAGCGATGTATTCTACTGCTTTATGAATCACTCCAACAGATATTTTGGAGCATACATCATATATTATGCCATCTCTATGATTGCAAAGGCGCCTTTCCTTGTAGCCAGAAACTTTTTCAAGCTAAGCGGCGACGCCATGGGAATTGCTATCGCTTTATATGCTGCAAGTGCCGTGCTCAGCTTTATCGTACTGGTTCTGTTTCCATTTTACCTGTATCTGGTGCTCTCTCGCGATGATTTATCAGTATTTGCATGTCTGACTCATGCAATAAAACTGATTCGCGGCAACATACTCAGAGTCATCTACATTAACGTAAGCTTCATCGGTATGCTTGTGCTTTGCGTGCTGTCGCTCGGCATCGGCCTGCTCTGGGTGGAGCCTTACTATGAGCAGACCTTTACAAATCTCTTCCTCGATGTGACAGGGGAGCTGCCGACAGTGGACTGCGCGGTGTAACGATACCGCGCAGATGTAGTTCTTAAATTTTATCATAAAAGTATATTAGGTGCGTGGAGTGGGTGGCGTACAGATTATATGTCATCTGCTCAATTTACGACGTGCCGTGTGGAAGTTATATGCCGCCATCAGCAAAAGCGGAGCGGAAAATACTCGTTCAAGCAACACAACCTGAATTTATATATTGAGGTAAAATGCGCGTTTGATTTTTCGCGCCTAATAAGCTCTGCTGATGGCGGCATTTACTCCCACTAGGCTAAGGAGTTATGAGAGCATATGACATATAATCTGTACGCCACCCGCTCCACGCCCCCTCTCAACCTAAAATTGAAGCTCTACATCTTTAGCAACCGGTCCATAATCCTTGCTGCAACGCAGCTCTTGTCCATGATTTCAAGCTCTGTGCAGTCATCAGCCGTGATGAGTGTGACCACATTGGTATCTGTTCCAAAGCCTGCGCCTGCTACCTTTAGGTTGTTTGCCACTATCATATCTGCATTTTTCTTTGCAAGCTTTGCTTTCGAGTTTTCAAGCATATTCTGGGTTTCCATAGAAAAACCGCATATGAGCTGTCCCTTAGCCTTGTGTGCTCCGAGGTATGAAAGGATGTCCTCTGTGCGCTCAAGCTCAATTACAGACTCATATGAGCTGTCATTTTTCTTTATTTTCTCATCAGCCGGATGTGATGGGCAAAAATCCGCTACTGCTGCGGTCATGATGATAATATCCTGTTCAGCAGCCTTTGATTTCACCACGTCTGCCATGTCTGCGGCCGATGTCACATTTACCACATCTACAAACATAGGTGGCTCAACCGATACTGAAGCGTTGACCAGTGTAACATGCGCACCGCGGAGCATACAGTTTTCTGCTATGGCACGCCCCATCTTGCCTGTTGAGTGATTGGTGATAAAACGTACCGGGTCTATTTTTTCCTGCGTCGCTCCGGCTGTGATGAGTACATTTTTGCCCGCCAGGTCCTTTTCACAGGCTATTGTCCTCATTATGTAGTTGAAAAGTGTCTGTGGCTCCGGCATTTTTCCTGCACCGGTGTCTCCGCATGCAAGATATCCTTCAGCCGGCTTTATTATCTCAAAGCCGTAGTGTTCGAGCTTTTTGATATTGTCCTGCACAATCCTGTTCTCGTACATATTGGTGTTCATGGCAGGAGAAACAAGCTTAGGACATTTGGCTGCAAGTATTGTGGTGGTAAGCATATCGTCTGCGATTCCGTTTGCCATCTTGCCTATCACATTGGCTGATGCAGGTGCCACCATAAAAATGTCTGCTCTCTTTGCGAGCGCCACATGCTCCACGTTGAATTCAAAGTTTCTGTCAAATGTGTCCACGAGGCACTTGTTGCCTGTGAGAGTTTCAAATGTGATTGGATTTATAAAATTTGTTGCATTGTGTGTCATTATGACGTTGACATCGGCGTGCTGTTTTACAAGCATACTCGCAAGGTTTGCTATCTTGTATGCCGCTATGCTTCCTGTCACTCCCAAAACTACTGTTTTTCCTTTTAACATGATTTTCACCTCTGTATAAAACTATTATTCTGCAGTCATTTTTTGTTTACATCGCAAAATGCTTTGTAGCCATCCACAGACTTTGCACTTCTAGCTGCATTGGCAATGGCCTTTGCCATGACATAGGCACTCATTGGCCCCACCAGATTGATATCGGCAGGCACACTGCCCACTGATACGGCATAGATTGAATCTCCGTCTGCCATCGTGTGCACGGGTCTGATTGCTCTGCCATAGCCATTGTGAGCCATGGATGCCACCTTGCCTAGTGCGGTCTTGTCAAGCTTTGCATTTGTTATTATTGTACCAATTGTGGTGTTTCCTGTAAACATATTCTGAATCTTCGCCGCTGCCTCAAAATACGCTGTCTCGTCATCAAAAAGCAGCCCATTTTCATCCAGTGCTCCGGCAATTTTCTTATCTGTATCTATGTCATATATATCACCAAGTGCGTTCAGTGTCACCACTGCTCCAACCTTCAGTTCTCCAAGTTGTACTGCATAGGCTCCTATTCCGCTCTTCATGCTGCGCTCACGCCCCATATATTTGCCGACTGTTGCACCCATTCCGGCTCCATAATTTCCCTGTAAAAAGGTATCATAGGAAGCGTTCTCACACGCCTTGTATGCCATTTTACCATCTGGCCTTGCATTTTTATCACCTATTACCAGGTCAAAAATACACGACTGCACCACAAGAGGCACCTTTGTGACTCCCACATCAAAGCCTATATCGCGCTCCTCGAGATACTTCATCACGCCTCCCGCTGCATCCAGACCAAAGGCAGAGCCGCCTGACAGTACAAGAGCATGGATACCCTTTGCGTCTGCCACAGGATTTAAAAGTGGTGTCTCCCGCGAAGCCGGTCCGCCTCCCCTTATGTCAACTCCCGCCGGTGACTGTTTATCAAAAAGAAATACCGTACAGCCGGTCAAGCCCTTAGTGTCCTCGGCTTGGCCTATTTTGAAGCCGCCGATATCCATTATGTCTATTTCATGCATATGTTTCACCTTGTATCATGCCTTTCTTTTAACTCAAATGCTTTTTTACCGTTCCTAGTCCAACTGCTTATAAAACAGGCGGACCTTATCAGTCCGCCGTACATACAATTTCACATTTATTTTAAATCTATCTGAATTTATTTTGCTGCAATTGGTTTGATAGTATTTAAAACCAATCCAACAAGGTATACGATGATTGCGGCAACTATTGCCTCAATTACTCCGTTAAAGCTGATGACTCCGGTGATAACGCCCAGCACCGCGTTTCCTGCCACACCGATTGCATCTGCATAAGCATCCTTGTAAAGCACGAAGATTGAGCCCATTACAAGCAGTGTATTGGTCATGGCACCGGCTACACCTGCATATACAAATGGAATAACCTGTGTGCTCTTTCTGATAAATACAGCCTCAACTACTATAAATACTACAGCTCCGACTGCTATGCCGATTCCTAAAGCGGCAGCCTGTGAAAGTGACTCTGACATCTTGCCGAGGAATGCATATACTCCGAATGCAAGGAATACTGACATGAGCACATTTAAAACTGTGCCCCAGAGATTTTTCTTCTCTGACGCAAGCACCTTTTTGATGCCTATATATACAAAATAAGGTATAACACCTACTAAAATTCTTGGAACAAATGCTATGAATAAGCTCTTAAATATACCTGAGGTTCCGACCAGGGATGCGGCAAGCACCGGCGAAAATACAAAGGATGAAAGAGTTCCTCCGACTATAGTTGCCTTTAAACAACTGGTAAATCCGAATACAAATCCAAGGAATGCTCCCTTTTTAGGTCCGCAGAAAAGTGAACCAAGGATTACCGGAATGTGAATAATCGTAGCGTTGATAACTACGAGCGGAATATATCCGAGTGGTGTGAATGCCATGATAATGATAATGGCTGTAAATAAACCTGTCAGTACAAGTTCGTTTGTTTTTGAATTGCGCATTGTTTTTCCTCCTTTTGGTAAAAGCCCATATGGGTCTCGTCCTAATTCTGTTATGCTGTGATTCTGTCACACGGCATAAAAGCGCACATGAAAATTGTATGGCTGCTGGATTCTCGTATGAGTAACCCGCATTTATGTATCATACCACCGGATGCGTGATGTGTAAATACAAATTTGTTATATTTTTAACAAAATGTGTTGTCGCAGTGCAAATCACTGACATATACATCGATGTCTTACATATGCTGCATTGTATCTCACAAGCGTGAAAAAAAATCCCCGGACATCGTATAAATGTCCGGGGAAATTATTTATTCTACTGTAACTGATTTTGCAAGGTTACGTGGCTGGTCAGGGTTTAAGCCCTTTCCTGTTGATGTGTAGTAAGCGATAAGCTGACAGATTATAACTGACTCGAAAATCACAAACTCATCCGGTGCCTGTGGGAGTGAGATATGCACATCACAGATTGACTTATCTGTAATATCCTTGTCCTTGCTAAGAAGGATAACGTATGCGCCTCTCGCCTTTACCTCGCGGATATTTGAGATGACCTTGCTGTATACATGGCTCTGTGTAGCAACTGCGATAACCGGAACCCCCTCGCTGATGAGCGCGATTGTACCGTGCTTTAACTCGCCTGCTGCATAAGCCTCAGCATGAATATATGAAATCTCTTTGAGCTTGAGTGCGCCCTCCATGCTTAATGCATAATCAAGTCCTCGTCCTATGTAAAACGCATTTGCAGCATTTGTCATTCTCTTCGTAAGCTGTTCAATCTCAGGTGCCTGTGTGATAACTGACTCAATGAGATTTGGAACCTCCTGCAGATTCTCAATAAATGTCTTTGCCTCTTCCTTGGTCATACGGCCGGATACAAGACCAAGCTTGCATCCAATCAGGTAAAAGCTTGCCACCTGAACTGTGTATGCCTTGGTACTTGCAACAGCAATCTCAGGACCTGCGTGTGTATAAAGTACATAGTTGCTCTCACGGGCTATTGTTGAGCCCTTTACATTTACGATAGAAAGCGTCTTTTTAGTATACTTATTAGCCAGACGAAGTGCCTCTAAGGTATCGATTGTCTCACCTGACTGTGACACAAAAATAACCATTGACCTGTCTGTGAGAACAGGCTGCTCATATCTGAACTCTGATGCAATCTCAACAGAAACAGGAATACCAAACTTGTTCTTTAAAAGAGCTTTTCCGACCATTCCTGCATACATGGCTGTACCACAGGCTACAACTGTTATGTCGCTTATATCCTCGAAGAACGAATCAGGAATATTATCATCCTCAAAGCAAGGAAGTGAATCCTTGATTCTTGGAGTGATAGTCCTTGTGATAGCTGTCGGCTGCTCATGAATTTCCTTGATCATGAAATGCGGATATCCATCCTTCTGAGCTGCCGTTACATCCCAGTTTACCTCAAGATAATCCGGCTCAACTTTCTTACCCTCTAAATCCTCCATTTCGATTCCATCAGCAGTCATTGTCATGATAGTGTACTCCGGAAGTATAAAATAGCGCTTTGAATATTTGATAAACGCTGTAAGATCTGATGCAATAAATGCTCCGTCATCGCAATATGTTGCAACCATCGGGCTTACATTTCTGACAGCAAAAATCTTTCCCGGCTGATCCTTGAACATGATACAGAACGCAAATGAACCCTGAAGCTCTGCTACTGCCTTCTTAATAGTAGCCTTTGGATCTCCGTCATAGAGCTTGTTGATAAGAGCAGCTGCTACCTCTGTATCTGTCTCAGATATAAGAGACTCTGCAAGATCATACTTGTTTACAATCTCGTGGTAGTTCTCAATTATACCATTGTGGATGAGTGCGACATTTCCAACCTTGTGAGGATGAGCATTGGCATTGGTAACTCCGCCGTGTGTTGCCCATCTTGTATGTCCGATTCCACAGGTTGAATTGTTCTCATCATCGCAGATAGCTAGAAGATCCTTAACCTTTCCGACGGTTTTGCGAATAGAAATCTTGCCTGTATCCTTGAAATAAGCAATACCTGCACTGTCGTATCCACGATACTCTAACGCTGCGAGTCCTTCCGTCAAAATCTTCTGAGCCTCTAAACGGCCTGTAAATCCTATAATTCCACACATAGTGTTAGATCTCCTTTTCAATATATAATTTTAAATGTACAAATATGTAACTGTTCTGTACTGAATAGCTACTTTATTTTTATGGTTCTCTCGCTTTGTTTTGATGTCTCCATCATATTTGGCTCGAGATGCGCATCCATATATGCGTCCAAGCATCCGCCGAATTTTCGATAACCTGAAACCTCGTTAACCGGCATCATTTTACGTACCTGCCGGTGCATGGCGCTAAAGTTTTTAACTTTTCGAAATCCAATCCCTCCACATTTGATTGAACGATGTTATTCTATCACATTGGGATAAATGCCTCAATTGTAAAATTAGCCGAATTTTTCATAAATGTGGGGGTAAATTTATAATATGCGACTATATATCGTAGTATAACAAAGATTACGCTATATTTATGTTCAAAAAAACACAGCACTGCGATAAACAGTACTGTGTTTAAATGTATTAGTAATGTAATTTTATTGCATTATTATGCGATTATGCGTCAGCATTTGCCTCTTTAAGAGCTGCTGTAAGCTGAGGAACGATCTTCTTTAAATCTCCTACTAAGCCGTAATCAGCTACGTCGAAGATTGGAGCATCCTCGTCCTTGTTGATGGCGATGATGAGATCAGACTCCTCCATACCTGCTACGTGCTGGATGGCTCCTGAGATACCGATTGCAAAGTAAATCTGTGGACGTACAGTCTTTCCTGTCTGTCCTACCTGATAATCCTGTGCTAACCAGCCGTTCTCTACTGCTGCACGAGAGCATGATACCATACCACCCTTGAAGCATGAAGCAAGGTCACGAAGCATCTCGAAGTTCTCAGCGCTTCCAACTCCACGTCCGCCTGATACAAGTACCTTAGCGTCCATGATGTTCTCTACGTTGCCAACTGCCTTAACGATATCCATGATCTCAACATAACGATTGTTCTCCTCGAGTGCAGGATTGAACTCGATAACCTCTGCTGCTCTGCCAGCCTCTTTAGGAAGCTTCTGCATAACACCAGGACGAACTGTTGCCATCTGTGGACGGTTGTCAGGACAAGCGATTGTTGCGATTGTGTTTCCACCGAATGCAGGACGTGTCATGAGAAGCTGGTTGTGCTTCTGCTCCTGTCCAGGCATAGCGTTGATTGGGAAATCACCAATCTCAAGCTTTGTACAGTCAGCTGTAAGACCTGTCTTAACTCTTGCTGAAACTGTTGGTCCGAGGTCACGTCCGATAGCTGTTGCACCAACTAACATGATCTCCGGCTTGTACTCGTTGATTACTGATACAAGAGCCTGTGCGTATGGCTCTGTTCTGTATGTCTCAAGTGCAGGATTGTCTACAACGATTACCTTGTCTGCGCCGTACTCACCGAGCTCTGTTGCAAGAGCCTTTACGTTAGATCCAAGAAGTACTGCAGTAACCTCTGTATTTAAATCTGCTGCTAACTCTTTAGCTTTACCGACTAACTCAAAGGCGATGTCGCTAAGCTTATTGTCTACCTGCTGTGCGTAGATATATACGCCCTTATATTCTTCTAAACCCATTTTTGGTTCCTCCATACTAGATGATATGTTTCTCTTTGAATTTCTCCATGAGATAGTTTACTGACTCTGTTGGATCAAGGTTAACCTTTTCTCCAGCTCCCTTAGGTACCTTGTCAGATGCCTTAGCAATCTTTGTAGGTGATCCCTTAAGTCCAAGATCTGAATCGTCAACATCCTTAAGGTCAGCTCTGCCCCAGACAGTTACCTCTTTGTCAAATGCATCGAAGATTCCGCCCGGTGTCATATATCTAGGCTCATTTAACTCTGAAAGAGCTGTGATAAGACAAGGCATCTTAGCCTTAACTACGTGATATCTGTCCTCGTACTGACGCTTAACGACTACAGAATCTCCCTCAACCTTGATATCCTCTGCGTATGAGATTACAGGAAGTCCAAGATGAACTGCGATCTGTGGTCCAACCTGTGCTGTATCTCCATCGATAGCCTGACGGCCTGTGATGATTAAATCATAATCGAGATTTCTTAATGCACCTGCAATTGTAGTAGATGTTGCCCATGTATCAGCTCCACCAAGTACTCTGTCTGTTACTAAAACTGCATCATCAGCGCCCATAGCCATTGCCTCACGAAGGATTGCATCAGCCTTTGGAAGTCCCATTGTAAGAACTGTAACCTCAGCGCCATACTGATCCTTCAGTCTAAGAGCTGCCTCAAGACCAGCCTTATCATCTGGGTTCATAATTGTGAGCATTGCTCCTCTATTCAATGTACCATCTGGGTTGAACTGTACGCCACCCTTTGTATCAGGTACCTGCTTAATACATACGATAATTTTCACGATAAGTACCTCCTTACTTTAACAAGTTTGCTGAGATAACCATACGCTGTACTTCTGAAGTACCTTCGTAGATCTCTGTGATCTTAGCATCTCTCATCATACGCTCAACGTCATACTCCTTGATGTAACCATAACCACCATGAAGCTGTACACACTTTGTTGTTACTTCCATAGCAACCTCAGCAGCATATAGCTTAGCCATAGCAGCCTCTACAGAGTAAGAAACCTTAGCGCCACTCTGATACTCATCTTTCTTTCTTGCAGCCTTGTATACAAGAAGCTTAGCAGCCTCGATCTTTGTAGCAAGATCAGCAAGTACAAACTGTGTATTCTGGAACTGGGCAATTGATCTACCAAACTGCTTTCTTTCCTTTACATAGTTTACAGTTGTCTCAAGAGCGCCCTCAGCGATACCAAGTGCCTGAGCAGCGATACCGATACGTCCACCGTCAAGTGTGTGCATAGCGATATTGAAGCCCTTGCCCTTCTGTCCAAGAAGTGCATCCTTAGGGATACGGCAGTCTGTGAAGATCAACTCATATGTAGAAGAACCACAGATACCCATCTTGTTTTCCTTTGTACCAAATGTAAATCCAGGTGTTCCCTTCTCTACGATAAATGCAGAAATCTCTTTCATCTTTCTGCCACGCTTCTCGATGATACCTGTAACAGCGATAACGATATATACGTCAGCTTCCTTACCATTTGTAATGAAGCACTTAGAACCATTCAGTACCCACTCGTCACCATCAAGAACTGCCTTTGTCTGCTGTCCCTGTGCATCTGTACCGGCACCTGGCTCTGTCAGGCCGAACGCACCGAGCTTCTTACCAGATGCAAGATCCGGAACATACTTTGCCTTCTGCTCTGGTGTACCAAATGTTACGATCGGGTCTACACACAGAGATGTATGTGCAGATACGATAACACCTGTTGTACCACAAACCTTAGAAAGCTCTTCTACACACATAACATATGTGAGAATATCACAGCCCTGTCCGCCTAATTCCTTAGAAACAGGAATTCCTAAGAAACCATACTTTGCCATCTTGTCTACAGTCTCTCTTGGAAATCTGTGCTGCTCATCAATTTCCTGCGCAAGAGGCTTTACTTCGTTCTGCGCAAAATCCTTGAACAGAGTCTGCGCCATTTCATACTTCTTGTCTAAAGTGAAATCCATTCTTTCTATCCTCCATAATAGATTGATTATTACATCCGCACATGGCTGAAAAGCCACGTGCGGGGATTGTACGCTTATTACTGAGCGTCAACAGGTGTCTTTGTGCGATCTGCGTTGTATACATAGAAGCCCTTGCCTGTCTTACAGCCGAGGTTTCCACCACGTACCATCTTACGAAGCAATGGACATGCACGATACTTGCTGTC
>OHEP01000716.1_pt1 | contig 20898 bp, 12 predicted proteins | sample 1567271 | NCBI WGS metagenome assembly OHEP01 (sample SAMEA3879577, study PRJEB24766) | human gut metagenome | biome: human-associated habitat; feature: feces | place: USA | collected 1985/1987
AAGCAAGACACGTGCAAAATCCAATAAATGGTCTTTGTGCGGTGTTGCCTTAGATATCCAGGTTGGCGAACGAGCATTTTCTGCTTACATATTAATGTGGGATTTTAATGCCACAAATAAGGGCTTGCATTTTTTCGCGAAATGTTATATAATAGTGTTCATACGAAAATGAAACAAGAGAAAGGGGACATAAATATATGAGCAACACAACTAAAACAGCCAACGAGCTGATCCCTGCCATCTCCCTCAGGGGGCTTGTTGTATTCCCGGCTATGGTGCTTCACTTCGACATCGGAAGGGAACGCTCCGTTAACGCTGTCAAGGCGGCGGCCGAGGGCAATGGAAGAATCTTCCTCGTAGCCCAGAAGGACGCGGCCCAGACCGAGCCGGAACTTTCTGACATCTACGAGGTCGGCGTTATCGCAGAGGTGCGCCAGCTCCTTACTACTCCGGACGGCTCCACAAGAGTGCTTGTGGAGGGTCTCACACGCGCAAAGCGCGTAAAGAGCGTTCCCGGCAAGGAGTACCTCCAGTTTGAGGTGAAGGAACTGCCCGTCCGCGGCATGGAGCTTTCCGAGAGCACCGCAGCAGCCGCAGTACGCGCGCTGAAAAACACCTTTGCAGAGTACGCGCAGATATCCCCAAGAATGCCCCGCGAACTGTTCGAGGGAATAATGAGCGAGGAAAACTGCGCAGAGCTTTTTGAAAAGGTAGTTTTCAACGTAGTGCTCAAGGTCGAGGACAAGCAGGCTCTGCTTGAGACCAACGGACTTCTGCGCCGCGTGAAAATGCTTATCTCCATGCTCGAAAGCGAGATTGAAATAATCGAAACTGAAATCGACATTCAGGAGCAGGTCAAGGAGCAGGTCGACAAGAACCAGCGCGAATATTACCTCCGCGAGCAGCTCCGCGCCATCTACAAGCAGCTCGGCGAGGGCGACAACCCGCAGGAAGAAGCCGACGGCTACATAGAGAAGATCAGGGCGCTGAATCTCTCCGACGAGATCACTGAAAAGCTCATCGGCGAGGCGCAGAAACTCGTGAAGATGTCCTACTCCTCTCAGGAGGCGGGCGTTATCCGCGGCTATCTCGACACTGTGCTCGAGCTTCCCTGGAACGTCAAAACAAAGGATAAGCTCGATATCGAAAAGGTACAGAAACAGCTCGACAAGGATCACTACGGTCTGAAAAAGGTCAAGGAGCGTATCACCGAAATTATCTCCGTACGTGCGCTCGCTCCCGATGTCAAGGGACAGATCATCTGCCTTTACGGCCCTCCCGGAGTCGGCAAGACCTCTATCGGCAAGTCCATCGCTGAAGCGCTCGGCAGAAATTACGTACGCATTTCTCTAGGCGGCGTTCACGACGAAGCCGAGATCCGCGGTCACAGAAAGACCTATATCGGCGCAATGCCCGGACGTATCGCGGCTGCGCTCAAGCAGGCAAAGAGCATGAACCCCGTAATGCTGCTCGACGAAATCGACAAGATGGGCAGCGACTACAAGGGCGACCCTGCTTCCGCTATGCTTGAAGTCCTCGACAGCGAGCAGAACACCACATTCACCGACCACTTCCTTGAGATCCCGCTCGACCTCAGCGACGTTCTGTTCATCACAACCGCTAACAGCCTGGATACTATCCCGGCTCCGCTGCTCGACCGAATGGAAGTTATCGAGCTTTCAAGCTACACCCGCGAGGAAAAATTCAACATTGCGAAAAAGCACCTGCTCCCGAAGCAGCTCAAGAAGCACGGCGAGAAATCGACGACCCTCAAGGTCAACGATAAGGCGCTGTACTCCATCATCGACTTCTACACCCGCGAAGCCGGCGTGAGAAAGCTGGAGCGCTCCATCGCGGATATCTGCCGCAAGGCCGCTAAGAAGCTGGTTTCCGGCGAGAAGAAGGTCACGGTCACCGATGAGAACATCACAGATTTCCTCGGCGTAAAGAAGTACCTGCCTGAGCACCTCGAAGCTCACGACGAAGTAGGTCTTGTGAACGGCATGGCGTGGACCTCCGTAGGCGGCGTGCTTATGCCGCTTGAAGTACTGATACTCGACGGCACCGGCAAGACTGAATTCACCGGCAGCCTTGGCGATGTAATGAAGGAATCCGCGAAGATAGCGGTCAGCCTGACCCGCTCCATTGCGAAGAAATACAACATCGACCCCGAGTTCTGGAAAACCAAGGATATCCATATCCACGCTCCCGAGGGAGCAGTCCCGAAGGACGGCCCCTCCGCCGGCGTAACGCTGACGACTGCGCTTGTTTCCGCGCTCTCCGGCACTCCGGTGCGCAGGGACGTTGCAATGACCGGCGAGATAACCCTCCGCGGAAAGGTACTCGCGATAGGCGGTCTGAAGGAAAAAACAATGGCCGCATACCGTGCGGGCGTTAAGACGGTTTGCATTCCGAAGGAAAACGAGCCTGACATCGACGAACTGGACGACGTTGTAAAGAACAGCCTGAAGTTCGTTGTTGCCGAGGATATCTCCACAGTCCTGGAAACTGCGCTGGTCATTCCGAACTGCAACCCGAAGGAAAAGGCTCCGCTCAAGCGCCGCACAACCCCCAAGGCCAAGGCGGAGAAGAAGCTCCCCGCGCTTACTGCAAACTAAATAATGCTGCCGCCGGGTAGTACTCGGCGGCTTTTTTTAAGGTGACATATGAACTACAACAACGCAGAATTCTACACGTCCTACGGCAGTTTCAAGCAGATACCTAAGTCCGAGCGTACTGAGATCGCGTTTTCCGGGCGCTCCAACGTCGGGAAATCCTCGCTGATAAACAAGATATTCAACCGAAAATCCCTGGCAAGGGTCAGCGCGGTTCCCGGCAAGACCGCTACCATCAACTTCTACAGCCTGGAGAATCTCTATTTTGTAGACCTCCCGGGATACGGTTACGCGAAGGTCGCGAAGTCAGATAAAGAGCGCTGGGCGGGACTGATCGAGGGGTACCTTCACGACGACCGCGAGCTTGCGCTGGTGTTCCAGCTCATCGATATGCGCCATCCGCCCACCAGAGACGACTTAACGATGGTTCCGCCACCCGCCGACCTCCGACGATGTGATGATGGTGAATTTCCTGATCGACAGCGGAATACCGTTCGTTGTGATACTCACAAAAGCGGACAAGCTGTCCAAGAAGCAGCGGGAAGAGCGCCGCGCTTCCCTGCTGAACGAACTCCCCTGCGCCGAGGACATCACTATTATCGAATTTTCAGCCCAGACCGGCGAGGGGCGTGACGAAATACGCGCAATAATCGAGGAAATCGCTGCGGACGATGAAACGGAAGAAAACGAAGAATAAATTAAATTTTTTCTGAAAAAGCACTTGACAAACCGTGTTTGACGTGATATAATAATTATGCTGTTCTAAAGACAGCAGGCTGACGAAAGTCTTTAATGGTTAACACCGCCTGCCGAGGAATGGGAATGAGATTATAACATCTGCTCCCTTTCTGTGTCTACAGAGAGGGATTTATTTTTCTCCTCATTACTGAACAGCGCAAATTTAGTAAAGGAGTGAATTAAATGCCTAGTAAAAGCGTACTCGAACAGAAGCAGGCATATGTCGCTGACTTAGCTGAAAAGCTCAAGAACGCTGCCGGCGGTGTTCTCGTTGACTACAAGGGTATCTCCGTTGAGGCCGACACCAAGCTCCGTAAGGATCTTCGTGAAAACGGCGTAGAGTATTTCGTAGTTAAGAACACACTGCTCAAGCGTGCAGCTGAAATCGCAGGGATAGAGGGTCTTGAGCCCGCGCTCTCCGGCACAACTGCTATCGCTCTTTCCGCTGAGGACATCATCATTGCCCCCAAGCTCCTGTTCAAGCAGACCGAGGCTCCTGACAGCACATTCGCTATCAAGCTCGGCTTCATCGATGGCAAGGTTATTTCTAAGGAAGAAGTTGAAGCTTACGCAAAGCTTCCGTCCAAGGAGACCCTGCTCTCTCAGCTCGTATTCATGCTTCAGTCTCCGATTCAGAGAGTTGCTATCGCACTCAACGAGATCGCAAAGAAGAACGAAGAGCAGTCCGCTTAATTGCGGCGCAGCCTGCGATTTGCTTCGCACGGCTTAAACTTACTGCGTGAAAACGCACAATAATTTTAATTTAATGGAGGATACTAAAATGGCATCTGAGAAGATTACCGCTATGATCGAAGAAGTTAAGGCTCTTTCCGTTCTCGAACTGAACGAGCTCGTTAAGGCACTTGAGGAAGAGTTCGGCGTTTCCGCTGCTGCTGTAGCTGCTGCTCCTGCTGCTGGCGCTGGCGCTGCTGCTGCTGAAGAGAAGACCGAGTTCGACGTTGTTCTCGCTTCCTTCGGCGACGCTAAGATGGCTGTTATCAAGGCTGTTAAGGACGTTCTGGGTCTGGGTCTTAAGGAGGCTAAGGAGCTCGTTGAGGCTGCTCCTAAGGCTCTTAAGGAAGGCGTTTCCAAGGCTGAGGCTGAGGAGATCAAGGCTAAGCTTGAAGAGGCTGGCGCTAAGATCGAGCTCAAGTAATTCCTGTTATTTACGCTCACTTTACACATATACCCCCGTTCGCAGGATCGGGGGTTTTGTTTTTTAACTATATTTTACTATTCAACATTGACAAATACGATTCTTTGTGGTATCATTAAGAAGAAGACTGGTAACTTTATTAAAGTTAGTTCACGAAAAGGGTAATTGATATGTTCAAGGGAAAAGACAAGAACTACAGGATCCTCGGCATATGCGGCTCCAAAATGCCGAACGAGGACGTCAAGAGCATGATGGACTCAATATGCAGAAGCGCTGTAGACAGTGGCTGGAAAGTCATGATGTTCACCACTTTCTGCGACCTGTACAGCCGCTCACACGAAACTACTGGTGAAGCCAGCGTCTACAAGGTGATAAATACTGATATCATTGACGCTCTTGTAGTGCTGCCGGGCTCCATCAATAACAACGATGTTTCCGCTTCAATAATCGCCGCCGCAAAAGACGGTAATATCCCGGTGGTCACAATAGACGGACATTTCGACGGAGTTCCCAGCGTAATGTTCGACTACGTCACCACCTTTGAGCGGATAATCCGTCATGTCGTTGAGGACCACCACTGCCGCACCGTGAATTTCATAGCGGGATTCAAAGATAATGACTTTTCTGAAGCCCGCATCGACTGCTTCAAGCGCGTACTAGCTGAAAATGGCATCGAATTTGACGAACGCAGGTTAGGCTACGGCGATTTCTGGGAGGAACCCACCCGCCGCGCCATGGACTGTTTTGTGGAAAGCGGTCTTCCCATGCCAGAGGCTATCATCTGCTGCAATGATTCCATGGCGATAACCGTCTGCCAGTACCTTTCGGAAAAGGGATACGCTGTCCCGGATGATGTGATTGTCACCGGATTCGACGGCATCGAACTGGAGAAATTTTACCAGCCAAGGCTCACCACTGGCTGTGTGGATTATTCGGCAGTGGGCGCAAGAACGATGGAAATAATCGGGAAAGTGCTAGCCGGAGATACTGTCCGTGACGCTGTGATACCCTACAGAATGCAGCTCGGCGGCTCCTGCGGCTGCAACAAAACAGACTCGGCAAACGCCTGCGATAAAATAATCAAACTCTATGAAAGAGTCGACAATTCGATCTGGCACGAAGACTTTATGTTCAACTTTCTCAGAAAAGCAACACAGTGCCGTGATCTTTCAGAGCTTGCAGATGTTATGTCTACCCATGGCGACTACTTCGAATGGTTCTGCCTGAACACGGATCTTTTCAGCAAAACGCCTGACGAAGCGCGCTATCACGATCTTTTCACTGAAAAAATGAACGCGTTTTTTGTCCGCAGAATGGAAAATCACACCAACACCGACATCATTTTTCCGGCTGAAAATATTCTGCCCGATCTTGAAGATACGCTTGATAAGTTTGATGTGCTGTATTTCTCGCCGCTGCATTTTATGGACGAAGTTCTGGGTTACGCCTGTGCGGCTATCGCTTTTGCAGAGGAATTTATTTACTCCAACCGCCGAAGATATATCAGCAATACAGTCCAGATACTGGAAAATCTGATACATCGCGTGAAGCTGGAACGAATGAACAGCGAGCTTGCTGAAATGCACATCCGCGACCCGCTGACCGGTCTTCTGAACCGCCGAGGATTCTACAAAAAATTCGACAAGCTGTGCGGCGAGGGAAAATTCATCTATCTTTTCTCCATCGACATGGACAGGCTGAAATATATCAACGACAATTTCGGACATAACGAAGGCGACCGTGCGATAAAGACAGTCGCAGCAGCGCTGATGTCCGCGCCCGGCTACGAGCTGGTATGTTCGCGGTTCGGAGGTGATGAATTTGCCGTGATAGCCTCTGGCGATGATTTCAGCCCGGAGGACTATATCACGGAGGTCAGGGCTTATCTTGCGGGCTACAACCGCAGTTCCGGCTGCCCTTACCGCGTGGAAGTAAGCGTCGGCATGGAAAAAACTGATCTTTCAGGATGGAGTTCTTCCGACAGCATAGACGATATCATCAGAATAGCTGACGCCAGAATGTATGAAGACAAGCGCAGCAGAAAAGCTGTAAGGGATCAGTAACAGCGTCAATCAGACCTGCAATAAACTCAAGCCTTTTATCGCAGGTCTTTTTTGTACAATGTTAACAAAGATACGCTATTGTTATTGTTGAAGTATTGCAAATATAATCCAAGTATGATATAATTAATATATAAAGAATATGATTCTGAAGGTGATATGATGACTGAACGTATTTTCTACCTTGATATTGCCGCGCTGGTGATCCTTGTTATAGCTCTGTTATCACAGCTCACCCGCCGCATGACCAAAGGCACTGCAAATCATTTATTTCTGATCCTTGTATCGGTAACACTGCTGAGCTGCAGTCTTGAAATATGGGCAGACGCGCTTGACAACCTCTGCGTTCCGGATCTGATGTTAAGGCGGTTTGCTCATTCGGTGCAGATGATAGTCTACAATACCACAACGCCATGCTTCCTTTTATATGTGCTGAGCCTGACCAGCGTATGGTACAAGCTGCCGAGGCAAAAATCAATGTGGATAACGCTGGCTGTGCCATATATCGCTGACATTTCGCTGCTGATATGCAACATATTCACCGGAACTGTTGTCGATTATCCCGATGGTGTATATACGATAAATCCTATGGCTTACGTTACCTATGCGACAGCCGGATTCTATATTATCATCGCAATGTGCTATGTGTTGTTCTATCACAAATTGTTCTCATTTCCGAAGATAGTCTGCCTGCTGTTCCAGATACCGCTTGCGGGAGTTGCAGGCGTCCTGATACCGATGTTTCCGGATATCTGCGTTACCTCTTTCACAGGTGCGGTCGGCATTCTGCTGATCATCGCTATGATACAGCGGCCGGAAGAAATCATTGACTCCGCCACCGGATTGCGCAAAATGAGCGCCTATGCGGACGATATGAAAAAATACTTCCTGACTGCAAATCAGGTATCAATTATCATGGTCAACATTTCCAACTATCGGACAATCAGCAGCATTATCGGATATGAACTGATGAACGAGCTGCTGATGAATGTCGGCAGAATAATGATAAATACGAAAAAAAGCATAAAGAATTACGGTGAAGTATATAACATCGGTGAGGGCTGTCTGCGTCTGACTCTCAACAACTGTGACAGCGACCACACGCAGAAAGCCGCCGAAATGATAAACAGCGAGCTAAAAAAGACTTTCAAGATAAATCAGTACGACATCAATCTTATTGCATATGTATGCACCGCGCAGTGTCCGGAAGATATCCGCGACCTTAAGTCGCTGACAACTTTCGGTGCAGAGTTCAGTTCCAAGATTCCATATAACGGCGAAGTGCTGCACGCCAGCAGCGCAAGCGTTAAAAGAAGCATGACCCTGCTGTCAGAAATTGACTGCATAATAGACAACGCATTTGCAAATCATGGATTCCATGTCTACTATCAGCCAATCTATTCCGTTGAAAACAAGAGGTTCGAATCTGCAGAAGCGCTGCTCAGGCTCATCGACGAAAAAGACGGATTCATCTCCCCTGAAATATTTATTCCCGCCGCTGAAAAGAGCGGAGCTATACACAAGATAGGCGAGTTTGTGCTTGAGGAAGTATGCAGGTTCATCGGCAGCGATGAGTTCAAAAAGCTCGGATTAAGCTATATTGAGGTGAATCTTTCCGTTTCACAGTGCATGCAGCACGGTCTTTCAGAAAAGATACTCGGAATAATGAACAAATACGGAGTTTCTCCGGAGCAGATAAACCTTGAAATAACCGAGACCGCCGCCAGCTTCGACCAGAGCGTGATGACCGAGAATCTCGCAGAACTCAGCAGCGCAGGAATATCTTTCTCGCTTGACGACTATGGCACGGGCTATTCCAACATGTACCGCATCGCAGCTCTTCCGCTCAAGATAGTGAAGCTCGACAAATCCTTCGTGAACAACCAGACCAGCAAAATGTGGACTATCCTTCAGAATACCGTTAAAATGATAAAGGACCTCGACATGGAGATAGTAGTCGAAGGTATCGAAACCAAGGACATGGTGAAGAAGTTCTCAGACCTGCGCTGCGACTACATACAGGGCTATTACTACTCAAAGCCTGTTCCTCAGGACGAGTTCGTGAAATTCGTCAGCGAAAGAAACAGCGCCGCCGCTTCCGTATAAGCAAACCCCTCCGACTCTGACCGGAGGGGTTAAATAGTAAATGCTGCCGCAATAGTGCGGCAGCATTTTGCGTTTATCAGCCGTTGATTATGGAATCAATTACCGGTGAGTACTCGGCGCTGAGCTTTGTGAAGGACTCGCCGTGGAACATCGGGTCGAACAGGATAGTGTTGCAGATGGTCTTGAGATCGTCGTTGAAGCCCCAGCAGTCGTCGAAAGTGAAGCTGAACTTGCTCGGATCCATCATATCCTGCCAGAGGTCATACTGACGCTCGTCCCAGACAAGCGCCCACTTCTGAAGTCCCTCGTACTTGCCGCTGGTGAAGTAAACAGGCTCGGGATTTATCGCTTCCTGCTTCTTGGTGGCATTTACAGCCGGGTCAGTTTCGTAAACGCGGCAGAGGTTGATCCAGTCGAGAGCGCCCTTCTTGTTCTTTGCACCCTTTGCAACAAGGTATCCGAATGTGTCGTACGCGATGTAGTATTTGTCAGCCTGCGGGTCTCTCGGGAACGGAACAAACGCGAAGTCAGACACGGTATTGCAGATGTCGTCCGCTGCGCCCGGCTTATTCTGAACCTGACCGGCTGCCGCGCCGTATGTCCACTCGGGGTTCATGCCCAGGAACAGAATGCGGTCGGAGTTATCAGCCCAGAGCTGCGGAGATACCCAGTCGCCTATTTCGTTCTGATAGGTCAGACCGTTTCTGTAGAGGTCTGCGCAGTATTCCATCGCGCGGGATACGTTGATATCGCTGAGGTTGTTCCTGGCGGTGCCGTCCTCCTGTACCTTTACAAGAGATGTGCCGGTCGTTGCGATGAAGCTCATCGCGCCCTCGCCTGCATAGCCGATGTGGCTGTCGTCAGCGCTGCACCAGTCGATAAGGAGCTGTTTGAATGTATCCCATGTCCACTGATTGTTCATGTAGAGGTCGTAGGGATCGTCAAGCGCGTATTCCTCAAGGGACTTGCGGTTGTAGTTCAGCGCGAAGTTGGTGGTTATGCGGTAGGGATAATAATAGTGCTTGCCCTTGTACGCAAAGCGCTCAGCGGTCTCAGCCATGTCAGACCACAGCGGGGAGGTCATGTCGATCTCGCCGTCGAGCGGCTCGTACATATTCTTGCTCATGCCCGTTGGGAAGGACTGCCACTCGTATCTTACGATATCCGGAGAATCGTCCGAGGATATCATAGTAGCCAGCTTCTCAAAGTAAGCCGTGCCGCTGGTTGTTGATACATACTCAATATCGCCGCCGTAGAGTTCGCTGTTGAATATCTTGTACTGCTCGGAAGCGCTGCCGTCGGTGATGAGATCATAGTAGCCGAGCCACACGATCGTACCGCTGTTGCCGTCGGGAGTGTAGGCGTCGGTGCCGACTTCCTTGATTTCCGCGTCGGTGGGAGCGTTATCGTCCGGGTCGGTAGTCGTGGTCGCTGCTGTAGTAGTCACAGCGGAGGCGCCCGGTGTGTTCCCTGCGGAATTTCCGCCGGATACCGCCGGCTCCTCATCACACGCGGTGAGGCTGAGGATCATTCCCGCAGCAAGCAAACCGCTAAGTATTCTTTTCGTTAATGTCATGTTTCTCCTCCTGATTTCTTATGATGTCATCGTCAAGATAACGTTTACATTATACACCTTTCCGAAGAAAAATGCAAGTAAAAATCAGGTAATTACTTAAATTTCTTTTTACTTTTCAAATCTGAACGATCTAAAATCGAAATCGCTGCCGGGAAGGAACGTAAAACTGATGTTCTGCTTACCTGCAATGCCATCCAGCGGGAACTCACGCTCAACGTAGCCGGATTCGCCTTCCGTTCTGAACTCGCAGAGAATACGCTCTGTTCCGGCGGTAAGGTGGATACTGTTCAGCGGCAGCGGGGATCTTCCGCAGATAACGAGCTTCGACGGCTGCTCGTCCGTGAAGTCAAACTCGCCGAAATCAAGCACGACATTGTTGCCGATCCCTGTCACTTCGTCCTCACACTTGGTGAACTTGTCGCCGTAAATCTGCTCAGCCGAAGCCGAGTTTATCTCCGAAAACTCCCGGCGCACGCGCTCGAATCTGAAGCCGCTCATCTGGTAGCCACAGTCGGTCTCCATGCAGATAGTGTGAACTCCGCGCAGCTTCTTTGCAAGCCGGTATGTCTCCGGAACAAATACCATCCAGTTCGGCTCCTCATGGTAGGTGAATTCACCGATCAACTCGCCATCGCCGGGAATCCCGTCCCACACCCGCAGTCTGACCGGATCGAGCGTGTTCGCCCAGATTGAAACGGTCACTATATCGGAGCCGTCGCGCCCGAAGTCTACATTATCGTACGCCGCCCATGAGGTTCCGCCGAATGCGAATCCAACGCCGCGGTTCACGCCGCTGCAAATATTCTCGCTGGCTCTGGAATACAGACCGCCTGCAACGAAGCCATATGCGTCGATGAACGCGGCTCCAAGCCCTGCTGCCCTGAACGGCAGCACCGACAGAATATGCACTCTGTCCGTTCCGTTTTTACAGAGCGCCCTGAGATAAAACTCCCCGTCGCCCTTCGCCCGGACGGTCACTGTGCTGTCCGCGTTTACTACGCAGTCTGCGATGTTGGTTACTATTCCGGTTATGTTCGTCACGCGGTACTCGATATCACCTGCCATGTCCGCGTTTGCCGGGAAAATCAGCGTTCTTACGGTTATCTCGCGGCGGTCGGGCGTGAACTCCAGCGCGTCCGCCAGCAGTTCGACCTTGCGGACGGGTATCTCGTCGTTTCTTCCACACTCGGTGGGAACAAATTTCAGCACTTCTTTGCAGGAAACGCCGGACTCATTCTCCGATTTCTCGGCTGTGAGCGTTACGGAACACTCCGGCAGCCCCGGGGACTGCACCTTCACCCGGATATCTCCGGCGGTTTCCGTGGCGCCTATCACAGCGAGAAGTCTGCCGGAAAAAAGCCTGCGCGAGGTTCCTTTGTACTGGTCGTAATCGGTGCTGTCGCCGTTGTCCAGTCCGAGGAGCCTTCCCGCGCCAGACACCGTGACGTTCACACGGTTGCTTGCGTTGGCGCAGAATGTTCCGTTTTCGTCGTATGCGGCTATCTCAATGTAGATAAGGTCGCTGCTGTCGGCATGCAGCGCGGTTTTGTCCGGTACTGCTTCCAGCTTCACGGCGTCGCCGAAGGAACGCGCTGTATCCTCCGCGATGATGTTTCCGTTTTCATCGTACGCCACTGCGCGCAGCTCGCCCTTGTGATAGGGAATAATGTAGTCTGATGTCAGCTTCTGACCGTGCTTGTGGTCGATGTCGAACGCTCCCTGAGATTCTCCGTTCAGGAAAAGCTCCACCCTCGGCGCATTGGAACAAACTCTGACATCTACCGGCTGACCCTCGTTGAAATCCCAGTGCGGGAAAATATGAACGAACGGAGCCTTCTTATAGTCCGTCCACTCTGCGCGGAAAACGTACGCGCTGTCTTTCGGGAATCCCGCGGTGTCGTACTGACCGAAATAGGAATTCTTCGTGCTGTACGGGGTAGGCTCTCCGATGTAGTCGAATCCACTCCAGATGAACTGACCCGCGCAGAATTCCGCGTCCCTGTCCTTTATAATGCACTCCTCGGTGTTCTTCGCGCCCCAGCCGGTGCAGCTATTTCCGATCGAGGAGCACTGCTCGTCATCGTCCGCGAGTACGGTCTGCGAGAGCGGGAAGTGATATATGCCGCGGCTCTGAACCACCGAGGCGGTCTCGCTGCCGTAGATCGCCCAGTCGGGGTGAGCCGCGTGGTGCTCGTTGTAAAGCCGCTCGCCGTAATTGTAGCCCGCCAGCTTCAGAATATCGGCACACTTCTGGCCGTTCTCCCACTGCATGTAATTCGAGCCAAAGGTAACATACCCGTTGCCCTGCGGGTCGTGGAGCTTCACCAGCCGCCTTAGCAGCGACGTTACCTCCTGACCGCGCTCGTCGGCGTGGGTGTCGAATATCTCGTTTCCTATGCTCCAACCAATAATAGAGGGGTGATTCCGGTCGCGCCTTACCCAGGAAGCCACGTCCTTTTCTACCCACTCGTCAAAGAAACGCGCATAGTCGTAGTCGGTCTTGCTGCGCTCCCACATGTCGAAGCCCTCGGAGAGGATCAGCATTCCGAATTCGTCGGCAAGTTCCATGAATTCCTGCGCGGGCATGTTGTGGGAAGTTCTTATCGCGTTAACTCCCATCTCACGTAGCTTTCTGAACCTGCGCAGAATCGCGGCTCTGTTGGAGACCGCGCCCAGGCAGCCGTTGTCGTGGTGCTCGCAGGAGCCGTGCAGCTTCACATGCCGCCCGTTGAGGAAAAATCCCCGGTCGGTGGTGAACTCCGCCGTGCGGAATCCGAACCGCTGCGAAATGCGCTGAACAACGTCGCCGCCGGATATTATCTCGGAAACCAGCGTGTACAGCTTCGGGGACTCGATATCCCAGAGCGCCGGGGAATCAACGCGCAGGTTCTGCGTTGTTACGGAATAGCTGGCTCCGTCCACCCGGACAGCCTCCGGAATGCAGGAGAAATCAGCGGCGCAGGCGTCAGATTCAGCGGAAGCGGCGGCGTTTCCGTCAGGGTCAAGCACGGTCTGACGGAGCCTTATTCCTGCTATCGGAGTCCCCGCAGGGCGCAGTACCTCGGAGGTCACGGTTACTGTCCAATCCTCGCCGTTCTTTTCCGTGGAAATGTACACGCCATCGTTTCCGAAGCGCATTTCGGGAGATTCGCACAGCCACACGCTGCGGTAAATTCCCGCGCCGGAATACCAGCGGGAGTTCGGCGCGCGGTGGTCGACGCGGACAGTTATCGTATTTTTGCCGTTCACGACGAGGTCGGTTATGTCAAACTGGAACGCGGAATATCCGTACTTCCACTCGCCGGCGGTCTTTCCGTTGACGTACACGTGAGAATCCATGTACACGCCGTCAAATCTTATGTAAGTGCGCACTCCGGGCTTCTTTTCATAGCTGAAGCTCTTCCTATACCAGCCCGTGGAGGTCTCATACAGATTATTAGTGTTGTAAATCAGCCAGTCGTGCGGGAGGTCAACCGCCCTGAAATCAAAGCCGTCGGAATATTCGGAGCCAAAAGGCGCCTTGAAAAATTCCCAGCCGCTGCAAAACAGCCTGCGGTTATTGTAGGTATCGCAAAAATTCATCAGTGTTTCTCCTTGGTGCTTATTTCAATTCGGAACTTCGCGGAGATCTCCGGCAGCGGCAGGCGGTATTTATCGTCCAGTGCCGGGCCGCAGGCATTGGAGCCAACTCCCGCCATTCGGCTGTCTATGCAAACAACGCTGCTTCCGCATTTTTCAAGTTCAAAATTGTGCCGCTTCGCCGCAAGCTCCTCCTGCGTGTACTCCGAGACGTTGAACGAAAATCCCGGATCGGAGGCGAACCGCAGAACGGTCTCGCCGTCGGTCAGCTCAACATATGCGCAGCCCCAGTGCGAGGAATTCTCCTGCGGTCTGATGTAATCCTCGTGAAGTTCGCTGACGTCCGCTGTGAACTTCCCTACCCAGCTTGCCTGGTGTTTGTCGGCGTAGCTCTCATACGGACCGTATCCGTAATACTCGACCTGCGAGAATCTTCGGGGCAGGAACGCGCGAATTCCGAATCTCGGCAGCATTTCAACCTTGTTTGAGAACTCCGCAGAACACTCGATATCAAGCGCGCCGCCGGATATCCGGTAAGTCACGTCCATGTAAGCCGCGGGCTGGTGGACTCCCCACGACATCGACTGGCGCAGCTTTATTTCCGCGGAAATCGGGGTGGAATCAACGGTCACACCGTAATTGCGCGGTGTAAGTTCATTCAGGTGCGCGGCGTACCAGTCGTTTTTCATAACGTCGTTATCAACTGGTGCGCGGAAGAAATTGAAGCTCAGCGGTCTATCAAGCAGCTCCTTCCCGCTGTGCTTTATGGAGTCAAACGCAGACAGCCGCTTGTTGAACCGGAACACGGTCTCCCCGGAGGTCACGCTGACGATAAGCGCTGTTTCCTCCACTTTGACCGGGGTTTCAGGCGCGGGTTCTGCCAGGGGCTTTCCTACGCACAGTTTTACCTGGTCAAAGCAGACCTCATGCCCATTTTCACAGTACGGAGTTTCCTCCTTAGCAGTGAACACGAAGCGGATATAGGATTCCTCATTGGAAGGCTCGGCTGCCTCTGGAACGGATATCTCCGCAGTTCCCATCGGCGGAAGTGAGAAATTCAGCGTTCCCGCGCAGGTCGTCACTCCGGCTCTGGAGATCTCCCAGCGGCAGTCTAGGAGCCGTCCCGCGTCCGCGAATTCAAGAGTGCTGCTGAAAATGAAGCGTCCGGCCTCCCCCGCTGTTACGCGGACTGGACGGTACACCTGCTTTGCTTCCAGAAGCCCTGTGTGCGGCGTGCGGTCGGGATAATTCAGAGCGTCCATACAGAAGTTGCCGTCGTGGTGGCGCTCGCCGAAATCGCCGCCATAGCCGTATTTTATTCTGCCGTCGGGCGTGAGCCCAAGCGGAAACGAATGATCTGCCCACTCCCAGATGAACCCGCCGCAGAATCGCTCGTTGGAATAAAACGTGCTGTGGTAATCCTCAAGGTCGCCGGGGCCGTTGCCCATCGCGTGGCAGTACTCGCAGAGGATATACGGACGGGTCTCCTTTTCGTCGGCAAGGTAATCCTGCATTTCCTGCCTGGAGGGGTACATTTTAGATACGAGGTCGAGGATATCGGTCGGCGTATCGTCAAGACGGTGAGTGCTTTCGTAATGCAGGAGCCGGGTGTCGTCCAGCGACTTCACAAGCTGCCCCGCCGCCAGGAAATTCGTACCCCAGCCGCTTTCGTTGCCCAGCGACCAGAGCAGAACGCAGGGGCGGTTGATATCCCGTTTTACCAGGGATTCGGCGCGGTCGCATATCGCTGATTTAAAGCGCTCGTCCGAGGCAAGAAGCGCGATTCCGTCGTATCCCTTGCTCCACTTTAGGTCGTTGTGGACTATAACGCAGCCGTGCGTTTCAACGTCGGCTTCGTCTATCACATACAGCCCCAGCTCGTCGCAGAGCTGATAGAACTGCGGCGCATTCGGGTAGTGCGACGTCCTGACGGCGTTTATATTGTGGCGTTTCATCTGCGTGAGGTCGAGCCGCATTTTGTCCAGCGGCGCGTAGTACCCGGTGTCAGGGTAGCTGTCGTGGCGGTTCACGCCCTTGAATTTTATCGGGGTTCCGTTCAGCTTAACAACGCCGTTCTCAACGCATATCCTGCGGAATCCCACACGCTCGCCGATGGTTTCGCCGCCTGCGTTTATAGTCAGACGGTAGAGGTACGGCGTTTCGGCATTCCAGAGCTTCGGGTCGGATATTTCCACGGAAATAGTTTCGCCGTCTGCCGCCGAAAAGTTCGAAATCAGCCTGCCGGAATCGTCGTGGAGAGTGCATTCTGCGGGGCTTCCGGACGGAGTGAATGTCAGCTTTGCAGAGGTGAGATCCTCTGAAAGTTCGGTTCTTATGATGTAGTTTTCAAGCCGCTTTTCCGGTCTTGAGAGCATGTACACATCGCGGAATATTCCCGAGAGCCGGAATTTGTCCTGATCCTCAAGGTAGGTTCCGTCGCACCATTTGAGCACTGCCGCTGTAATGCGGTTTTCGCCTTCCCGGAGGTACTGTGTGACATCAAACTCGGAAGTGCTGTGTGACACCTGGGAATAACCTGCAAACACTCCGTTAATGTAAAGATACAGACAGCTGTCAGCGCCTTCAAACGTCAGTATTCTGCGCATTCCATCGGGAGTGTAGCTATAATTCCGGCTGTAAACTCCGACCGGGATATCGTCCGGAACATAAGGCGGGTCGTAGGGTATCGGATAGGCAATGTTCGTATACTGCGGCTTGTCATGTCCATGGAGCTGCCAGTTGGACGGCACCGGCATTTTTTCGCTGCCTGAAAGCACGGTGAAATCGTCCTCCATGTCAACGATACTATCATAATAGCTAAAGTCCCACTCTCCGTTCAGCAGTTTGAACCGCGAGGAGTTTTCCCTGGCGGAAAACGAGTCCTCGCCGGGTGCGAACGGTATGAAATAGCAGTGCTTCGGAAGCGTTCCGATATGCAGCGCCTGCGGATCCTCATGGTAAATCATGCGGTTCTTGGGCGAATTCTTCTTTGAAATAGCTGAAATATCCATATTGACCTCCAGTGATTTTGTTATTTTTATTGTACAGCATATTGACAACCCTGTCAATAGATGATATTATTATTTTATAATGATATGAATATAGAGGTGGTTTTTTTGGTTTATTCCGATTACCCGATATTTCGCGGCGAACAGCAGCTTCCCATTTTTCTGCTGAATATGGGACTGCACCTCTGTCAGGATCACGTTGTGCGTCCGGATGGTCACAGCTCGCCGCAGATACTTTTCTGCACCCGTGGAAGCGGAACGCTCGTCATTAGCGAAAACCGGCTGAATGTTCCCGCAGGTTCTGCGATATTTCTGCCGGCGGCGTTCCCGCACGAATACTACGCCAACGAGGACGTCTGGGACATACACTGGGTAATTCCAGGAGGAAGCGCAGCTGAGGAAGTACTCCGGCAGTTCGGGCTTGAGCAGCCCGGGGTTTTCGAGCTGAGCGACACCAGAACCCTAGAACACATCTTCCGCAAAATGCACGACGCGATCCGTGCGGACAGCTTCTTCGGGAATTTCAGGGCTTCCGGTTATTTGTATGATTTTCTTATCGAGTTCTACCGGCTCATCTCGTCGGGAAGCTCGTCCAGAGCGCCCTCCCCTGCGCTCATGAGAGCGCTTGACCTGATAAACAGCCGCTTCGCAGAGCCGCTGGGAATGGACGACCTGTGCAGCGCCGCAGGGGTATCGAAGCAGCACCTCTGCCTTCTTTTCCGGAATATCCTGTGTCTGCGGCCGATGGAGTACATCGCGAAGCGCCGCATCCAGGAGGCAAAGTCGCTTCTTACCTCGACTGAGCTTTCCATCGCAGATATTGCAGAGCAGACCGGGTTCGGCTCGGAAAGCTACTTCTGCAAGCTGTTCAGGCGCTACGAAGGCATGACGCCTTCCGCGTTCAGAAATGTCAAATGACCGGCCGTATACTCGCATATCAGCCGAAAATCTGATTTGAAAAAAATGCAGCATGGCAGTCTAATAAAGGCTGACAGATTTCTGCCAGCCCATTTATTATGGGAACCTCTAAAAATCGGTTTGAAAAGGGAAAATGTGTAGAGTGCTCCGAATGCGATGAAAGCCGACGAAGTAAGGCTGTATGCCTTACGAGGAGGTTTGAAGAAGCAGGCGGTGTGCTATACACATTTTCACTCAAACAAGGTTTTTAGAGGTGACCTTATACTATTTCAACGTTATACTCACGCAGCCAGTACTCGATTTGTAACATATACGCATAGATCTGAGGAACAGTCATAAGCTGCCCGAACCAGTTCTTTCCGAAGCTTGCTCCATTGGTATCCAACAACTCGCGGAGCCTGTCGGCGTTCACGATCGAGGTCAGGCGGCAGTCGTCGGAATCCAGCACGCTGCGGAGCTTTCCGGACAACAGCTCCATGTAATCCGGGTTATGCGTTTTGGGATACGGACTTTTTTTGCGCCAGAGCACGTCCTCCGGGAGAAGTCCGGTCATTGCATGGCGAAGCAGACCTTTTTCACGCCCGGTGTACGCCTTCATCGCCCACGGAATATTGTAGGCGTACTCAACTATGCGGTAGTCGCAGAACGGCACTCTGACCTCCAGCCCGTGTGCCATCGACATTCGATCCTTTCTATCAAGCAGAGTTGCCATGAAATAGTCCATGTTCAGCATGAACATCTCGCGCATTCTGCGGTCGGTTTCGTTGTCGGAATCAAGATACTCCACCTGCGAAAGGCACTTGTCATAACTGCGGCGGACGTACTCCTCCGCTTCACATGCGGTCATGGGATTTTTCATCAGCGCAGCGCGTTCAGGTACAGCCGTAGACCATGGGAATCCGTCATAAAATAGCACTTCTTTCCTGTGATACCAGGGATATCCAGCGAAGATTTCATCAGCGCACTCACCGCTGAGCGCAACCGGGAATTTCTCCTTTATCTTCCCGCAGAACAGATATAACGAGCTGTCTACGTCAGCCATTCCAGGGAGGTCGCGCGCCCGCGTAGAATCATACAGCGCCTCGGCCAGCGCCGGTGTATCCAGCACCACGTTTGTGTGCTCTGAACCAATGAACTCCGCCATTCTGACTACCCAGGGCGCGTCCTCGTCAGGCTGGAAGCTGCTCGCGTGGAAGTTCTTGTGGTTATCCTTGTAGTCTATCGACCAGGTGGACAGCCGCTTTCCCTGTTTCTGGAACTCCCCGGCGGCAATCGCGGAGATTATGCTGCTGTCCAGACCTCCGGACAGAAAGCAGCACAGCGGCACATCGCTGACAAGCTGCCGCTTGACTGCGTCCGTCACAAGCTCCCTGACATGCGCGGAGGTTTCCGTAAAATTCTCACTGTGGCGCTGCGCATGCACTGACCAGTACTTCCGCATTGTGAATCCCTCACGGGTCAGCACTGCGCAGTGCGCCGCCGGTATCTCGCTGATATCACGGAATACTCCGCTCCCGGTGCGCTTGGCGGGACCTATCAGCATTATTTCTGCCGCGCCGTCCTGGTTTATCACGTGCTTTACCGCTGGGTGCTTCAGCAGCGCTTTTATCTCGCTTGCGAATATTATTCCGTCTGCGGTGCGCGAGTAAAACAACGGCTTAACGCCTATCCTGTCCCGGGCGAGGAACAGAGTTTTATCTCGGCTGTTCCAGACCGCAAACGCGAATATTCCGTTGAACCGCTCAACGCATTTCTCACCCCACGCCGCGTACGCCTTCAAAACAACCTCGGTATCCGAATGCCCGTCGAACTCAACACCGTTGGCCTGAAGCTCCCGGCGAAGCTCCGAAGTGTTGTAAAGCTCACCGTTGTATATTAGCGTGTAATTTCCCGTGCTCATGGGCTGCGCGCCGTTCTCCGGGTCAATGACTATAAGCCTCCGATGAACTAGAAACGCGCTTTCATCGATGTAAACCCCCGACGCGTCGGGTCCCCTCGGAGCCAGCACGGCGCTCATTTTCGTCATGACGGCGCTCATTTTGCGCATATCCTGCTCGTAACCTATCTGACCTGCAATTCCGCACATAATTATTCCCCTTTCTGCCTTCTCTTGTATTGTATGCAGCTTACGGCAGATGGTGAATAAAAACGGCGATCCTTTCGAACCGCCGTATATTTTATGCTTTTCTGAGCTTCCTTGCCGACGTGACCTTCACGACGATAAATGCCGCGATAAGCACTGCGCCCACCACAGCAAGCACCGCTCCGCAGATCATAAGCTTGTCGCCAAGCGCATTTGAAAACACCTTCGTCATAACGCCGTCGTCGAACCGCAGAGTTTTCATCACCGTTTCGCTTACCGCGTTGGTAATCAAGATCCCGGCGCCTGAGACGAAATACGCAGCGCCTCCGCACATCAGACCCGCGGGAACACGTCTGGTGATAAGTCCTGCGAGCAAAGGGAACAGCGCTGATAACACAAACGCAGCGATCCAGACCGCAGGTGAAAAAACTACGCGCAGCGTATCTCCCATCACTCCGAGAGCCGCCTGCGGAGCAGCCTGCTGAAGCGCCTCCGCGTTTTCTTTCAGCGCGTTTATCACGTTCTGGTCGAAATCCGCCGGAACTTCCATGCCGGTAACGTCCTTGTAGACCTGCTTCGCTCCGAGAATTATCCGCTGGAGCTCTGCGGATATGTCTACGTCGGATTTCCCGCTCATGATGAAATCCTCGTAGGACTGCACGATCTTCGCAATATCTTTGCTGATGTCCGCCTTCCTGATTATCTCGGCAGCCTGGCCGCTGCTCATTGCACCGCCGGAAAACCTGCTGACTATCCCGGCGATATCACCGGTGATCTCTGACGGGTCAATACCGAACTGCTCTTTTATATTGTCCGGAATAAGGCTGCCTATTTCTATGCTTCCAACGTCAATGCCGGCGATCTGCTCGGATACGGCGTGACTGGAAAGCGCTCCGGAAAAAGTACACAGCACCGCCGCCGTCTGACATACAAACATGGTCAGCATTCCGAACACGACCGACAGGACTACGCTAACAGCCAAGCACATTTTGCGCGGCTTCTTCACGGGAGCTATGACCGGCTCCGCCGCCCCGGCGGAATAATCTTCGGGTTCCTCAG
>OHEP01000729.1_pt1 | contig 20541 bp, 19 predicted proteins | sample 1567271 | NCBI WGS metagenome assembly OHEP01 (sample SAMEA3879577, study PRJEB24766) | human gut metagenome | biome: human-associated habitat; feature: feces | place: USA | collected 1985/1987
TAAGTAGTATAGAAGTTACCTGGCACAATCTTATTGTATGGAGTTTCTTCCAAAAAGTCAGAGCAAGATGTAAATGTCACTGCTCCAAGTAACAATGCGGAAAGTATATATTTTAATTTCATACCATTAATTCTATAAGCGTTAAACAAATCAGAATTTCATATTAAGTCCAAACATAAACGTAGTAAGCGGACGAGCAGAAGCTTCACTGTTACAGTTTTCTGGGTCAAGACCAATACCTTTATAATCTTTTCGGGTAAATAAGAACGGATTATCCACTGCTACATATACCCTGAAATTATTACATCTAAATCTGTGGCTAATTTCTTTGGGTAAAGTATATCCTAAATTGATATTCTTTATTCTTACAAATGAAAGGTCACGCCATGCCCATGAACTGCCGCTCAGGTAGGAATTCTGTTCCAATGTAGGACGAGGGTACTCATTAATCGGATTCAAATAAGTCCAGAAATCATAAATACCAATCTGGTTGAATCTTGTAGAACCCATATCGTATGTCAATGTGCCCATACGTGTACCATAATCAAATCTTCCGTATGCATAAACACTAAAATCAAACTGTTTATACTGGCCACTGATAGTTAAACCTGCCAGCCATTTAGGAATTTTATTATGGATACTCATATCATTCTGGTCATAAATGTAGTTTCCATCCACATCCTTCAGTTTAGGAGTACCAATTTCTTGTTTATATTTCTTTGCTTCTTTAAAGTCTTCAAGCTGCCATACTCCCAAATAATCATAAAATCTATCCACACTTACCGGCTGTCCGATAAACCAGTTATTTGCCGGATAATCTTCTTCTCCATTGAAAAGCTTGACTATCTCATTTTTATTGTAGCTCACATTTCCACTGATAGAAAGTCTGAAATCCTTTGTTTCTACAGGTACAAACTGTAATGAAAGCTCGAAACCTCGATTTCGAATCTGACCGATATTTTCCCATACCCTATCATAACCTGTAATAGTAGGTAACGTACGTTCCATCAACAAGTCATACGTGTTACGTTCATACACATCTAAAGTTCCGGTGATACGATTATTGAAAAGACCAAAATCCAATCCCAGATTCAATTCAGCAGTACGCTCCCAACCTAACTGAGGGTTGGCTATCAATGAAGCCACATATCCCCAAGCAGGAACTTCATCTGTACCAAATGAATAAGGATATCGGCCATACTGTCCTTGTGTAGCATAAGTATCTACGGCCGTGTTACCCGATACACCATAACTAAGACGCAATTTCAAGTTACTCAAGTTTTTCAAATCTTTCATAAAGGGCTCTTCATTAATGCGCCATGCCACAGCTGCAGAAGGGAAGAAATCCCATTTATGTCCTTTAGCCAGTCGAGATGATCCATCGTAACGTCCTGTTAACGTAAACAGGTATCTGTCCATCAACGTATAATTAATACGCCCCATAAAAGAAAGAAGTGTCCATTCATTCTTACTGGAACCATAAGTTACATCTTGCTGTGCCTCATTCACATTATACCACTTCCCATAATAAGGAATATTAAAACCGGCAAGACCTATCGCATTGGTTTCATACGTCTGCAGGTCGTGTACTGCTGTGACATCTATTTTATGAATATCAGCAAATATCTTGTTATAATTCAGTGAATTTGTAAAGTTCAACTGCTGATTTGTACTTTTATTATAGTTTGCGCCGTTATACGTAAGTTTTCTGTTGTTACTTTTCGGACTGAAATATGCTCCTGCTTCTGTAGATGCAAAACTATAAGTAAAAGTAGACTTAAATTTCAGGCCCTCAATAATTGTCCAGTTCAAATTCAAGTTACCCGTCACATTATTTCTGATATTCTGTACGTCTACATTCTCTTTCATGGTATCCAGAATCGGGTTCACCAAGTTCTTGTCCATCATCCATTTATTGGTGAAAGAATTCAGATTACCGTCTTCATCATACACTTCTGAAATAGGATCCATACGTGTACCCATACGCCATACATTAGCATCCCCTAAATCTGTATCGGTATGCGCCACACTGATAGAATATCCCAAAAGCACATTCTTATGCAGTTCCATATCACCCGTAAAACGACCTGTAAAACGTTGATAAGCCATGTTATCGATAATACCCTGATCCTTATTATAACCTAATACAACCATGTTACGGTTCCGGCCATTAGATGTATTGATTGATACACTATGATTGGTTTTATAACTCCAATTATCAAACATCAATTTCTGCCAGTCTACATAGTTACCACTCTGCATCACTCTTTTCTGTACCTCATCAAACGCGTTGTCAGCTCCAGCACCATCATTTATATGAGCTTGTTCACGATAGGCTGCATACATTTCTCCATCCATCACATCAAAATCGCGGAATGACTTGCCCATACCGAAATAGCCATCATATTCAATAGACATTTTACCATCTTTTGAACCTCGCTTGGTAGTAATAATAATCACACCATTTGCACCGCGTGCACCATAAATTGCAGTAGAAGAAGCGTCTTTCAGAATATCAATCTTTTCAATTTCCGCAGGGTTAATCTGGTCAATAGAACCTAAGAAAGGAGCATCATCTACTATAATCAAAGGAGCATCTCCTCCTGAACGCATCAATGTATTATATCCACGAATTATGATAGATGAAGTAGAGCCTGGACTATTTCCACTGGTAATATCTGCACCGGCAATCTGTCCCTGCAAAGCCTGAATCGGGTCGTTCATCTTTGCCTGATTCATCAATTTTTCTGAAGAAACATTTGCTACAGAACCTGTCAAATCGCTTTTTTTGACACTACCATAACCAATAGCCACGACTTCATCCAGCATCTGCACATCTTCTTTCATCACAATAGGAGACGATGCACTAATTTTATCCCCAGTCAACACCATTGGAGTAAACCCCAACATAGACAGTTCCAATTTGTCGGACGGGGAAGCATTGATAGAAAAATTTCCATCAATATCGGTAATAGTAGCCTCATTAGTACCTTTAATAACTACTGTAGCGCCAATAATTGCTTCCCCATTTGCATCTACAACTCTTCCCATTACTTTCTTCTTTTGTTGGGAAGAAGCCGGTGTTGAGTTTTTCTGTATAATAATCTTTTTACCCTTTATTTCATAATCCAGTCCATTTTGTCCTTTTAAAATCTGCTTCACAGCCTCCTCAATACTTGCATTCTGCACTGAAACAGACACACGTTTCTGTGTGTTCACATCAACTGATGAAAACACAAATGAATATCCCGACGATTTCTTCAACTGTTCCATCGCCTCCTTTACCGTTACATTACCGGTTTTCAACGTAATATTCTGAGAAAAAACCGATAAGTTCAGGCAAAGCGCTGCCGAGGCTACTAGCATAGCCTTATTGAAATATCTCATAATTCTGTTGATTTTTAATTAAATAACTAAAATAGGAATCGTAAGAATTAAAGAATGCCTATCTTTGCGGCATCTCTGATTCAAGTTTTTATGCCCTATGCAAAAGACTTGTAAATTTGCAAGGAGGATGTGCCCGCATCTTCCTTGTTTTTTATGTCTTTGCCTTATGGACTTTATCAGCCGGAAGGTTTTATACTCATGGTGTTTCTCTTTTTAAGGTTTGACAAATTAATTAATATAGAATATATTTCTCATTTTCATATCGATACTTCATGCGATTGGTCGAAGCAATGGTTTCCAGCACTTCTTCTATGGTATTGCCCATCACCTTGAAGCTGCCGTAGAAACGACGGTTCTTCAGGCTGTCGGCTATCTCAATCCGTACATCGTAGCTACGCATCAGTTTCTTGGCAATGTCTTCCAATAATTCCTCGTCAAAGAACAGCTCATCGTATGTCCACAGCATAGAGTTTTCCGCATGCCCCTTCGACTTTATCATTTCCCCTGTACGCTTGTTCATCACCATCTTTTCATTAGGAGCAAGATACAGTTCTGGCATAGATTTCAATCCATTATGTAAGGCAACCTTTCCCTCCAACAGATTTACCGTCACTTCCTCATCATCTGAATAGTTCTTGAAATTGAACTTGGTACCCAATACACGTAAGTCTACTTCATGCGTATGTATTTCAAAAGGAAGGTCTTGGTTATGAACCACCTCAAAATAACCTTCTCCTTCCAGACTGAGCTGACGGTTATCCATGCCAAAACCCTGTGAATAGGTAATTTTGGAACCGGCATTCAACCACACCAACGTACCATCGGGCAAATACAGCTTGGTACGTGCCCCCAACGGAGCTTCCACCACCATATCCGAGAATGTCTGACGAAGTGTTTCCTGTCCTTTCCAATAACCGGCCAGCGGAAGCAGCACAATCAATATCACGGCTGCCACCCGATAGAAGGTCTTCCATGGGAAATGGTACACTTTCGGTTCTTTCTTTCCGATTCGTTTCTGGAAACGGGCAAATGCTTCTTCCTTATTAAACAGCTTATCTTTTGCAGTCACGCCCGATGAAAACCAGACTTCTATCTGATTGCGAACATACATACGGTTCTCGTCCGACTGCTGACTCCAACTTTTCAATTCCTGAAAAGCGTCTGCTGTCAGACTACCGGAAAGGTATTCCGCAATCAACTGATCAATCCGTTCATTTTTCATTTCTTCGTGCTGCATAATTTGCTGTGTTTATAAGTAAGACAAAAAAGAGAAAAAAGAGGGTAGTCAAAAAAGAAGATTTTTTCAATTTCCCAGAAAAATATACCACACAAGAATCTTCAGATAGCCCGCCATACGCTTCTGTAGAAAAGCCAATGCATTCTTTATGTGATACTTAACTGTATTAACAGAGATATTCAGCTCGCGGGCTATTTCTTCGTATTTTTTTTGTTCAAAACGACTTTTTTTGAAAACCACACGACATTCTTCTGGCAGGGCCTCAATACTGCGTTCGAGTTCTTCCTCCAGTTCCTGCTCCAACAGATAACCTAACGGATGGTCTTTCTCTATAAATAAGGTATCCAGAAATTCCACATTTTCGGGAAGAGAAAAAGAAGAGAACTGCAATTCTTCACGATGCGCAAGAGAATTCAGTTCATTCAAGCAACGGTTGCGAACCGATTTCATCAAATAGGCTCTCAAAGAATAGGTGATTTCCACCTCACTTCGATGTTCCCACAAATAAAAGATGGCATCATCCACCACCTCCTCTGACAAAGATGTGTCATGAAGAAACAAATCTGCGAAACGGCAGAGAGGGACATAGTGCCGGTCGTAGATGCGTCTGAAGGCAGATTCATTTCCACATCGCAGTTCTTCTATCAGTTGTTTTTCCGTCATAGATTGATTCATACTCAGCAAATTTAGAGATTTTCTGCTTATATTCACGGTTTTCCTGCATTATTTAATTAATGATAGCTCCAAGTAAAAAAATGCCAGCTTAATAATCTGTAAACCCGGCAGAATTAACTCAAAATTCAGTAATATATTCCTCAAAACGCTTTGAAAAATTCTCTGTTTCACAATGCGGGATTTGTATCCCACAGTGTGAAATATGTATCCCACACTGTGGTTTTTATATTTCACACTGTGAAACAGAGAATTTGACTTTATAATCCTCAAAATATGAACCGACAAACGGATATTTCCTTCTTAATCTGGAAAAGAATAAAAATTTATCGTTTTTCGATAAAATATTTCTGTTTTTCTTTTGCAGTTCAAAAATAATACCTACATTTGCATATCGAAAAACGATAAATATTTATCGAATACAAGCGCAAACAAACACTTTTATTTACACACAAACACGTACAATTATGAAAAAGACATTCACAAAAAAGACACTGGTAGCAGGAATCGCTGCTGCATTGATGACATTGACAGCCACAAATGTAAACGCAAAAGAAACCTTCATTTACGGACAGAACCAGCAAAGCCTGATTGTTTCCACCTTGAATGAAGACGGCAAAACACTTACTCCCAAATGGAAGTACGAATACCAGTACGACACGTTGGGAACCATGACCGAGAAAAAAGCTTACCGCTGGGATGCAGAACAAATGACCTGGACACCCGCTTATCTGCTGACCTGGAGAACTGAGGGGCCAACCCTTCAGAAGCTTTCTGAAAACAAATAAACTAACCATTTAAAAACGCACACATTATGGGACGCACTATCAAATTATTACTGTATTTCTTCGCTTACCAATTAGCTTTCAGTAGCCATCTGTGGATATATGTTGTATCAAGGCAGTTATGAGGTTCCACAGACACCCGACAGCCTGTATACAAACCTTATCATGCTGGCACAAATCCTATCCACCGCGGCAGTAGGTATCCATCTGTTAGTGGGGAAATATGTGGGACTGGACCAGAAGACTTGGGGGTATCACCACTCACCCAAACTGTTAGCAACCTCAGTGGTATTCATTTTAGCGATGGGCTTATGGACCAACTACTTCAATGAACTGGCCGACTTACCTAACAACATGCAGGAGGCATTTGAAATGATAATGCGTAACCCACTGGGCATCATTGCCGTGGTCATCATGGCTCCTATCGTAGAGGAACTCCTGTTCCGTGGAGCCATTCAAGGACACTTACTCCGCAAATGGAAACATCCGGCAGGAGCCATCGTACTTTCGTCATTGATTTTCGGAGTAGTGCATGGTAACTGGGTGCAGGCGCCGTTCGCCTTCGTAACCGGATTGGCACTGGGATGGATGTATTATCGCACAGGCAGTCTGTTGCCCGGCATCCTGATGCACTTTGTCAACAACGGTACGGCGGTGTGTACCTTCCTCTTTGCCGAAGATCCGCAGGCTACCCTGATTTCGACTTACGGAACAGGAGGGGCGGCCGGCATCGCGGTACTGGGAGTCGTCCTGACCGTCGTCAGCATCGGATACATTGTCCGGCAGATTCCGCAGACCCCCGTGTGGAAAGAGCCGGCTCCCATGCCATAAGCCTACAAGCCAGCAACCTTATCACCCAAACCTTCTAATACCTGCCAATTATGAAACACTGGAGCAACTACGGACGCCCGATGGCCTTTCTTTACCTGACCATCAGTTTTATTTCCATGCTTATCATAATGGAAATCATCTGTTTTCTGACTTTCTTCCCGCTCATTGAAAGTCACGGATGGCGCACTACTGCCAGCATCATCTGGCTCTATCTGGGTACCTTTGTCTTCTACAAAGTCACCCGGAAATACACCAAATGGTGGAAAAGGCTGGAAAATAAAAAGGAAGAGTAATCGCTGCGGCGGCAACACCTTACATTTCCACCCTCCTCTACTTTATGAAAAAGTTTCACGGCCTTGATATTCGAGTTGCAAGACTGTGAAACTCAAGTTTCCTGACAGTGCAACTGAAGTTTCACAAGCATGAAACGCTGAAACTCATGACACTGCCACAAATACCTGCACTCTTATAGCAGATAATCCATTAAATGTCCGTATCTTTGCAGCCGAATTAGATATTTGAAATAAATGAAGACATTTGAAGAACTCGGCGTTTCTGCAGAAATACGCCAGGCGATTGAAGAAATGGGGTATGAATACCCGATGCCTGTACAAGAAGAAGTGATACCGTATTTGCTGGGAAACCGCAACGATGTAGTGGCTCTGGCGCAAACCGGAACCGGAAAAACAGCCGCATTTGGTCTGCCGCTGATTCAGAAAATTGATGTAAAGAACTGTGTGCCTCAGGCACTTATTCTGTGTCCGACCCGTGAACTCTGCCTGCAGATTGCAGGTGACCTGACGGATTACTCCAAGTATATTACCAACCTTAAAATACTTCCTGTATATGGCGGCTCATCCATTGACAGCCAGATACGCAGTCTGAAAAAAGGAGTACACATTATTGTGGCTACTCCGGGACGACTGATTGACCTGATGGAGCGCAAAGTGGCTCGTCTGGAAACCATTCAGGACGTGGTAATGGACGAAGCGGATGAAATGCTGAACATGGGTTTCACCGAGAGTATCAACGCCATTTTGGAACAGGTTCCGGAAGACCGCAACACCCTGATGTTCTCGGCTACCATGAGTCCGGAAATCTCACGCATTGCACAGACTTACCTGCACAATGCCAAGGAAATTACCATCGGTACCAAGAATGAAGGAAGCAAGAACGTACACCATATTGCCTATATCGTGCATGCCAAGGACAAGTACCTGGCACTGAAGCGCGTAGTGGATTTTTATCCGCAGATTTACGGTATCATTTTCTGCCGTACCCGAAAGGAAACACAGGAAATCGCCGACAAGCTGATTCAGGACGGATACAATGCCGACTCACTGCACGGAGAACTGAGCCAGGCGCAGCGCGACCTGGTCATGCAGAAATTCCGCCAGCGCCATCTGCAATTGCTGGTAGCTACGGATGTGGCTGCACGCGGACTTGACGTAAACGATTTGACGCACGTCATCAACTATGCACTGCCCGACGATACGGAAAGTTATACTCACCGGAGCGGACGTACGGGACGTGCCGGAAAGACGGGTATTTCGATTGCCATCATGAACCTGCGCGAAAAGAGCAAAATGAAGGAAATCGAACGCATCATCAAAAAGAAGTTTGAAATAGGCATTCTCCCCAGCGGACAGGCCATCTGTGAACAGCAGTTGATTAAAGTCATCGATGACATCGAAAAGGTGAAGGTGGACGAAGAGGAAATCGAAGCTTTCCTTCCGAACATCTACCGCAAACTGGAATGGCTGAGCAAAGAGGACCTGATCAAGAGAGTGGTATCAATGGAGTTCAACCGCTTCCTGAACTACTACAAGAATGCACCTGAGATTGAACAGCCTAAGTCGAACGATAAAAAGGGAGAAGTCAAGGAACGGAAAGACCGGGGAACCGACCGTGAGAAAACGGCCCGGAAGGCAGAGAAGGGTTATACCCGTCTGTTCCTCAATCTGGGAAAAACGGACGGTTTCTACGCCAACCAGATCATCGAACTGGTGAACCGCAACCTGAAAAAAGAGCATATCCAGATTGGCCGGATCGACCTGATGCAGAATTTCTCTTTCTTCGAAATCATTGAAAGTCAGGCACCGATGGTAATCAAGGCCTTGAACAAGGTGGTACTGAACGGTGGCAGAAAAGTGATTGTGGAAGTGGCAGGAGAAAACAACGGCAAGAGCGACAAGAGCGGAAAGAAGCGCAGCCGGAAAGAAAATGCCGCAGAAGGTAAAAATACCTCCAAGGAAAAGAAAGAGAAGAAAGAAGCAGCCGGAAAGAAGGAAAAACCCAGTCGGGAAGAACGCGGATATACAGCCGCACGCGGCCCGAAACGGAAAGACGACTGGAAGCAGTTCTTCCAGCACGATGACGACAAGGATTTCCGTCGCATGGAACCGGATTTCATGGAGGAAGGCTGGGCGAAGCGTAAAAAACGCAAGAAATAATGACCTGTAATAACAATAACAGTATCGGCTGATACAAAATAATCGGGTAATTCCAGCTTTGTGCCGGAATTACCCGATATTTTTGTTAACCCAATTTTTTTATATCATGCTTATTCAGCGAATGCGTTTGTAGCCATAGACTGCCAAATCTCCCAATTCTTCCTCAATGCGGAGCAACTGGTTATATTTGGCCATACGGTCGGAACGGCTCAGTGAACCGGTCTTGATCTGACCGCTATTGGTAGCTACGGCAATGTCGGCAATCGTAGCATCTTCCGTCTCACCCGAACGGTGTGAAGTCACCGTAGTATATCCGTGACGGTGAGCCATTTCGATGGCATCCAGTGTCTCGCTCAGCGAACCGATCTGGTTGACCTTGATCAGAATCGAGTTGGCGCAACCGGTAGCGATACCCTTCGACAGGAACTCTACATTCGTAACAAACAGGTCATCGCCTACCAACTGGCAACGGTCGCCGATACGGGCCGTCAGCTGCTTCCAGCCTTCCCAATCGTTTTCACTCATACCGTCTTCGATGGAATCAATCGGATATTTACCAATCAATTCCTCCAGATAAGCAATCTGTTCTTCCGAAGTACGCTTCTTGCCCTTCTCGCCTTCGAAAATGGTATAATCGTATATACCGTCCTTGTAAAATTCCGAAGAAGCACAGTCCATCCCAATCATTACATCTTTTCCGGGTACGTATCCGGCTTTCTGGATAGCCGCCAGGATAGATTCCAAAGCATCTTCGGTTCCGTTCAATGCCGGAGCAAAACCGCCTTCATCGCCTACCGCGGTACTCAGCCCACGGTCGTGCAACACTTTCTTCAGCGCATGGAACACTTCGGCCCCCATTCGTAATCCTTCACGGAAAGAAGCGGCTCCTACCGGACGAATCATGAATTCCTGGAAAGCAATCGGAGCATCGCTATGAGAACCTCCGTTGATGATATTCATCATCGGAACCGGCAAGACATACGTATTTACCCCACCGATATACCGGTACAACGGAACATTCAGGTAATTGGCGGCTGCCTTGGCTACCGCCAGAGATACACCCAAGATGGCATTGGCACCCAGATTCGATTTCGTCTTAGTACCGTCCAGTTCCAGCATCTTCTTATCGATGGCACGCTGCTCCAATACAGACCAGCCTGCCAAGGCAGGAGCAATGATCTTATTGACATTTTCAACCGCTTTCAACACTCCTTTTCCACCGTAACGGCTGGCATCCTTATCACGAAGTTCCAACGCTTCGTGTTCGCCGGTAGAAGCACCTGAGGGGACAGACGCACGTCCGATGATACCCGATTCCAACTTCACTTCCACTTCTACGGTAGGATTCCCGCGTGAATCAAGGATTTCACGACCTATAATTGATTTTATTTTCATACCTTTCTTGTTTTAGGTTGATTCTTTTAATTTCTGTATGACAAAGTTCTGAATTTCTGAAACACAACACAATACCTCAAATTAGGTATTTTTATCCATTCTAAATTAGAACCTTCTATAGCATGTAGATAGAAGAAAAAGGTCTAATCCGTAACACCGGACCAGACCTCTCTATCCAATAATCAATTTATGCAGTTAATTCTGTTTAATAATTTGTCTTCTTCACTTCGAAGTAAGCCTGTGGATGCAGACATGCCGGGCAAGTTTCAGGAGCTTCCTTACCTACGTACAGGTAACCACAATTGCGGCACTGCCATACCACTTCAACATCTTTCTTGAATACCTTGTCATCTTCGATGTTCTTGGCCAATGCCAGGTATCTTTCTTCGTGTCCCTTTTCCGCAACGGCAATTTCACGGTACATCTTAGCGATAGCCGGGAAACCTTCTTCGTCAGCGATGTCGGCAAACTTCGGATAATCCATAGACCATTCTTCGTTTTCGCCTTCAGCAGCAGCTTTCAGATTCTCGATGGTAGAACCGATGACACCAGCCGGAAAACTTGCATTGATTTCCACTTTACCACCTTCCAACCATTTGAACATACGTTTTGCGTGTTCCTTTTCCTGGTCGGCTGTTTCAGTAAAAATGGCCGAGATCTGTTCGAAACCTTCTTTCTTTGCGGCACTTGCAAAGTAAGTGTAACGCATTCTGGCCTGTGATTCACCTGCAAATGAAGTTGCCAAATTCTTTTCTGTTCTCGTTCCTTTAATGCTCTTTCCCATAATGATTAGTTATTAGTGATTATACTTAGATTTCTTTTTCGTATTGCAAAGATAAAAAGAATAATTCAAATTTAAAATGATTACAATTTTTATTTAACCATCTTTAAGTATAAAACCGAGAATCTTTCTACAATATAAAAAGAAAACAAGAATTTTTCGTGATTTGTTCCATGAAATTCATACTTTTGCATCATTTTTTATAATTTATAACAAGCAACAACATGAAAGGATTTGATTTTAGGCCAAAACTATTCACCATGCTGAGAAGCTATACGAAAGCTGACCTGACCACAGACCTGATGGCAGGTATCATCGTAGGTATTGTGGCATTGCCTTTGGCCATTGCATTCGGTATCGCATCAGGGGTTAGCCCGGAAAAAGGCATCATCACGGCTATCGTAGCCGGCTTTATCATTTCGCTTCTGGGAGGAAGCAAAGTGCAGATAGGCGGCCCTACCGGCGCATTCATCGTTATCATTTATGGAATCATCCAACAATACGGCATAGAAGGACTGATGGTAGCCACCATGATGGCCGGCGTATTGCTTATATTATTAGGTATCTTCAAACTCGGTACCGTCATCAAATTCATTCCCTACCCTATTATCATCGGATTTACCAGCGGTATCGCCGTTACGATCTTCACGACACAAATAGCCGATATTTTCGGACTCGATTTCCAAGGAGAAAAAGTACCGGGCGATTTCATCGGAAAATGGCTGGTCTATGCCCGGCATTTTGATAGCGTGAACTGGTGGAACTTCCTGGTAAGCATCATCAGTATCTTCATCATCGCCATCACACCGAAATTCTCGAAAAAAATTCCCGGCTCTCTGGTAGCCATCATCCTGGTAACCGTAGGAGTCTATTTACTGAAGATGTACGGAGGCATCACCTGCATCGATACCATCGGCGATCGCTTCAGCATCAAAGCCCAACTTCCTGACGCTGCTGTACCTGCCCTCGACTGGGAAGCCATCAAGAACCTGTTCCCGGTAGCCATTACCATCGCCGTACTGGGAGCTATCGAATCTCTGTTGTCGGCAGCTGTAGCCGACGGTGTCATCGGCGACCGTCACGATTCCAACACCGAACTGGTGGCTCAGGGTATCGCCAACTTTGTTTCTCCGATTTTCGGAGGTATTCCGGCTACCGGTGCCATCGCACGTACAATGACCAATATCAACAACGGCGGACGCTCGCCCATTGCCGGTATCGTACACGCCATTGTCCTGTTGCTGATTCTGCTGTTCCTGATGCCGCTGGCCAAATACATTCCGATGGCCTGTCTGGCTGGAGTACTGGTCATTGTATCATACAACATGAGCGGATGGCGGGTGTTCAAAGGTCTGTTGAAAAATCCGAAGGCAGATGTAGTGGTGTTGCTGATTACTTTTTTCCTGACTGTTATCTTCGACCTGACCGTAGCTATCGAGGTGGGATTGGTCATCGCCTGTGTACTGTTCATGAAACGTGTCATGGAAACAACCCAGATTTCTGTCATTACCGACGAAATTGACCCGAACAAGGAATCCGACCTGGAGGTACACGAAGAACACCTGATTATACCTAACGGTGTAGAAGTATACGAAATAAACGGTCCGTATTTCTTCGGTATCGCTACCAAATTCGAAGAAATCATGGCCAGCCTGGGGGACAGACCGAAAATCCGTATCATCCGTATGAGAAAAGTCCCGTTCATCGATTCTACAGGCATCCATAACCTGACTACCCTGTGCGAAATGAGCCAAAAGGAAAATATCCATATCATTCTTTCGGGTGTCAATCCACAAGTGCACAATGTACTGGAAAAATCAGGTTTCTATGAACTGCTCGGTAAGGAAAATATCTGTAGCAACATCAACGAAGCGCTGGAAGTAGCCCGACGCGAAATTGTAGAACTGAACAAGAATTAACAGGTTATCCACGGATATCAACAATAAAGGCCGTTCCAACGGGAATAAAATTCCAATTGGAACGGCCTTTGTTTTATACGGTATTATCAATAAGAAGCACTTGCCTTGATACCGGCTTTCTCCAGCAAAGCTACAATCCTGTCAAGTTCTTCATGAGTAGCTTTCTGTAAGGCATGGTCGGGAGTCTCGCGGTCAATGGTATAGACCATCACCTGCCGGGGAGCGATTTCTTTCACTACATCCAACCAAGGCAATACGTAACGGTCGGTCGTATTGTCTACATCCACCCCTGTTTCGGTCTTTCCTTTCAGAAACATGCTCTGAACAATCAGATTTCCATGAAACGCCTTCATTCCCTCAATAATCCGATTGACATCGTAATGTCCCGTCGGACAATCCACCAACCGGATATAATCGCTGTCAACCGTATCCAGTTTCAGAATATTATTGTCTATCTTATTCAGGGCAGCGAATACTTCAGGCTTATGAATGAACGTTGCATTACTCAATACACTGACTTTGGCTTCGGGGAAATACCGGTCACGCAACATCAGTGTATCATCGATGATACCGGCAAATTCCGGATGGGAAGTCGGTTCGCCGTTACCCGCAAACGTCAGAACATTCGGTTCCGGTCCGTTCTCCTGCATTTCTTTCAACTTCTTTTCCAACGCCTCGCATACCTCCTTGCGGGAAGGGAGTTTCGCATGCGGACGATGGTCCTTATTATACCCACATTCACAATATATACAATCGAATGTGCAGAACTTTCCATCTGCCGGAAGCAGATTGATACCTAATGACACTCCCAGCCGGCGGCTATGCACCGGACCAAAAATGGGAGAAGGATAAATGACAGTTGCCATAAAACAATCCATTAATGAATAATAATCCGACCACAAAGATAACAAATCTGTGTATATCCTGTTATGATTCTCACCACTTAACCCGCAACTGCAACTGGATATCCGCTTTGTTGTTTCCCGCAATTTCTTCGGTACCCGAACTGATACGGTTACGGTCGGAATAATGGGTCCATCCCCATTTGGCTTGCAACATCCAACGTTTTCCACCATCGTAACGTAAATTCACCGCCATCCTGTACCCCCTGCCTTCCAGGGAATTCATGGAAAAGGTATACAGCAGCCCCGGTTCGTACAAATAAACACGCGAGTCATAATTATCCGTCCGGAACCATACACCGCTGATGCTGCCTTGTAACGGAAAATCTTCGGAAGCCAACTTCAGCGTTTCTCCTAAGGCATAGCCGTTTCCCTTGTCATTGCTTCCATAAGATGTACGTACAAATTCGGCAACGGTCTTGGAAGTAAGAAACGGATAAGGCATATAAGCGACTTGTGCATGTACACGTTGACGGATATAAGGTAATACGTACTTCCTTTCATCGGATAAAGTATGATTCTTCGCCTTATTCTTGATACCATATCTTATCAACACGCCCAGTGAATGAGGATGTGAATAACTCAACTGAATATTACCTGAAACTCCCAGTGTATTCCGGCGGTCCACCTGATAACGGTACCAGGGAAAATAAAAAAAATCTCCATAAGCCGATAAGTTGACAGACTGTAAGATTTTTGTTTCCAGTCCTATGCAGATTCCAGCCTCATTACTGGTCTTTGAATTTTCTCCCCAGGCATTGCTCAACAACGAATGATAGCGTTTGTCATAATATCTGTTGATAAGTATCCAAGTAGTATGAACAGTCGGTGAATAACGGATGGTATTCAGCGTAGCAATAGCCCCTTGCCTATCGATGGCCGTTTCGCCAGCCCACATCCACCGATGGCTTAAAAACCATTTGTAATGCAGACCGACGTTCAGAAACTGACGTCCTCTCGGCTCAAAACGGTTATAAAGCTTTTCAACAGGATTCAACAGTTTATCATAATAGTTATAAACAGCTGTTAATCCAGCTTCCAGATATTTGCCGTTATACGATAAATGACTACCAACCAGGTGATTACTAACTGTATTTTTCTTCTCTAAATCTTTCTGAAGCCGATGCATCCCGTCAGTTTTAAACGACCGTATTTCAGAGTTATCAACCAGTGCATCCAGGTTACGGAACGAATAAAAGGCTGATACATTCCACCGTTTGTTCCATTGCCATGTACCTCCGATACCACGGAGATAACCGGTTTCTGCGGTCGATGTAAATCTGGTCAGACCGCTTCCCATTCTACCGAACGAAGCGACTGAAGTCCCCAGTCCCATACTGGCACCTGTATTCAATACCAGTCCGTATCCGAAATTCGCCCGATAATTGCCTAACACCAAGGTCTTCAACTGCCCTATGTCCTGTAAGAGAAAGGAAGCGGCATAAGAATCATATCCTTTCCGATTGGCTCCCCGAAAGAAAGGCTCCCCGGCATCTTTCTCGGCCGAAAAACTGAAAAACAACCGGTTGGCAAAACTGAACCGATAGCGGATATTGTGGTAAAAAGCATCTCCCAAGTATTTTCGGTTCGGATATTTATCCAAGGTTTCTGCACTGTATCCGGCATATCCTGCTTTCTGATTCAACGACCTCCCTACCCGTGTCAACAACTCCTGTTTATTTCTTGTCCATATCTTCCTCCAATCCGGTTTCCTATCTGCAGGCACTTCTCCTACATAAACAAAATCCTGTAAATAACGCCTTGTCCTCCAATCCATTCCTTCTACCCCCCAAAGTTCGTTGATACTGAGCATCGCTCCATACTTATACAGGTAGTAGAGAATATTTTCTATCAGCTGGTCGGATAAAAAAGGTAACTGTTCCAATTGCTCCCGTGTAGCGGTGTTCAGATTCAACGGGTGTTCGGCCAATTCCTGCAACTCTTCATCCATCAACGTCCAGTTCCTCATTTCCTCATCGGAAGAAACCTGTTCGTTCCATTCCATCCATTCTGATTGCGCACAGACCGGTGTTAAAAAGCAACAGATTAATAACCAATTAATTAATAGACATTTCCACATGTTATTCAGCCAGTTATCAACAATGAACAAATACGTTAATATTTTATATCAAAGAGTAGATAGCTTCATTATTATTCCTAATTTTGCGGACATGAAGCGTTACTACTACATATTCCTGGTACTGCTGTGCGCCTTTACAACATTTTCAACAGCTACAGCTCAACAAAAGACCGCAACCAAAGGTGGTTATAAAGTACCTGTATGCGTCTACCAAGGAGATACTATACCTTGTATAACGCTCAGAAACATCTATATTTACCCTACGCTGAAATTCAAGAACAAAAGGCAACAGAAATATTATTGGAAACTGGTGAGAGATGTGAAGAAGACACTCCCTCTGGCCAAGGAAATCAGAAACGTAGTCATCGAGACCTACGAATACCTGGAAACACTTCCCGATGAAAAGTCTCGCGACAAACACATCAAAGCTGTAGAAAAGGGGTTGAAACAACAATATACTCCCCGAATGAAGAAACTGACCTTTTCGCAAGGAAAACTATTGATCAAACTGGTGAACCGGGAATGCAACCAATCTTCTTACCAACTGGTAAAAGCTTTTATGGGTCCTTTCAAAGCAGGATTCTATCAGACTTTTGCAGCTCTCTTCGGAGCCAGTCTGAAAAAGGAATATGATCCGGAAGATGATGATAAAATGGTGGAAAGAGTGGTGACTCTCGTAGAGAACGGACAGTTATAATAACTTTATATATACATATAAATCAATAAATTAACAACTTATCAAACAGTTATCAACAATGCGGATATTCCCCCTCTTGATTCCCTCCGGAAATAGGTGGATATACCCGCCTTATGTAGGATTTATCCCAACCTGAACTGCATCAGTTTATTGGCAAACTCCCAAAGTACAATACCTGCCGTAACCGATACATTCAGAGAATGTTTGGTACCATACTGAGGAATCTCGATGCATCCATCGCATGAATTCACTACTTCCTGCTGAACTCCTTTCACTTCGTTCCCCATGACAATGGCATATTTCTTATCCTTATCCAGTACCAGATCGTTCAATAAAGTACTTCCTTCGCACTGTTCGATGGCCAACACTGTATATCCTTCCTTATGAAGTTCATCTACAGCCTCTTGCGTATGTTTTACATAAGTCCAGTCTACTGTATTCTCGGCCCCTAACGCAGTCTTGTGCATTTCCGGATGTGGAGGTGTAGCAGTAATTCCGCACAAATAAATCCGATTGACCAGAAAAGCATCAGAAGTACGGAAAACCGCTCCAATATTATGCAGACTACGCACTTCGTCCAAAATCACCACCAAAGGAAGCTTTTCCGCCTCTTTGAATTCTTCTACCGTCAAGCGGTTCATCTCTGTTATCTTCAGTTTTCTCAATTCCGACATAGCTCGATTCATTTAGGTGCACAAAGATAAGAACTATCTTCATAACCTTGTTGAAAACGGTTGAAAAGGTGTAGACAATGTGGGTAGAGAAAATGATAACTAATCGTTGGATATTCCAAATAAAAGACTATAACCAGTTAAGAATCAACAATCCAAAAAAATGAATCAAAACTTACTTTCCCAATTTGAACATATTTTTAGCCTGAAAATACCAGCTCATAACTGGAAAGTTGTTAACTTTGCATAGTATGAACATTTTGTTCAAAAAGAAGATAAGACATATATAATCAAGAAAAAAACATGTTGATAAGGAACTGATATCTTATCGACAAATATTCATAACCGAAAGAGCAAGAAAACTGCTTTCTTTTTACCAACAATATTAACCGGCTATTATCAATATCATAAATTCTTTTTTGAGAAAAAAAAAATATAAAATTAATATGAATCGAGAAGAATGGGTTAAAAAAGGGTATGTTGATGAACCCGTAGACAAGTCCATGGACTTGAAAGCTGAAATCAAACGTCTGTGCAAGGAGAAGAACGCTGTGATTCTCGGCCATTTCTACCAGGCCGACGAAATCCAGGAAATTGCCGATTTCATCGGGGATAGTCTGGCCCTGGCACAGTGGGCAGCTAAAACCGATGCGGATATCATTGTGATGTGTGGTGTGCACTTCATGGGTGAAACTGCCAAGATTCTGTGTCCGGACAAAAAGGTGCTGATTCCTGATCTGAATGCGGGTTGTTCATTGGCCGATAGCTGTCCGGCAGATACCTTCAGTCAGTTTGTAAAAGAGCACCCGGGTTATACCGTCATATCTTACGTCAATACGAGTGCTGCTGTAAAGGCAGTAACCGATGTGGTGGTTACTTCTACCAATGCCAAACAGATTGTAGAAAGTTTTCCTGCTGACCAAAAGATTATCTTCGGTCCGGACAAGAATTTGGGAAACTACATCAATTCCATTACGGGACGTAATATGCTGTTGTGGGATGGAGCCTGTCATGTACACGAACGGTTCTCGGTCGAAAAGATTATCGAACTGAAGCAACAATATCCGGATGCTGCGGTGTTGGTACATCCGGAATGCAAAGGAGCGGTAGCCAAATTGGCCGATAAGGTAGGTTCTACTGCTGGCCTGTTAAAATATGCCATGGCAAGCGACAAGAAGAATTTCATTGTAGCTACCGAAAGTGGTATCTTGTATGAGATGCGTAACAAGTGTCCGGAAAAGAACTTTATACCGGCTCCTCCGGAAGACAGTACCTGTGCCTGCAACGAATGTAATTTCATGCGTTTGAATACTCTGGAAAAACTGTACAATACGCTGAAGTATGAATGGCCGGAAGTACAGGTGGAAGCTTCAGTAGCAGAAAAGGCAATACGTCCGATTACCCGTATGCTGGAAATTTCAGAAAAGTTAGGACTGTAATTCCTGTAGTTACTTTTTATACAGTGGACAGGCTGCCTGTGATTCTTTCTTATGAGAACGACAGGCAGCCTGTTTTTATTGAAATACGGTTAGAAAACTGTTAACAAATCCATCATTCGAACTGCTTTTCTTAAAACGTGTTATAAAACATGCTTTTTAAGCTCCATTACTTGCATATATCCAGATATTCCGTACCTTTGCATCGTGTTTTTCATAGTATTAGATTTAAGGTTAACAAAGGTTGGAGTACAGCGGTACTCCTTTTTTTATGTCTATATGTTTCCATTGCTCTTGATAATGTCTTGATTTTACCCTATGATGATTTATTGTTAATGATGAAGATACTTGACTAATCGGTGTAATTGTGTGATGAATATGGAAAAGTGGGAATGCTTTACATAAATAGTTTTTGAATATTTTGTATTTTTCACATAAAGTTAATACTTTTACATGCCTTAAAACAAGCGTGTTTTACTAAGTGCTATAAAAGCGTAGATTGGATTTTCTTTTGAAATAGTATAACAAGTGTTTGGCCCTTTGTTTTTTATTATCAGATTTTTTTCCGTATACGTGACCTGTTAAACTTATAAGTAGAATTCATGAAGGATTGAATTTTATTTATTCCGGCAATTGGATAATATGGCCTTTTTTGAATCAATCCTGTTTCGTTGATACAGCCAGGTTTCTTGAACTATATTCAATGTGGTTGGGAAACCTTGTGCTGACATCGTTTATTCAAGATTCTTTCAGGCATCTTCTTGGGGTACAAGAAGTTTTTTTAGTTAATTATTATTAAATAACATCTTTTTGAAGGGCAAACTATGAAAAAGAAATTGATGCGTTCGTTTTTACAAAAAAACGAAATAAATATTTGTATGGTAGAATTGTTGAAAAAATATGGCGCTTACATTCGTGCAAAAGCTATTAGAGCCGTATCCAATGAGGCTGAAAGAGAAGAGTTGACAGCTGGAATTATAATCCATCTTTATGAAAAACTTTCGAAGATGGTTTATACTGAAGAGGGAAAATTTGAGTACTGGTTACATACAGTGGTGAATCACTATATCATTAGTTGGAGGCGTAAAAGGGCTAAAAAATTGCCGATTTCAGACATTGAACTGGAGCGAATACCTTCGGCATCTCCTTCTTTGGGGGAAACTCTTCATCGTGAAAGATTATATGAAATTTTATGGAAAGCTGTAGATGCTTTGGAAGATTCACAGCGTGAAATATTATTAAATGATTATCCGTATATTGTCCGTTAAATTTTAACATTCAGACTGTAAATATAC
>OHEP01000735.1_pt1 | contig 20493 bp, 22 predicted proteins | sample 1567271 | NCBI WGS metagenome assembly OHEP01 (sample SAMEA3879577, study PRJEB24766) | human gut metagenome | biome: human-associated habitat; feature: feces | place: USA | collected 1985/1987
GCCCGCCGTTTCAAGTTAAAACTTTAACAAAACTTTCAGGGTGTCTTTTTCTTTATTCTTTTCAAACCCTTCAAGTGCATCATCTATTGAATACTGTGCTGAAATAAGTGATGAAAAGTCAACTTTTTCTGATTTTAAAAGTCTTAAAGCTGCAGGGAATTGACCGCAACGAGAACCTAAAACTGTTATTTCATCAATTACAATCGGTGCTAAATTAAATTCTTTTGATGCCGCTACCGTACTTTTCAAAACCAAAACCCCGCGCGGTCTAGTCAAAGCTAAAGCTGTCTCAAATCCTGAAATCGAACCGGTTGCTTCAACTACAACATCATATTTTTTCTCAATAGCAAAATCAGCTAAAAGTGCTGTTTTAACCCCTTGAGCTTTTGCAATATCAAGTTTATTCTGATGTTTTCCGACTAATGTAACGTCAAGATTCTGAGCATTCAATGCCAACGCTGTTATAAGCCCGAGTTTACCATCACCAAGCACAACCACTTTTTCAAAAGGTTTAATATGATGTTGTTCTGTAATTTCAAGCGCTGCAGCAAGCGGTTCTACAAACACAGCCTGAGTATCAGGAACATTTTCCGGAACTTCAAACAAAACTTCCACAGGCATTGTAAAATACTGTGCAAAAACACCATCTTTATGAAAAATACCCAAAGTATGACGATTAGGACAGTGGCGGTACATTTTTTCAGCACACCAAGGACATTCCGGATCCTTGCAGCCATAACTTATTTCAGGAACAACGCGTTTGCCGACAAGAGATTTATCATCTCCATTAACCTCTTCTACAACACCGACAGCTTCATGACCTAAGATTCCAACATACCCCATATAACCTTTGGTAATCTCATAATCAGTATTACAAATCCCTGCCAAGGTCACCCTGACCAGTGCTTCCCCTTTTTGCGGAATTGGTTTTTCATAATCATTAACAAGTTTTAATTCATTATCTTTTGTAAATACAACAGCTTTCATATATTTCTCCTTATTCTTCTATATTTTTCCAATCTTTTGCAGCTTTATCCAATATGGTTTTAGTCGAAGCCTTATCAAGTAAAACCTCCTGGACAGCTGAATTTATAATATTATTTATGTCTTTTTGCCCTTTTTGTGTTCTATAAACAGGCTGAATTTTATTTAACTGGGAAGCACTTATTACACGTGCTTTTGCCATCAAATCATTTTTGTCATATTTTGTATAAAAATCGTTTTTTAAAGTTTTATCATTCACAACCAAAACATTTGTCAACTTTGCAAGCTCAAGTTGATTTTTATCATTGGTTAAAAACAAAGCAAACCTTAAAGCTTCCTCTTTATGCTTAGCCCTAAGCGGAATAACAAAGTTCATCAGGGAAAAATCATTCTGCCCGAGTTCTCCTGTCAATTGCGGTGCAACATCTGTTTTTGCATAAGTTGACGGCGCATTTTCTTTAATCATATTTAAAAAATTAGCCCCCGCACCAATCATTGCAATATTTCCTGACATATATTTTTCCAAAGCCTCCTGCAAAGTCATCGTTACGGTTTCTTTTGGAATAAGTCTACCTGAATACAAGTATTTAAATAAATCGAAAACTTCAACCGCTTTTTCTGAGTTTAAAAGAGCAGATGATGCTACACCGTATTTATTCAAAATTTTCAACATTGTATCGTTTTCGGTGATATTCGGAAGCAAAATATATGCTCCTGTTTCTGCTTTTACAATAGGTGCATACTGAGCGACTTGAGAATAATTCACGGGCACAGGAATTCCCGCATTATGTATCAAATCTTTATTATAAATAGTTATCGCACTTGTGGCATACCACGGAAGTGAATAAATTTTTCCATTATACCTAAGCGAATTTAAAATTTCTTTATTAAACTGTGTAACTTCACTGTCAGGAATTTCATACAACGCTCCTTTATGGGCAAGAGTAGCGGAAAAATCCGGATTTAAATTAACCAAATCAGGAGGATTATCACTTAACACAGATGCCAGTGTCCGTTTTTCCCCTTCAGAAAACGGCACATCAACCCATTTGATTTTCACATCAGGATTTTCACTCTCAAACTCTGAGATAACTCCGTTTATATATGGAGCAAAATCATTCATTTGAAGAGTCCAAAATACAACTTCGTTATTATTTCCGGGTTTCTTTCCAAAAATAAAAAACACACATGTTATAAGAATAAAAGTCGTAACTATAACAATCCAAAAATTTCTGTTCAAATTAATATCCCTTTGTAAAATTGATTTAACCCTGCTATAATTATACTATGAACAATTTATTTACGGAACTCGAAAATCAAAATAAACAAATTCCACTGGCGGAAACTCTGCGTCCAAAAACTCTTGAAGACTTTTTGGGACAAAGCAATGTTATATCATCTCGAAGTCCGTTATTAAATTTATTAAAAACAAATCGATTGTTTTCCCTGATATTATGGGGGACCCCGGGCTGCGGAAAAACCACACTGGCAAGACTCATTGCAACAAAAACAAATGCAGATTTTATTGAGATTTCAGCCGTTACATCAGGAGTTAAAGACATAAAAGAAGCCGTCGACAAGGCAAAAGAATCCCTACGTGCAGGTCAAAAAACGATTCTTTTTATTGATGAAATCCACAGATATTCAAAAACACAACAAGATGCACTATTACCGCACCTTGAAAACGGGACATTATTTTTAATCGGCTCAACAACCGAAAACCCGTCGTTTCAGGTTGTACCGGCACTTTTATCAAGACTGCAGGTTATCAGACTTAATTCCATTGACGATGAGAGTATGGCAAAAATTATCAAAAAAGGATTTTCATATCTTGCAACAAATTACACCCCGATGGAATGCGAAAGCGGAGTTCTGGATTTCATAATAAATCTTGCCAGAGGAGATGCTAGATACGCGCTTAACATCACCGAAAACGCTTATTTTGCAAGTGATTTAAAAGACAATAAAAGGCTTTTAACCGTCAAAACAATTGAAGAAATTTGCCAGCAAAGAAACACAAGATATTCCCGCCAGGAACATTACGACTGCGCTTCAGCTTTTCAGAAAAGTCTTAGAGGAAGTGACCCTGATGCAGCAATTTATTATCTAGCCAAAATGATAACAGCAGGCGAAGACCCAAGATTTATTGCAAGAAGACTCATTACCTGTGCCGCAGAAGATGTCGGTAACGCCGATCCAAATGCGTTAAATATAGCGATGAATGCTTATAAAGCTGTCGAGCTATTAGGTTTGCCGGAAGGAAGAATTCCACTTGCTCAAGCTGTAATTTATGTAGCTCGTGCTAAAAAATCAAACGAAGCAGCCTGCGCAATAGATGAAGCAATTTCTGATATCACAAGCGGAAAAGATTACCCGCCGCCGATACACCTTAGAGATGCTCATTATAAAGATGCATCAAAATACGGATTTGGAATAGGCTACATCTATTCTCATGATGCCCCTGATGTTGAACAGCAGTTCCTGCCGGATGAACTAATTAACAGAAAATACACCCGGGAATAAAATCTATCACCTATTAGCTTGAGAACATTGCAAATGTTTTTTCAATACTTTTCGATATCAAGCCTTTAACAGTATCATATTCTGTAGATATTGAAGAAATTTCAGCATCTAATTGTTTTGTCTGTAAATCGATAGAATCTTCTTTATAAGTTAATTCTGCTTTTTTAGAGGTAAATTCAGCCTCAGCTCTTGCAATCGCATCTGTATCTGAAACTTCAACCATATATCCGGTTTCATTATATCTTGTCTGGTAGTAATATCCATCTTGGTTAAGAGAACTCATTGAATAACGCCCGTCTTTTATAGCACTTTCAAGGTACTCGGAATCATCAATAGCAGCATCTTCTCTCCAGCCATGTTCTAAAATATTATTGTATAACTCATCAAAGAAATCTGCAGATTTACCCGCGGCTGTGGTTACAGCATCAGCATCACCCTGCGCAATATAGTAATAACCTGAATTATCTGTTACATAAATAGATGTATCAAGCGTTTTACCAACAACGTACTGAGAATCAGCACCGTTTAATGCGTTATCATAATATGTCAAAAATGCAGACATCATATTTGATAAACTCAAGCCATAATATTTTTTATCACCATCAGAACCAATTCTGTTACTATTTTCAGCATTCAAATATGCTGAGTTTTCAGTCATAGAGTGATCATTATATCTTGACCCTGTATCTGATACGTCTGTTGGTCTTAGGAATGTATTTTTAACCATTTCATAAGCAAATTTTAAAGCTTTAGCTGAAGCTTCATCAACATTTAAACCTTTACCGGTTAAATCTTCTGTGGTTGAATACCCTAAAATTGCAACTAAAGAATCCAACATTTTTAACATCTGTTTTGAAAAGGTTTCAGCATTAGATGCGCCACCATTATTTGACATAATTACAATATTACCGGATAAAATATCACCAAGAGTCATATTTGCAATTTCATCTTTATAATGATTAATTACACCATTTTGTACAACAGTGAATGTCTTGTTGCCATTTTGAGCTTTATCAAGATCATAACTACCAACATTGAAATAATTAGTAAAATCTACACCGGAACCGGTAGCAGTAAAGTTATCATAATCACTCTTGATTTGCTGTTGAATTAAACTCATGGCTCCGTTTTTACTAATATCGTTGCCATTTGCATCCTTAATACGAGCGTCATTAGCATCTATAAGAAAGCCCTGATTATCAACATTTTCAATATTATTAGTATATTCTATCAATTTTTCAAGTCTGGCACATTCTTTATCATACTGCTCCTGGGTAGGACCACCAGCTTGTCCAATTTTACCACTATTAGTGTTTTTATAATTTGCCAAATCTCTGCTTAACTGGTTAGAAACATTTTGATCAAATGTACCCGTTGATACATTTTGTACCAAATCTCCTAAACGTTTCTTTTCAGTCTCAACTTCCTTAGCAGTCATTTGACCATCCGGCACCATTATTTTTGCCCAGTCGACAGTCTGCTGTCCGATAAGTTCACTCATACATAAATCTGCCAAAGTCATTGCATCTACAGAGGCTTTATTTTTAGGTTCTGCACCCATACCTGCTGCAGGGTTCCACTCTATTCCGCCATTTTTTTGAACATTATCCTTGAATACAACCTTGTTGTCTGTTGATAACTCTTCATCAATTTCATAATCATATTTGGTAATAGCTTTTGCCGTATCAGATGTTACAATACCTTCTCCAACAAGAGCAGATATAAATTTATCCCTTGATTCTTGAGTACCGCCACCACCGGCTTTTGAAATCCCGGCTGCTTTTGCTGCTTTTGCATACTGAGAATTTAATACAATTGCTCCGGACGGTGTTGTTACCATATACGGATTGTAATCATTCATTGCAGATGGCATCATAAGCAAACTGTATGACAAACCATAATCACCATCAATCGCATCATTTGACCACATAAGTTTTGTAGCGTTCATGGCAGAAGAATATTCATTAGAAATATCTGATAACTGGTTTGTTATCTCCAATTTCTGCTGAGCAAGCTCAGTTGATTTGTATTCACAATCAGCTTTTCTTGCTGTTAAACATAAAAATCTAGCTTGTGAAGCTGCCAATCCCATTTTTCGTAATCCTTTCGACATGTAGTCTTTTTTCGCTTAATCATGTCTACGGCATTTTTATCCCGAAACTTTAGGGTTTTGACAATCTTTTGTAATATTTCGTAATAATTATCCTAATTTTTTATTTTTATTATTGAATACGCATTAAAATCTAACGAACCGTATATTAATTTTATCTGCCCGTCTTCAGCTTCCAGTAATTGGGCAAAAGAAATTGTATCCTGTCCAAAATCATCATTTGTCTCAACTGCAGGGAACTGAGCCATCATATATTGAGACTGGTATAATTTTAATACAATATTATCGCCGTCTTTTTCTCCTTTAACCTGATAATGACCAACAGGCACAAAACCTTCCCCGGCACTTAATTCAACAGGAACACAAACAACCGGCAGGGTATCTTTTTCTGAATGTTCATTTATAATTTCAGTTTCATTACTTTGGCTAAATTCTTCTCCTTTTGGAACCGTCTTTTTCTTAAATAACTTGCCAAATTTGTTCTGCTTTTCTTTTAATTTGTCAACCGTTTTGTTAAATTCTTCATCAGAAACACCCTTTTTATCCTGCCCGTAAAAATCCTGGCTCGTACCCCAATTATCCCACAAATCACCGGTAGCAGGCATATCTACATCATCAGCCATAGCTTTTGGGCTTAACAATATTAAAAATCCAACCATTGCAATAATTAAAAACTTTTTCATATTCTTATAATAATGAATTTTTTAAAAAAGTAAACCGAACATTTATACGAGAAATAACAAAATGCAGAACATTCTATCCTTCGATTTTTACTTCCTGAGTTTCGGTTTCTTTTAAAATTAAAAGTTTGGTAATCCTTGCACCGTCAACTTCTTTTACAGTAAAAGTAAATCCGTTATATTTAACTACATCATCCAACTGCGCCAAACGTCCAAGTTCTTTCACAACAAGACCTGCTATCGTATCAACATCTTCAACCTCAAGCTTGCCTTCCGGAATATCAAAAAAATCTGCCAACTCATCAAGACGAAGCATTCCATTTGCAAGGTATAAATTTGTTTTAATTTCTTTTATATCAAACTCAGCTTCTTCATCAAATTCATCTTGTACATCACCGAAAATTTCTTCAATAACATCTTCCAAAGTGATAATACCGGAAGTTCCGCCAAACTCATCTACAACAACCGCCATTTGACTGTTATTTTTCTTAAATTCACGAACTAAATTATCCATAGTAATAGTTTCCGGAATCATCATTATTTTTCTTTGAAGTTTTTCAATAGGGCAAACCTCATCTTTTATAGAAAGCGAATACAAATCTTTAACGTGAACCAAACCTGTAATATGATCAATATCGCCTTCATATACGGGATATCTTGTATATTGATTTTCTGTTGCAACCTTGTTTAGTTCATCTAAAGTTATATCATTAGGAACACAAATCATATCTGTACGAGGGATCATAACTTCTCTTGCTGTTAAATCAGAAAAATTAAACATATTATGAAGCATATCTTTCTCTGTTTCGTTAAGCACACCTTCATCATAACTTGTATCTACAAGCAAATCTAAATCATCAATAGTGTGGACAACTCTTGCAGGGCTGATAGGAACTCTAAAAAGTTTCAAAATCCCGTTACAAGCGACATTCAAACTCCATACAAACGGCTTTGAAATAGTCATGAATAAATCCATAGGTTTTGCGACATACAGAGAAATTTTTTCAGGATATTGAAGAGCAATACATTTTGGAACCTGTTCTCCAATCACAACATGTAAGAAAGTTATCACTAAAAACGCAACAACAGCGGTTAATGGAGTCAAATACATATGAGCTGACGGGAAATCATCAAGCAAGGGCTTCATCATCATCTCAATAGTCGGAGAACCAAACCAACCAATCCCAATACTGGCAATAGTAACCCCAACTTGAACAGCCGCTATGAAGAAATTCATATCTTCAAGCGCCTTTAAAGCTAATTTGGCATCAACATTACCATCTTTTGTAAGTTGTTCTATCTTCGTTCTTCTTGCTCGTACAATTGCAAATTCCGCAGCAACAAAGAACCCGTTTACTAACAATAATATAAAAACTATCAACCAGTTTGAAAGGATTATTCCCAAACTCGACTCACTCATCCTGTTATTTTCCTTTATTTTACAGAATTCATTATAATATTATAGAAAAAAAAAAGCAAGCAGGGTAAAGTTCTTGAACTTAAAAATTTATATTATCTCCGGTTACTGGGTTTACATAGCCTGCATAATTCTGTATTCTTCCGGGCTGTATTTGACCTTGTTTTAATTGGTTCATTATTACACCCTCGTTTTGCGTAAATTCCTCAGGTGTCATTTTCCCTATTTCTTCTGGGGTGAAGATATGGGTGGTATTTGAAATATTTGATGCATAGCCTGTTGGATAAGAAGTCCTATTATTTACACTATAAACTCCATCTTTTCCAGTAAACTCTCCATCCCACTTATTATTATAATTTAATTTTGGTTTATAATACCCTGCCGCAACTAAGGCTTGTTCTCCCATCTGATACTTACCTAAATAACCATATTCGTTTTGTATATTATATCTTCCACTAGATTCACTTATACCTAAATCACGTAAAAATTCATCATAAGATTTTTGCATACCTTTCTCCTTTTTTATTTTGTAAATTAACCAATAAAATATCGTAAGATAATTCATATATCTTACTTAAATGCTAAAATACTATCTCTAACAAAATTATGGTCGAGTTGCAAAAAACATATAAACAGAAAAAAGAAAGTCATTATAATACATTTCGTTTTCATATTCGGTCATGTACATTTTTGACCCTAAAAATTTTGAACTACGAAATATAATATTTTTATATCCGTTATGCTTCGTTGTTAATATATAAACTTTTTCATAAGGAGCAAATACTAAACTCCAGGCAATATTCTTATATTTATTTTTACCATATTTTTCTAAAATAAAAAGTTCATAACCCAACTTTCCCATAGTAAGAGGGGAGTAAATAACTCCTATAACCTCTTTTTGCTTATCATTATTCAAATCAACCTCATAAGCTTTTACATCTTCTAACCTTACCTGTTGCAATTCTGAAGACGTTATCATAGGCATTAATTTACCTGTTTCTTGAAAATAGTTAATATAAAATTTCACTAGCTTTATATTCTGACTTATTTAACAAATCTAGTTCTATCATGCTTTCTGAAGCTACAACATAAAATGAATTAATGAAAATTATCAAAAATAAAATTATAATTAAAAATATAGATATTGTACTTAAAATCTTCTTCATAAATATATTATGCATAACAACACATATTTTAACAAGACTGTCAACTAGCTGTTTTTTATTTCGGTTTCATATTTTGCTCCTTTCGTTTTTATATAATTCAATATTCACAACGCATCAATGGGGTGGCGGCATAGCCGCCGCCACTCCCTGTTATCAGTGCAAAATCAGACAATCATAGATTTTATCTATTTTGTCCTTCATTTCTGTTATTTGACCTTTTAAGTCTTCGCAACTGTCAATCGTTGCAAATCGTTTTTCTACATCTTTTATTATTTCGCGATGTTTTCGCTCCAATTGTTCCGGCGTTACAAATATTTTCTCCTGTATCAAAAACACAAGAACAACAACGATTATCGGAGCATAAGTAACTAAGTTTTCCATATTTTTCTCCATTTTCTAAAGTACTATAGGCCAGTAAAAATCAACCAGATAAGATGCTGCATCAAAAGGATGGGATAAAAATTTAAGTTCTTTTGTCTGCTTTATCTGAGTATATGTAGGCACATCAATTTTTGATGAGCCCTCCAAATATCTAAGGTTATAAATGTTATACAAAAGCTTTTCACACTTTGGGGAAATATACAAATTAACTTCACCATCGGCATTTCTAACCTTTGCATTGAACGCAGCAATACGATTTTTTATAGGCGGGTTAAACCCTTTTATTTTTATCTCGACGTCATACCCGAAAGCTTCCAATTTGCGCTTTATTATCACATAATTTGTATATTCACTGGTACAACTGCGATTATCTCCCGAAGCATCACCGTTGATAATAACTTTGCCTTTATGATTCGGATAACGGTTATGAAATTCATCACAAGTCTTTGCAGTTGTAGTGTTTTCTATAACTAACTCATCAAAATAAAATACCTTGTCATAGGTTTTATGTGCCAAAACCCACGCCATAGGATCAACGTTGAAATCACAGCTTATATGAACATCTAAATCTGGCTGATATTTAATTTCTCTGACATTTTCATCGGTAAAATCTTTCACAACAAGATTTGTGCTGTAATCTCCGACTCTGCCAAGAACAAAAATTTCATAATAACTTTTATCATAGAGTTTTTTTAATTCATCACAAAACCCGTCAGGCAAATAGATATTCTGAGTTGTCGGCGCACATACCAGCCTGTAATTCGGCGGCGGATTATCATAAAAAGTCTTATAAATCCAACCTTTTTGAACCTCAGGGTTTGTATGCCCAAAAATACGGTATGTGAAATTTTGCCAGCAAGAGCGCTTTTTCTGCCGCATTCTGGCTAAAAGCATCTTAAACGTATCGTAAGGAACATCTGACATCTCTTCAATTTCAACAAACCCCAAGTTCAAAGATTTAAGTTTATTTGGTTCATCAAAATGTCTGAATAAAATCTGTGATCCGTTACGAAAAACTAATTTTTGTTCGGCGCTAACCCACTTATAATCAACTTTATCTACAAATCCAATACTATCTAAATGTTCAAAATAAGTTTTTAATGTTGTATCTCTTACTAAAGTATAAGTTTGAGCCCCCACAAGACCTGTTATTCCCGGGAATTTCATAGCCAGCAGTATGCCAAGCAGTGCTCCGGCAAAAGTTTTGCCGGAGCCATAACCTCCTTGATATACTGCAACGTCCAGAGAATATTTATGCGGAATCTCTAAAAATTTCCTCTGTGCATCCAGTAATTTATATTTCACAATATCACCTCACCTTATCACAGAGCCCTTCCGCTTTGTGTTGGAATTGCAGCTTGCTGCCTATTCCCCCGTTGAGGTGCTGAGCCTGAACTATTTTGCAAAGCTTCCTCTTCATCTGTCAAAAAGTTATTTGCATTTTCTATTCCATACTGTTCCATTGCAAACTTAAAACATTCCAGCCAGTCAATACGCTTTGCAACCGTTTCAATTTTCAAAAACGACTGAACAACTTCAAACAATTCTTTTAACCTGGCTTTTCGCTCAAATGTGGCTTTTCTGTCTCCGTATCTATAGATATAATCAGAATTTCTCACCTTATCATCTATTTCAACTAAGAAAATCTTTCCTCTGTCATTTGCTAAAACAGATTCTGTGCCAAGTTTAAAATTAGAAATAATTTGGGCAGTTTTTTCAACCATAGGAACAATAACTTTGCGATTAATTGATTCTATAATCATATTTAATCTTGCTTCCTGCCCATTCGCAGAATAATTCAACTCAGTTGCCGTACGCTCAGCACTTTGAATATTCCCTGCCATGTTCTTGAAAATACCTGTTGCACTTTCAATTGTTGATTTGAAATAATTCAAGAAATCCCACCCTTGCATTGCTTTATCAAAAGAAATCGTGGTCGGAGGGGAAGTCATTAAAGCAGCATCATACTCAATAATTTTACCCGGTCTGATATCCTGTTCGCCTTTAAAACAGCCTTTTGGTGCTAAATATGGAGGATTCATCATAAGAGAAAGTGCATCTAGCTGCTTATTTAGGATTGTTGATGAAATATTATTCAAAATAAGCGCCACACGCAACGGAGAAATTCCACGTCCGGTTGATGGGCACTCAATAATATTTGCATGGATAAACGGATTTATAATAAACGGATTATCTTCATATCTTATCAGCACACTTCTACCAGCAACAACAATGAGTTTATTTTTCAAAACTTCCCCTGATGGAAGCTCAATATCTCCCCAGTATTCAAGGAGCTCAATCTTTCTTTCATACGTTGTTAATTTATTATTCTTTCTTCCTTTTTTTGCCACCACTCCTTTCAAAGTTTCCAGTTTTTCACTATTCAATAAATTATTGGATTTGTTTGACTTTATCTCATCAAACGTTTGATACGTCCTATAAATCTTTGCACACGAATCCCAATTATCACTTTCTGTTTTATCAAACACAAAGTCCTCAAAGTTAATAAATTTAACCTTTGCATTGTCATAAATAACTTTATCCTCAATTACAAAATTTTCCTGGGTATTTTGTTCTAATTGTTCAGCTAAAGTTAAAGCCCGTCTGGTTTTTCTGGTTTTAGTTTCCCAGCCGACAAAAAGTGTAACTTCACCGGATTCCACAACGGAATCTATTATTTTTTCCATTTCATCTTCGATTTTCATCGCCTCAAATGTATGAACCAGCATAGCTTTTTGTTTATTAGCTATTTTTTGTGTTTCAAAATCTGTACCCTCAACATCAAACATGCCATCTGGATGAGAATATAAATTCTGAACAATATGAGATTTCAGAGTCTGCGCAAGTTCATAAATATCAGGAAGCTGAACATTACAGTCCCACGCGTTAACCTTGGGGATTGCAGAATCATAGATAGCATACTTAACAAGTCTGTTATCCGATAACTGTGTGCTTCTTTCATCTTCATAGTAATCATATTTTTCAATTATATTTCCGAGCAGAAACTGTTCGTCTATATAATTTAAGGATTTTTTATCAAAATTTTTATTTTCCATATTTACCTCTCATTTTTGTAATAGTAATTGCGATATAAGCCATACACCTCAATATCCTGCAATTTTCCAAGCCTTATTGTTTCATTTTTCAAAGTGGATTCATAAACAAAGCCGCAGTCTTTTAAAAGCTTTTTTACCCGAAAATTTTCAGGATAAATCTGTGCCTTGATTTTCGATAACCCAAATTCATCAAAACATTTTTTCAAAAAAAATTTTGCACTATAACGAATAAAACTACCCCATGCCTTTTTATCAAAACATGTCGTAAGCTCTGCACTGTACATAACTTTACCGCCACCAGTAAAATTATCCAGATAAACAAAACCCATAAATGTATCTTCATAATCCAGAACAACCCAGAAAAAAGGTGATTTATCTATAATAAATTCCTTTATATCCGCAGCGCTGTAAGTAGAAAAATCATCTTGCAAATATTTAAAATATTTTTTAAAACATGCCTGAACAAAAGGGATATAGTGCAAATTCACAGAAGTATCAAGTGTCGTGCCTATAATTATTTTTTCAAATTTACACATAATTCTAAACTTTTACTTTGACAAATTTTATATAACTGTTACCGCTCACAAATGAATCGGCTTCGCCGGCAAGCAATTTTGCTCTGTCAGTATTTTGGGTGCCCAAATACCCTTCTGCCTGAACTCCGTTTATATAAGATTTTGTTTTACTGTTTTTGTTTATAACCTCATAAGTCGCAGCTTTTGAGAAAAGCTTAGCTTTTGGAGCCTTTTTGATATCTGCAATAAATGTTTTATTTTGTAATTTTTTTGCAGACTCTAATTCCTGCCTAAACTCTTGTTCAATCTTTGATTTAACCATTTCGTTGTAAGCTGAATCGTTTAGTAAAATTTTTTCAATATCTTTATTTTCTTTCATAGGATATTACCTTTCTATATTAAATTTTTTCATCATCAAGGTTTGCAATAGTTATAATCTTTGCTTCCCGATACTCATCTTCGCCTGCAGGCGTTGAAAATCCCATATATTTACATAGAGATTCTAAAGCTTTCAACCCCGCAGAAGCATCACGGAGCTTAACTTTCCCCGTTTGGTTACCGTCTTTATCAAGGATATCTTCCCGTTCAAGAGAAAATTCCGCAATTTGAAGAAGTTTTTGGATTACATATCCCCTTTGGACATTCAAAGCATCTATTTGAAGCTTTATTCTCGATTTTATTTCATGGATTATGTAATCTTTTTGCAGTAATTCTGAGGAAAAAGCTTTTAAATCTTTATTCTTATAACCGGATTTTTTAGCAGACGATTCACCGTCAAGCGTCTTGATATACTCTTCAACAAACCTTTTTTGTTGTTGTGTTAATTGTTTCATATCTTTACATTTCTTATCATAATTTGTCTTTTTCTCGAATAACTTGTATAATGAACATGCTATTTATATTTCGGCTAGTGTAAATCTTAACAGGGGGGAATGAAAAGGACTTCCTGTTTTTTTTGCCCTTATGATCTGAAAAGATTTACAACCGGAGCATTTGAAGCTGATGCTGATGTTTTGGAACGCAGGTTTAGCAACGCCTCTTTGTACATGCTCATCCAATACGGGAATTTAAAATACTGCGGATTAGCTTTTAACCTTAAACATGTCCCATAAACCAGAAGCTGTTCAGCAAACGGCATCGGAATCAGAGGTTCATCCATTTCTGTTTCAAAATCTGCTTTTTCCTGCTTACCCGTATCAATAACACAATTTCTCGTATAATATACAATATCAATAGTCTTATCTTTATCAAATTTCGGAAACAGAAGATTACCGGCAAGACTTGAATATGTCCCGGATTTAGGGGTGCCTGAAATAAACGGTTCAATATTATCCGTAAAATTATATTTTTTACCATCGATAAAAAGATATAAAATCCTGCCGTTTATAGTGTTTGCAACCTCGGTTGTTTTAGCCTTTAAAGTTAAAGTATCCCGCCTTAATAAAAAATTCCAACCTTCCGCATTACAAATCTCTTTGTTTATAATATTCAAAATTATTCTGATACGCTTGTGGTCATTTTTTATAAGTTCTGAGAATGCGTTAACTTGCTTATAGTTCAATTCGAGTAAACATTTATTTATAAGTTCTAAAAAATTCATTTGTATCTCCTTTTTTTCGAAAAGTCCGAACAGGAAATAATAAAACCTCCTGCCCGAACTTTATAAATTCAACAAAACTACTTGATAAGCCCTTGTCTGAGCTGCTCCATAATCATTTTTTCGTTTCTGCTGAATTCATCACCACTCATCCTGCCAATCTGTTCGCGAGTATAAATCCTGTTAAAATTGTTTACCGATGGTGAACTTTGGGCGTATGCCGTTAATTTACTTTTGGCAAGTGCGTTCTCGTCATTCAATGATTTTTCGTGAGCAGATTTCTTCAAATATTTATCAACGGCTGAATTTTCTAAATTTTCAACAAGTTGAGATATTCGAAGGATTTCATCTTTATCCATGTCATATCCCTTGATATAATTTAATACATCTCCGCGACCTTCTGCATCAAAGAATCCCGGGCGTTCTTGGTTAAACAAGTCCATAGGATTTTGAGCCGGAAGGCTTTGAGGATTCATCTCCGGAGCATTCATATTAGGAGCTTGTTGCTGCTGAGCTGCTTTATACATGTTAATTTGCTGAGCTTTACGAGCTAATTGAGCCAACAGATATTGCCCTTGTGTTTGTGTGATTGTACCTTGTTGCATTAAGCTGCTCACTTTTTGAACCTCAGCTCCTATTGCTTGCTCCATTTGATAAAATGTATCATTATATCCGTTCATAGGATTTGCCTGCGGATTTACGGCAGGTGATGAAATACCTTTTTGTAATTGCTGCGGATAGGTTCCGCCTGTAAAATTTTGCATAAAATTTATTCTCCTTTTGTTTTTGACAAAGATTTCATATACACGACAGAAAGTTCAATAACGTCATCAATAAAACTTGATAACAAAACAGAAATTATTGTTTTAACAAATCCCGAAAAAGGCAGATTTTTAACTATATAGTCAATTGCCATTTTCTTTTTTGCTTCTCCTTTTCCGCTACCAAGCTCAGATTCTGCAACCATAACCGCATTCTTTGCCAATTCTTTTATTTGCTTTTTTATATTTGAAAACATATAGTCTCCCCCAATTTTATAAAAATGTACTCTCAAAGTAATATAACCGGAGAGTACATTTTACTCTCTTACACTATGCTGAAGGCTCACTCTCAGTTCCGTCACCGCTGCCTGAATCTACAGATGAACCTGTTGAGATAATCATTTTTGCAAGAGATTTAGGCTGGACAGTTTTAGCACCGTACAAATACAAACCTCTAACCAAATCAGAGAAACTGTCTTTATCTCTTAAACTTTCGATTTTAGCAAGCTGAGATGCAAAAGTAATAGCATCATTTGTACCCGCTAAAGCGTAATATTTACCGTCAACTTCGGTTAAGTTAGTACTTACTAAAACATCCATGCCTGCAATTCTGCCTATTGAACCATCTCTTAATGTTTCATCTGCAACTTTGTATGCTGAAATAAATTCAGGACTTTGCAATAAACAAGCTTCAATATCAGGATTGATAACAACCCATGGTTTTACTCCTGCATAAACTGCATCTGAATTTTTCAATGCCAAAGATAATTTCACAAAGTATTCATAAATATTTGATTTTGAAAGCTCTACAGGCGCATCTTCCGAACCTACAGTATTTGAAGCTTCAACATCGGTATGAAGACCTAACAAATATGAATCCTGAACTTCTTCTATCGCTTTTTTTGCATTAACAAGATGAGCTTCTAAAATATCCGAATTTGCCTGAACTTGAGATACATCATCAATTTTGAATGCAAAGAATTTTTTCTGATCAATCACAAGCTCTTGTGATGTCGGATTAAGTGCAGAATACTCAATATTTTCACTAGTTAAGGTTGAAATCGTTACATCTGCAGGGGTAATAATTTTTACGGTATCCCCTTGATTTTTAATCTCACCTTCCCAGTTTCTGTTAACGCATTGAAGCATTACACAATTTTTTTCAAGCATTTGGTTAAGTTTTTGGCTCCATACTTGTGGAATAAATACAGAATAACCTGATGCTGTTGTAATTTCGTCTGTCATTTTCTTTTCCTTTCTTTTTAGTGTGTAAACAATAAATTATGAGTGGTGATATATTTTTATTTAGTCGTCATTGTAAATTTCGCGGAATTGAAGCCCGATGATTGCGCAATTATCACCAATATCATCCCCCTCAATACAGAGTTGTATTGAATAGTTACTTCCGCATATTTCAGCTTTTTCCATAGAATTTGAGGTTATTGGCCAAACCGGAATATCACTTTCGCCATCATTCCAGCAATATTGAACTTCATCAGGTGTATCTTCACCCGCCCAGAAAAAATGGCTGAAATGTTTTGAGTATATAAGCTCTTTATCATCTTGATATTCGCTGTCATAGTCCTTATACAAGGAAAATTTAAATTTATTATCGTGAATATCATCAAGTACAAAATAAAATTCGTCTACTAATTTTCGGTGCAAAACATTTCCAAGACTCAAAAACGGAGACTTCCACATAAATTTTATAAAATTACCGTCAAAAGTTGCCCCGTAATCTTCGCGATAAATCTTACCGTTTGAATCCGCCGAAACAATATAAGAATTAAACAATATAGCTTTGGTAATATTTTGCGGAATAACACGTTTGTACCAGGCATAATTCACATAATCATTTATCCAAACAGTATGGTAATAAGGTTCATCAAGATATGGAAAGAAATACCAAACCTGATGTTTATTTTGATAATGAACGGTATAAGTATCTCTGAGTCTTGAAATATCAAACTTATTAAACTCATCTTTAATATTTTGAGAGATTTCAGAGCCCAAGCGGATTTGATTTAATTCCCCGACCTGCTCTAAAGCGTATATCCCGTTACTTAGAAAAAACTGCTTGTTATCAACATTGACTATTGAATTGGCTGCAACAACACCTTTATCTGCAAATAGCGTTATTGCAAAATCCGTCGGATTTGAACCTGTTAATAAATAAACCTTTTCCCGTTTGTAAACCGCAAGATAATCTTTATAGGTACACATTGCAATAATATCTGCCGTATCTGTGTGAAAATCACTGATATATCCTGCATCTTCTTCTGTTTCAAAATCATTGTATGAGCCCAATGCCGAGTAATAAATTGTGGAGTCCTTACTGCACCATACCCTGCCTTTATAAATTGTCACACAATCGGGATATAAAACATTTCCGCTTCTATCTTTTAAGTTACAATTCACAACTTCAAACGCTGAATTATCTTTTATATAAAACATTTCGTCTGACTCGGTTGCAACAACAACTCCGCGCAAAAATTTCGCAAATTTCACTTTTGTTCCTGTCAAAACTTTGTCAATCAAAGTAAGTTCATCATTTTCTTCAGAATATATATAGATTTTCCCTGAAATCGTTGTGATAATAAGCTTGAATAAACTGTCAGATTCCATTTCACAAAGCCCTGTAATCTCTTCAGATTCCGGAAGTTCTACAAGCAAAATATTACCTTTTTGTTTTGTAATACCTTTATTGTTATAAATTTCAATATTTTCAGAATCAGACCAATAAATTTTCTTAGGATTTAAACCCAATTCAGTTTTAGTGGAAGCCTGATTAATTCCACCGGACAAATCAAAATAATTAACATCCATAAACATAACCTCTTAAATTTTTTCCTTGTACCATCTAACTTTTGAACGTATAAAATTCCCGGCATCATTTCTGCCAACCCAAGGGTATGGAGGAATCCAAATTATATCAATCTTCCCAAAACTTGATGTTTGAGGATGAGCCTGCCCGAATTCGTAATGAGTTAAAACAGAGTTTTTATTTACCGGCAGATTGTATTTTTTACACAATTCCGCAACGAATTTCATACAAGCTTCAAACTGAACTTTTGTAATCGGGTAATTCCCGGGCCCAGCAACGGATTTGAACCCATACATAGCACACATACAAACACCGATAGAACCGGTATTGCCGCCCCCGGTATGAGCTGCATAATTCCCGTCGTTACAATTATCATTGTCTTCGGGCTTATATACCCCTGAATAAATGTGCCCGTCGGCATCCAGCAAATAATGATAATACTTTTTCTCAAACTCGCTCGGGTAATACCTTCCGGCACTCCAGTGTAAAACTATTCTTTTGACCATATAAATACCTCATTGAATCCTCCACCGAGTATGCACACTCATAAACAGAGCAACAGCATGTGTACGATTGCGCGCATTCAGTATCGAAACGATTAAGGAAATATGAGTTTGGACTGTTCTTTTAGACATTTTCAACTTGGCTGCAATTTCTTTATCAGTATAACCATTTGCAATGAGTTTCAAGATTTCAATTTTCTTTGGAGATAGTTTCATAAAATACCTCTATTACTCAAGTTGTATTTATGTTCATCTTACATTAAGCCTTTTGCTAATTTATTAAGGATAATTCCGGTTAATAAAAACGGGGGTTATTAGATAGGGTTGTTAACAAGACATAATAAAAACCCCCGAATGGATCTTCGGAAAACCCAATAGTAATTTGAAGGATAGGATTACTGAAACCTGATAGTCTCCTAATTTTTGCATATACATTAGTGCTACTTATATTATGACAAATTCATTTCTACAGATTTTACAAAACAACAAATTGCAGAACTTCCCAAGTCTTAAAAATTCTATACAAACATATACCTCTTTCCTCTAGTGTAACAATCTTAAAAACTCATCATCTTCTCAACAGAGGATTTAAGTTTTAACCGATTACATTTCAAGTATATATGATTTTTTCAAAAAAAATAGTCCGTATTAATACGTACGTATAAATACGGAATTGACAAACATCAAATAAGTTCCGCTGTAAAGGTTTAAACCCCATCAAAAACCTCAAATCTTCATAAAATGTTACATGTAATCTTCGAGCAAAATTATACAAAAACTTTAATAACTTGCCAAAAATTTTACTCAGCATAAAATAAAATTATGGGGAATATTTTATTCATTTCGGAAGATGATGCTGTTTTAGACAGATACAAAAATTTGTTTGGCTCAAAACCATACACGTTTAATTCTTGCTGCAATGCAACATCCGTATTTGACCTAATCGAAATTGACCCAATTGATATTGTTATCATTGATAACAATGTTAAAACATTTAACCTGACACTTGCGGCAAAAAAAATTAAATCAAAACTTGAAAATGTGCAGATTATTTTATTAACCGCAGAAAACCCCGCCGAAGCAGAGATTTTGAAACTTGCAGATGGGTTTCTTCTTGATAGTTTTTCTGATGAATTGATAACTTCAATGATTGATACCCACCTAAAAAACAAAGAGAAGCTGGATATTTTATCGGGCAAGAATAAAGACCTGGCTGACAGTTTGTATAGATTAAATGTTTTATACAATACAAGCTCACAATTTGCAGGAACACTTGACACTAAAGAACTCTTAAACTATATGATTGAAGGACTTGATAAGTCGTTAAGTTTTGATTTAACAAGCACAATATCTTTTGGTATTGAAAACGAACCTGTTTTACTCATAAATTCACTTTATGATATATCAGAAGAGCTTATGAGCGCATTAAAACTTAGAGCCATTTTAAATTACAAATCACTGTTTGATAACGGACAGGCGCCGTTTGAAATAGACAGTACAAATTTAAAAATAATAAAAAATATAAAAAACCCGAACAATAAATTCACATTCACAATTTTCCAATACGATAACATGTTCGCACCTATCGATTTAGGGGATAATTTCTTTGGCTGTATTGAAATCTTTAAAGAAAAACATTTTACAACAGATGATGCAACATACTTCCAAACAATAGTTCAACAGGTATCCCTACCGTTAAAAAGTGCAGGCTTATACAGCGAAATCATAGAAAAAAACGAAGAATTAGAAAAACTGGAAAGAGTAAAATCTGAATTTATTTCAATTGTTTCACACGAATTACGAACGCCGTTAACACCTATAAAAAACGCTTTAACGATTTTATCAAGCGGCAGATGCGGAGCTTTAGGCGAAAGTGCTGTTAAATTCATAGATATGGCAAAAAGAAACGCCGAAAATCTTACAAGTATAATCAATGATATTCTTGATATAAACAAAATTGAAGCCGGCAAAATGGA
>OHEP01000746.1_pt1 | contig 20379 bp, 16 predicted proteins | sample 1567271 | NCBI WGS metagenome assembly OHEP01 (sample SAMEA3879577, study PRJEB24766) | human gut metagenome | biome: human-associated habitat; feature: feces | place: USA | collected 1985/1987
CCAGCCTGGGTGCTGAAAGCTTCGAGATACGCCAGCTCAAGGATATCGGCCAGCCGATGGACGGTCTCATAATCCCCGGCGGCGAGAGCACCGTACAGGGAAAGCTGCTTCGTGAGCTTGGGCTCATGGAGCCGCTGCGCGGGCTTATCAGCGGCGGGCTCCCGGTATTCGGGACATGCGCGGGGCTTATCCTGCTCGCAAAGTCGATAGACGGCAGAGAAGCTCCTCACCTCGCGGTGATGGACATAACCGCAAAGCGCAACGCCTACGGCAGGCAGCTCGGAAGCTTCGCCGCAAACGGCGTATTCAAGGGGATAGGCAGCGTCCCGATGACGTTTATCCGCGCTCCGTACATCAGCAGCACCCAGGGCGCCGAGATACTCGCGGAAATCGGCGGAAAAGCCGTTGCTGCACGTCAGGGGAATATGCTGGTCACAGCTTTCCACCCGGAGCTCACCGAGGACACATCGGTACACAGCTATTTTCTGGACATGGCGGCTGCCGCGCGGGAATCTGCGGCGGTATAAACTGCATAAATTACAGAGGGTCTGCCTTAACCGGCGGACCTTTTCGTATTTCTTCAGTTTTTCAGCGAACAATAGAAATAACTCTTGACAAAAGGCGGACTTTGCATTATAATGTATTGTGTATCGTTCACCAGGCAAAGAAAATGTGAAAGAGGAACTGAAATGGCTGAGGAAAAAAACATACATTCCGGGCACCGCCAGCGCATGCTGAAAAAGTACCTGGAGCATGGCATAGACTGCTTCGAGGATCATGAGATACTGGAGATTTTTCTCTTTACCGCATATTCCCGCAGGAACACAAACGACATAAGCCATCAGCTCATCAACCGCTTCGGTTCACTGGAAGGCGTGCTGAACGCAGGCTACGACGAGATAGTCGAGGAAAAGAACGTAGGAGTAACCGCGGCGGCGCTGATAAGCTTCATGAAGGACTTCGCCCGCAAATATAACCGCACTCAGCTGGCAGGAATGAAGCTATCCAGCTCCGAAAGCGTGCGGAAATTCTGCTACGAGCTTCTCAAGGACAGCACCACCGAGGAAGCGCACGTGCTCTTCCTTGATCAGAACCTCAATTTTGTCGGTGAATCCCAGATATCCCAGGGCAGCCCGAATTCAGTGGATCTCGACCTTCACGATATCGTAATAAAATCGGTGCGCACCTCATGCACTAAGATAATCCTCACGCACAGCCACCCGCACGGAGTACTTCTGCCGTCGTCGGCTGACATAGCGTCGACCCGCCGTGCCGCCTCCGCGCTGAACAGCATAGGCATCGAGCTGATAGACCACATCATCGTTAACGAGGAGGACAGCTACTCCATGCGAACTGCGGGAATGCTGCCCGACATCTGGTTCTGACCTTGAATAGCAGGTGTTTTTATGGATCATTTTGAATTACACTCGAACTACTCCCCTACCGGCGACCAGCCTCAGGCGATAAAGGAGCTGACCGACGGCATACTCCGCGGCGACAAGGAGCAGACCCTGCTCGGCGTTACCGGTTCCGGCAAGACCTTCACGATGGCGAACATCATCGCGAACTGCAACCGTCCGACGCTGGTTCTGGCGCATAATAAGACGCTCGCGGCGCAGCTCTGTTCCGAGTTCCGAGAGTTCTTCCCGAACAACGCCGTAGAGTACTTCGTGTCATATTACGACTACTACCAACCGGAGGCGTACATTCCCTCCACCGACGCATACATTGAAAAGGACAGCGCGATAAACGACGAAATAGACCGCCTGCGGCACTCCGCGACCATGGCGCTTGCCGAGCGGCGGGACGTTATCATTGTGGCTTCCGTTTCGTGTATATATTCCCTGGGCAGTCCGGAGGACTACCGCAGCAATACGCTGTCCCTCCGCGAGGGTCAGGAGATAAGCCGCGAGGACGTTATAAAACGCCTTGTCGAAATACAATATGAGCGCAACGAGCTTTCGTTCACGCGAAACAAGTTCCGCGCCAAGGGCGACACGCTTGAGATATTCCCTGCCGGCGGAACAAACGAGACCGCGATACGCGTGGAGTTCTTCGGCGACGAGATCGACCGTATCAGCGAGTTTGACGCGCTGACCGGACAGGTGCGCTCCACGCTCAAGCACGTTATGATATTTCCGGCTTCGCATTACATCGTAGGCCACGAGCGGCTCCACGACGCGCTCCAGGAAATAACCCGCGAGATGGAGGAGCGCGTGAAGTACTTCACGGAAAACAACAAGCTCATCGAGGCTCAGCGTATCGAACAGCGCACCCGCTACGACATGGAAATGCTCGGAGAAATAGGCACCTGCAAGGGCGTTGAGAACTACTCACGTATACTCGCAGGACGCGCCCCCGGCTCCACGCCGATAACGCTCATCGACCACTTCCCCAAGGATTTCCTGCTGTTCGTGGACGAGAGCCACGTTACGCTCCCGCAGGTCCGCGGAATGTACGGCGGCGACTTCGCCCGCAAGAAGAACCTGGTGGATTACGGATTCCGCCTGCCCTCCGCGTACGACAACCGCCCGATGAATTTCGACGAGTTCTACTCAAAGGTAGGACAGGCGGTGTTCGTTTCCGCGACCCCGGGCGACTTCGAGAAGGAGCATTCCACCCAGATAGTGGAGCAGGTCATCAGACCCACCGGGCTACTTGATCCGGATGTAATTGTAAAGCCGACGGAGGGTCAGATCGAGGATCTGATCTCCGAGATAAACACCCGCGTTGCGAAGAAACAGCGCGTGCTCGTCACCACGCTCACGAAGAAGATGGCGGAGGATCTCACAGATTACTTCACCAAGCTGGATATCAAGGTGCGCTACATGCACCACGACGTCGACACGATAGAGCGAATGGAGCTTATCCGCGACCTGCGCGCCGGGGAATTCGACGTTCTTGTCGGAATAAACCTGCTGCGCGAGGGTCTGGATATTCCGGAGGTGTCCCTCGTGGCGATACTCGACGCGGACAAGGAAGGCTTCCTGAGAAGCGAGACCTCCCTTGTGCAGACAATAGGCAGAGCCGCGCGAAACGCCGAGGGCGTTGTAATAATGTACGCCGACAGCGTGACCGAATCCATGGAGCGCGCGATAACCGAGACCCAGCGCCGCCGCGAGATACAGCAGAGATACAACGCCGAGCACGGAATAACCCCAAAAACGATAATCAAGGATATCCGCGACGTGCTCGAGATAACGAAGAAATCCGACGGCACATCGAAGCACGGAAAGCCGGCGAAGCAGCTCACGAAGCGCGAGCGCGAGGCGCTGACAGCGCGGTACACCGCCGAGATGAAAAAGGCGGCGAAAATGCTTGATTTCGAGCATGCTGCGTTCCTGCGCGATAAGATAAAGGAACTGCAATAAGCAGAAAGGAACAAAAGAGTAGCGACAATGGCAAAGAACGATAAAATAATAATCCGGGGCGCCCGCGAACACAACCTGAAAAATATAGACCTCACTATCCCGAGGGATTCCCTGGTGGTAATGACCGGACTTTCCGGCAGCGGTAAGAGTTCTCTGGCGTTCGACACGATTTTCGCGGACGGTCAGCGGCGGTATATGGAGAGCCTTTCCTCCTACGCGAGAATGTTCCTCGGGCAGATGGAAAAGCCCGATGTAGACAGTATTGAGGGACTTTCCCCGGCGATATCCATTGACCAGAAGACCACCTCGAAGAACCCGCGCTCTACAGTTGGCACCGTCACCGAGATATACGACTACCTGCGACTGATGTACGCCCGGATAGGCGTTCCGCACTGCCCTGTCTGCGGCAGAGAGATAAAGCAGCAGACCGTCGATGAGATCGTCGATAAGGTGCTGGAGCTTCCCGAGCGCACCAAATTTCAGGTGCTTGCCCCGGTTGTCCGCGGACGCAAGGGCGAACATCAGAAGGAGTTCGAAGCCGCGCGGAAATCCGGATTTTCAAGAGTACGCGCAGACGGCATCGCATACGACCTCAACGAGAAGATCACGCTTGAAAAGAACAAGAAGCACTCCATCGAGATAGTCGTGGACCGTCTTGTAATGAAGGACGGAATAAAATCCCGTCTCACAGAGAGTATCGAAACAGCCGGCACCCTCACCGGCGGGTTAGTTTACATCGACGTCATCGACGGCGAGGAACTGCACTTCTCCCAGAGCTACGCCTGCCCGGAGCACGGCGTATCCATCGAGGATCTTTCCCCGAGAATGTTCTCGTTCAACAACCCCTACGGAGCCTGCCCGAAATGCACCGGCATAGGCAGCTCACTTCGGGTAGACCCCGACCTCATCATGCCAAACGCCGGACTTTCCATCAGGAACGGCGCCATAAAGGCTTCCGGCTGGAATTATGCCGAAGGCACCATAGCCGCAATGTATATCGACGCCCTCGCCGAAAAGCACGGATTCTCGGTCGATCAGCCGGTGTCCGAGCTGTCCGATGAAGCGGTAAACGAGATAATGTACGGTACCCACGGCGAGAAGATACTGATAAAGCGCCCGAAACAGCAGGGCGGAGGTCAGTTCTATACCGATTTCGAAGGTATCGCAGCCAACCTGGAGCGCCGCTACGCCGAAACGAACAGCCAGTATTCCCGGGACACCATCGAAGAATTCATGAGCGAGGTAGAGTGCCCGGAGTGCCACGGCGAGCGTCTTAACAAAGCGGCTCTGTCGGTAACTGTCGGCGGCAGGAATATCATGGAGTTCTGCCGCATGTCCGTCACCGAAGCGCTGAACTTCGTGAACGGCCTGGAGCTTACTCCGCGCGAAGCGATGATAGCCAAGCAGATACTCAAGGAGATAAAATCCCGCCTGGGCTTTCTCCAGAGCGTAGGCCTGGAATACCTGACGCTTGCCCGTTCAGCAGGGACCCTCTCCGGCGGCGAGAGCCAGCGCATACGCCTTGCAACGCAGATAGGAAGCTCCCTTACCGGCGTGCTTTATATCCTGGACGAGCCGTCCATCGGACTTCACCAGCGCGACAACGATAAGCTGATAGCAACGCTGAGAAGGCTGCGCGACCTCGGAAACACGCTGATAGTAGTCGAGCACGACGAGGACACCATGCGCGCCGCCGACTATCTCATCGACATCGGCCCCGGCGCGGGAGTCCACGGCGGCGAGGTCATCTACAGCGGCGAAGTCAGCGGGCTGCTGAAATGCAAGAATTCCATAACCGGACAGTACCTTTCCGGAAAGCTGAAGATACCTGTGCCGGAAAAGCGCCGTAAGCCGTCGGATAAGTGGCTGCACGTTATCGGAGCGGCCGAAAACAACCTCCGCAATATCAACGTAGACGTGCCGCTCGGTATATTCACCTGCGTTACCGGAGTCTCCGGAAGCGGCAAAAGCTCTCTTGTCAACGAGATAATCTACAAGCACCTCGTTGCAAAGCTGAACCGAGCACGCACCCGCCCGGGCAGGTTCACTGATATGACCGGCTCCGAATACCTCGACAAGGTGATAATGATAGACCAGTCGCCGATAGGGCGCACCCCGCGGAGCAATCCCGCGACCTACACCGGCGTGTTCAACGATATCCGCGACCTGTTCTCCCAGACAAACGAAGCGAAGGCGAAGGGCTACGGACCGGGGAGATTCTCGTTCAACATCAAGGGCGGCCGCTGCGAGGCGTGCGAAGGCGACGGAATCATCAAGATAGAAATGCACTTCCTGCCGGACGTATTCGTACCCTGCGAGGTCTGCAAGGGGCACCGCTACAACCGCGAGACCCTGGATGTCCGCTACAAGGGAAAGAACATCTTCGAGGTACTCGACATGACCGTTTCCGAAGGCGTGGAGTTCTTCGCGAATATTCCGAAGATATACAACAAGCTCAAGACCCTCGAGGAAGTCGGGCTGGGATATATCAAGATAGGTCAGAGCAGCACAACGCTTTCCGGCGGTGAAGCTCAGCGAATAAAGCTTGCGGCGGAGCTTGCAAAGCGCTCCACCGGAAAGACGATATATATTCTTGACGAGCCGACCACGGGACTTCACACTGCTGACGTCCGCAAGCTCATTGAGATACTCCAGAAGCTGACCGACGGCGGAAACACCGTGCTGGTTATCGAGCACAACCTCGACGTGATAAAGACCGCGGATTACCTCATTGACATGGGACCCGAAGGCGGCAGCGGCGGAGGAACCGTCATTGCGTCCGGAACCCCCGAGGAGGTCGCGGCAAACCCGGTAAGCTACACCGGCGCGTATCTCAAGAAACTCTTATAAAACAAGATCCCTCTCCAGCCCGGAGAGGGATTTTTAAGCTAATTCTGTCAGGAATCATGCAAGTTCGCTCATCACGATATTCTTTATCCGTCTGGCGAGGCCGCCGGTTCTTCCAACGCCCGCCTGCTGCGTACCGAAAAGCAGCGTGATACCGTGGGCAGGCTCATTTGAGAAGAATGTACCGAGCCAGCCGTCCCAGCCGTACTCTCCCCTTGTCGCAAACAGCGTAGTCATGCTCTCATCGTCGCACACGCGCATAAGGTTGCCGTAGGTGTAGCCGCGCATCCAGCCCCAGCCGTCCTCAAGCTGATGTTTCTGGTTCGGCTTGAGACCTCCGTGGGTCAGGAACCAGACGGACTCCGGCTTTAATACCTGCCTGCCATTAAAGCTGCCTTTGTTCATCAGCATTCCGGCAAATTTTGCGTAGTCGTCCAGCGTGGAGCAAAGCCCCGCGCCTCCGGACTGAAACGACGGAATAATATCGCGGTCGTAAGCCAGACCGAGGTGATTCGTGCGAAGCTCGTACAGCCCGTTTTCGGAATAATCGTACACCTTAGCCAGCCGCTTGGACTTTTCCGCAGGCACCCAGAAGTCGGTGTCCTTCATACCCAGCGGCTGGAAAAACTCAGAAATGAGATAGTCACGGAAGCTAATTCCGCTGACTTTCTCGATCACCGCGCCCAGGACGTCAGCGGAAGCGCCGTACATGAACCTTTCGCCAGGCTCAAAGCAAAGCTCTCCCTCGGACATCTTCCGCGCGAATTCAGCCGTTGTGACCGGCGAATCGGAATACAGCTTCTGCTCAATCTCCCAGAAAACCGCGCCGCTGTGCTTTCCACCCTCGCTGTCCTCGCAGGGATACGGTATACCGGAGGTCATATTCAGCAGGTCACCGACTGTGATATGCTTCTGCGCCGGGACGCGCTCCCCATTGCGCCGCACATACGATACGGCGTATTCAGGCAGGTAGTCCGAAAGCCAGGCGCCCGCGTCGAGTTTCCCCTTTTCCATGAGCGACACTGCGGCAGCAGCGGTTATCGGCTTGGTCTGGGAATACAGCCGAAAAATTGTGTCGCGCTCAATGGGAAGGCGGTTTTCGATGTCGCGCATTCCGTAGCCGCAGTACGCCGATTCTTTGCCGTCCTTGATAACCAGGACATTTGCACCGGCTGTGTCGCCGTTATGTACCGCTTCCTCAATAGTGGCAAGTATTTTTTTCTCCATGATACGATAACTCCTTTACGATTTGATCTCTCTGCTAATATATCGTACCATAAATCGGCGATTTTTACAAGGGCTTTTAAAAAACACCCAGAACCAAAAACAAGGTTCAGACAGCTCGATATTCCAAGATCACAAAAATACCAGTGCAATCCTGAGAAGTATCTGCGCTCGAAACGAAAGCTAACTCGCAATATATTCCACGAACTTTAAGTTTTCAGCATTGACTTTTCCCGCGAAAAGGTGTATATTATATAGGTAATGATATAAGATGAATAGCGGAGACAGCCGCTGAAAAAGGAGAACACAGTGAACATAATCATCGTAGGCTGCGGCAAGGTAGGACAGGCGCTTGTAGAGCAGCTCAATGACGAAGGAAACGATATAACGGTAATAGACAAGGTAGCCGAAAAGGTGAACGACGTATCCAGCCGCTGCGACGTAATGGGCGTTATAGGAAACGGCGCGACCCACTCGGTGCAGCGGGACGCAGGAATAGACACTGCCAACCTGCTGATAGCGGTCACGGGCTCAGACGAGCTGAACCTGCTGTGCTGCCTCATCGCGAAGAAGGCGGGCAACTGCCACACCATAGCCAGAGTAAGGAACCCCGAATACTACAGCGAGAGCCAGTTTCTGAAAGACGAGCTGGGCCTTGCTATGGTGATAAACCCGGAATTCGCAGCGGCAAGCGAGATAGCAAGGGTGCTGCGGTTCCCTTCCGCAATAAAAATCGACGTATTCGGCAGAGGCAGAGTGGAGCTTCTGAAATTCCGCCTGCCGGAAAACAGCCCGCTTGCAGGCTGCGCCGTCAAGGAGATAGTAACCAAGCTGCACTGCGATGTGCTGGTATGCACGGTTGAGCGCGGCGATGAAGTCCACATTGCAAACGGCGAATTCGTGTTTGAAGAAAAGGACGTCATTTCGATAGTGGCGGCTACCCGCAAGGCGGGGGAATTCTTCCGCAAGATAAAATACAAGATGAACTCCGTAAAGGACGTAATGGTAGTCGGCGGCGGCGAGATAGGCCACTACCTGTGCGAGCAGCTCATACGCTCGGGAATGTCCGTAAAGCTCATTGAGAAGGATCCCGCACGCTGTGAGACCCTGTGTGCCACGCTCGACGACGGAGTAGCGGTCATCAACGGCGATGCAAGCGACCAGAATATCCTGGTTGAATCCGGACTGGAGCAGACCGGCGCATTCGTAGCGCTGACCAACCTCGACGAGGAAAACATACTGCTGTCGCTGTTCGCGAAAAGCGTCTGCGACTGCAAATGCGTGACCAAGATAAACCGAATCGGATTCGACAACGTAATAAGCAAGCTCGACCTCGACACGATAATCAATCCCAAGAGCATTACATCAGATACCATCATAAGATATGTACGTGCGATGAACAGTTCACGAGGCAGCAACATGGAAACGCTGTACAATGTGATAAAGGGCAAGGTAGAAGCCGCGGAATTCATCATCAAGGAAGATTCGCCGGTGATTGACGTTCCGCTGATGGAGCTCGACCTGAAGCCCGATGTGCTGGTAGCCGCGATACTCCGCGACAAAAAGGTGATGATCCCCCGCGGACACGACAGTCTGCAAATAGGCGACGCTGTGATAATCGTTTCACGTCAGATAGGTCTGCGGAACATCACCGACATAATAAAGTAACCGGAGGTCGTTATGAACTACAGAATGATCTCCTATATCCTCGGATGGATACTTATATTTGAAGGGCTGTTCCTGTCGGTTCCGATGCTGACCGCCATAGTCTACGGCGAGTCCGTGCTGCCAAGCTACCTTATCGCGATGGGAATTTGTTTTCTTATCGGAGGACTGCTGGTATTCAAAAAGCCGAAAAAGAAGCAGCTATTTGCCCGCGAAGGCTGCGTTATAGTTGCACTGAGCTGGATAGTACTCAGTGCGTTCGGAGCGCTCCCCTTCATGATGACCCGGGAGATTCCGACATTCATCGACGCGCTCTTTGAAACCGTATCCGGATTCACAACGACCGGAGCAAGCATACTATCAGATGTTGAAAAACTCTCGCATGCGTCGCTTATGTGGCGGAGCTTCACTCACTGGGTCGGCGGCATGGGCGTACTGGTGTTTATAATGGCGTTTATACCGCTGTCAGGCGCCCAGAACATGCACATTATGAAGGCGGAATCTCCAGGGCCGTCCGTCAGCAAGCTGGTTCCGCGAGTTAAGACCACCGCGCTGATACTCTATTCGATTTACTTCGCGCTGACGCTTATCGAATTCATAATGCTCCTCTTCGGAGGCATGACGGTATTTGAAGCGCTGAACACCGCGTTTGCAACAGCGGGAACCGGCGGATTCGGGTTCTACAATTCCAGCATGGGAAGTTTCTCGCCGTACTTGCAGATAGTCATTACGGTTTTCATGATATTGTTTGCGATAAACTTCAACTGCTACTACATGCTTCTGTGCGGAAAACTCCGCGAAGCATTCAACCTTGAACTCCGGACGTTCCTGATAATCATAGCCTCTGTAATAACCGTCATAACGATAAATATACACGGTATGTTCTCGAGTGTTGAGGAAGCGCTGCGGCATTCAGCGTTTACAGTAGCTTCACTGATTTCGACCACAGGCTTTTCAACGGTGGACTTCAACCAGTGGCCGGAACTGTCGCGAGCTCTGTTGGTTATAATAATGTTCATCGGAGCCTGCGCAGGAAGTACCGGCGGCGGTATCAAAGTATCGCGAATAATAATTCTGTTCAAGGGCATGTCGAAGGAGCTCCAGACGATGGTGCAGCCGCGTCAGATCAAGAAGATCAAGATGGATTCCAGGATTATTGATCACGAAACGGTGCGTTCGGTAAACGTCTATATGGTTGCATATCTGATGATATTTGCGATATCCCTGGTACTGATATCGTTTGATAATCACGATCTGATAACGAGTTTCACAGCCGTAACTGCAACAATAAACAACATAGGTCCCGGTCTTGACCTGGTTGGACCTACGTCCAATTTTGGACTCTTCACCATGCAGTCGAAAATCGTGCTGATATTTGACATGCTGGCCGGCAGACTGGAGTTGTTCCCGATGCTGCTTTTATTCACCCCGGCCACCTGGAAAAAGTAACGAATAAATACGAGACCGCTGAAGGGAGATTCAGCGGTTTTTTCTATGCACTAAAAAGGGAATGCCCTCTCCACTAGGAGAGGGCATAAAAAATTACTTCTTACGCTTCTTGAGAGCCGCAGCAGCTCCAAGAGCGGCGACTGCACCAGCAGCGGCAATACCAGCTCCAACCGGAGCCTCGACGCCCATCTTAGGATTCTGTCCAAGCGGGATAATTCCATCGTCGAACGTTACAGAATCAGTGGGGTTATCCGGAGAATAGTCGTCAGGAACAAATCCCATAGGAACATCTTCCGGCGGAATCTCAATTATCTCCCTGTCAGACTCATCGGGGACATCATCGGTATCTGTGTCGGTATCGGTATCTGTGTCGGTATCCGTATCTGTGTCGGTATCCGTATCCGTATCTGTATCTGTATCTGTGTCTGTGTCCGTGTCTGTATCTGTGTCCGTGTCTGTATCTGTGTCTGTGTCTGTGTCTGTGTCAGTGTCGGTATCAGTATCGGTGTCCGTGTCCGTATCCGTGTCTGTATCCGTATCAGTATCTGTGTCTGTATCCGTATCTGTATCGGTATCAGTGTCTGTATCCGTGTCAGTGTCCGTATCTGTGTCAGTGTCTGTATCCGTATCCGTGTCTGTATCTGTGTCAGTATCTGTATCAGTATCCGTGTCTGTATCAGTGTCGGTATCAGTATCGGTGTCCGTATCCGTGTCTGTATCCGTATCCGTATCAGTATCTGTGTCTGTATCCGTATCTGTGTCTGTATCCGTATCTGTGTCAGTGTCAGTGTCGGTGTCGGTGTCAGTGTCGGTATCCGTGTCAGTATCTGTGTCCGTATCAGTATCTGTGTCTGTATCTGTATCTGTATCTGTATCGGTATCAGTGTCTGTATCCGTATCTGTGTCAGTGTCCGTGTCGGTATCTGTATCAGTGTCGGTATCTGTATCAGTGTCGGTATCTGTATCAGTATCTGTGTCCGTATCCGTGTCTGTATCAGTGTCCGTGTCTGTATCAGTGTCGGTATCCGTATCTGTGTCTGTATCAGTGTCGGTGTCGGTATCAGTATCTGTGTCCGTATCAGTATCTGTGTCCGTATCAGTATCTGTGTCCGTATCAGTGTCCGTGTCTGTATCAGTGTCGGTATCGGTATCCGTATCTGTGTCTGTATCAGTATCAGTATCAGTGTCGGTGTCGGTGTCTGTATCGGTATCGGTATCCGTGTCAGTATCAGTGTCTGTATCGGTATCGGTATCCGTATCCGTATCAGTGTCGGTATCAGTATCCGTGTCTGTATCACTGTCCGTGTCTGTATCTGTGTCTGTATCCGTATCTGTGTCAGTGTCTGTGTCAGTATCGGTATCGGTATCCGTATCTGTGTCTGTATCAGTGTCGGTGTCAGTGTCGGTATCAGTATCGGTATCCGTATCTGTGTCAGTGTCAGTGTCGGTGTCGGTATCAGTATCCGTATCTGTGTCTGTGTCTGTGTCTGTATCGGTATCGGTATCCGTATCCGTGTCTGTATCAGTGTCTGTGTCGGTATCAGTGTCTGTATCGGTATCCGTGTCTGTGTCAGTGTCGGTATCTGTATCAGTATCAGTGTCTGTATCAGTATCCGTGTCTGTATCAGTGTCGGTATCAGTATCGGTGTCCGTGTCCGTGTCCGTATCCGTGTCTGTATCCGTATCAGTATCAGTATCTGTATCTGTATCTGTATCAGTGTCTGTATCCGTGTCCGTATCTGTATCCGTGTCTGTATCAGTGTCTGTGTCGGTATCAGTATCTGTGTCTGTATCGGTATCAGTGTCAGTATCCGTGTCTGTATCCGTGTCAGACTCCTGATCATCATCACCTTCATCAGGCGGAATTACAGGATCCTGATCATCGTCGTCTTCATCTACATCAAACTTATACTCACCGCGAGTAGACTGGTGAATCTCACCCTGCTGAGTAAAATTATCGCAGATAACTGCGCCGTTAGCGTTACCGGTATCAGTGGAAACGTGAGCAAACGGAGCCACAACGATTCCTCCGGCAGGAGCCGAAAGCTCACCTGCATAATCGCCGAAATTCCAAACGACATTAGAGCCGGTCTTGAACTGCTCGTTATTTATGTTCCTGATCTGGAGTTTTGACCCGCTGTAGTTGCTTGTATCAACGTTAATTACAACATCAACACCGGAATTAAGGCTCAGCAGCTCGGTCACCGCCCGTGGAAGCTCATTCTGATTGTGGTCGAATTCATTGGCGTCGATATTGAGGATCATCGTCTCGCCTGCGCTGACCTTACCGGTTCTGATAGCCTCAGAAGCGTCCCTGAACGTAGAAACAACGTCCCCGTTCTCAACCTTTCCCACGGAATCCATCAGCTTTACGCCGGTAGTTCCAAGCTTATCAAGATTAGCCGAGATATCAAAAGAACTTTCATCAGCCTGCGCGCGGCGCAGTGTGAAATCAGCCTTTTTATGCTCGGAGCCCTCGATGTAGTATCTCTTTCCGCCTACCTCGAATCCGACGTTGTTGTTAACTGTAATCGGAGTATAGTCAAAACCGAGCACCAGCTCATACCTAGTGCCTGACGGGAGGTTGGACATCTTGAGCACAGCATCGCCAAGATCCTCGGCACTGTCGAGATAAACTACGTACCTTCCGCTTTTTATCGTCTGCATGCTATGTACGCGATTGTAGTCCTGGTTGATCGCGCCGGTAGAGCCGAAGCACGCGTTGCCCTCGATGTGGTTGATAGAAGCGGTTCTGGCGTACAGACCGAAGTCCTTGACTTCGTTGAGTGCGTCATAGTACTCCTTGAGCGCCTTTGCCTGGCGTGTTGCCACAAAGACGTTATCGTTAATTTTGGTATAAGCCGGGGTACCTCCGGTGTACTTTACATCGGTAAGATCCGGGTTTTGAACGAAATCGCTGCCGGAAGTCTCCTCAGCCGCCGCCATGACAGAAACAGCGTTTGACGCAAGCAGTGCTGCTGCAAGCGCAAGGAAAGCCGTAGTCTTTTTTCCGGGTTTGCGTTTGTTTTCGCTCATTATAAGATCAACCTCCTTAAGCTGGTCTCATGGGAAGCGCACCGTATGTCTTCTGACAATAAATGGGCATAACTATCCCTACTAATATATAATAATTATACACGATTTCAAGCAGAATGTCAAGTTCGGCAAAGTGAAAAGCCGCATTTGAGCTAATTGCCGAGACCGCGCGGCGAGTAGAGTTACATGAATTTACATAATCATTCCTGATTTACATTGCTATATCAGTAAATTACATAATACGTTTTGCCATGATATCCGGATTGTAAGCGTAGTTGACAGCGGTCTTAGCGCTGATCCTGCCCTCGCGGAAAAGATTGATAATGCAGCTATCCATAGTCTGCATGCCTCCTGCGGACTGGAGTATCGTGTCGATCTGGTGCGTCTTTTCATCTCTGATGAGGGTGCGGACCGCGCTGTTTGTGGTCATTATCTCAAACGCCGGAATGAGGCCGCCGTCCACAGAAGGCAGAAGCTGCTGACAAACCACGGCGTTAAGCACCATCGAGAGCTGCACGCGTATCTGGTGCTGCTGATTTATCGGGAACACATCAATGATACGGTCAATCGTATTCGCGGCGCCGAGCGTATGCAGAGTTGAAAGCACGAGCTGACCGGTCTCTGCGGCAGTCATAGCAACGCTGATGGTTTCATAGTCGCGCATTTCTCCGAGCAGGATAACGTCCGGTGACTGCCTGAGAGCCGCACGGAGCGCGTCAATGTAGCTGTCCGTATCAATATTTATCTCGCGCTGGCTGACAATGCACCGATTGTGCTTGTGAAGAAACTCGATAGGATCCTCTATTGTTATTATATGCCCGCTGCGGCTTTGGTTGATACGGTCGAGAATGCACGAAAGCGTAGTGGACTTGCCGCTGCTCGCCACACCTGTTATCAGGACTATGCCGCTCTTGCATTCGCTGAGCTGCATGACCTGCTCCGGGATACCGAGCTTCGCCGGGTCGGGAAGGTCGAATGGAACATACCTCAGCACAGCCGAAAACGACCCTCTCTGCTTGTAGATGTTAACGCGGAATCGACCCACCCCGGCAACTGAAAGCGAAAAATCCTTCTCGCGCTCGGGAAGCTGCTCCTCGGTAATATCCCTCTTTGCAAGGTGGAATATCTGAAGCACCAGATTCTTGGTGTCCTCCGGGGACAGCGCGTTACCGTCCAGCTCGTACATTCTGCCGTTCGCCTTGAAGCTCAGAACCGCGCCGCAGACGATAAAAATATCCGCAGCCTGATTCTCGGCGGCCTTTTTCAGTATATCCAGAATATCCATACAACGCTCCTTTTCAAACGTGTTTACCTATACCAGATCCTCGCCGTCCCATACCGACGGGTGACTTTCACCGGAGATCTCCTTCTCCGTACTGTTCCACTTTTCAATTCTGAACCGCTCTCCGGAAGGCGCGCTGAAAAACATAACGCTGACCGCCAGGGTCTGCCGCTCGTTTATCGCCTGCGAGTACTCCACCCTAACTCCCCCGGCGGTCCTCGCCGCGGAAACTCCCTCAACGCCGGATACAGCCTCGATGAACCCCTCCTCAAACGAGAATCCGTCAAGCGCCTCCGCTGCCAGCCCGTCAAGCCTTGAGAGCGTTTTCTTAGCCTCCGTGTCAGCCGTGTAGTACTGCTGAGTAAAACCGTCGCTGCGGTTTGTCATCTTGTCGCTGGAATACACCGCCTGGAAGCTCAGCACCGCAAAAATCGTAAGGCAGATCACAGTGAATATCAGCATTATCGAGATATACCCCACGCCGACCGTTCCGCCGGATCTCCCCTTTTTCTCCGTATTATCCAACCGCGCCACCTCCCGGAACATACGCGCCGCATTTCAGCGAATAGATCAGTTCCTCGTCGTCGCCGGAATTATCGAAGAACTCCACCGCCAGCTCGGAGTAAACACCTGCGGCGGTATCCTGCTTCTGTTCGTCCAGCCGCAGGATAACGTCTGAGGAATCCGATGGGTAAAACCCGCTGTCCAGACCTATCTCAGCGCTTCCGGTGAAATCGCGCAGATCTGCGCCCAGAGCCAGGCTTACCGCCTTCTGAACGTCCCCGCCGACCGAGTAAGCTTCCGCAATGGACTGCGCGCACAGCGCCGCGCTCTGCCGCTGACGGCTCCTGCGCTCAAGGCTGTCCGCCGAAGCGAAAACGCGGATAATTACCGCAAAGGAGATGACGAAGAACAGCAGCGCAATGATCATCTCCGCATAAAGCAGAACATTGGATCTTCTGTTGACCTTCAGTCTTATCACCCTTTCCGAACCAGTATCACAGAGCTGCTGGAGCCGCTGCCTACTGTAATTTCATAAAGCCCGTCGTGCTCGCTGAACTCCAGCGAGGAAGCCGCCGAAATAAGCTCCCCGCCATCGGCTGTAAGTTCCCCGCCGGGGACCGTGTTTTTCTCATAAAGGCCGCCGTCGCCGCAGTAGATCACGCTGACCGTTCCGGCGCTCTCGATCGCAGCCGCGCTGCCATCCTCAAGCAGGGTGACGTTTTCAGCTGCCCTCAGCTTATTTGATATGTATTTTATGGAAGCCGCCGTTCCGAAGGACTGCTGATATCCGGTCTTTATCCGGCTGTAGGTATCCGCAGCGACGGCGACCGCCATCAGCATACAAACCGCGAACAGCACGAACAGCAGCATGCTCCCGACCGCAGAAGCGGTATCTCCCATGCTCCTTGCCCTGTGATCCTTCATATCAATTCTCCCTCCGGATAACCGTGACAGTCGGGCGGACATTCGCCGCGAAGCACTCGTAATGCACCAGGTATTTGTCCTCGTCGAATACCACGCCGTAGCTTTCCGTGAGGTATTCCAGGCTCTCGGGGTACGCTCCTTCGACGGCGTAGCATAACGTCACGCCGTTTTCCACCGACTGCCTCACCTGAGCCAGCCGCTCCTCCTCGGAGGCGCTGGAAGCGTTGGAAAGCCCCATCACCAGCCAGACGATCATTCCGGCGAACAGCACCAGCCCCAGTATCCAGGGCAGAGCCGAACGCAGTCCGGCAAAACGTTTCATAGAAGTTCCTCCGTTCGCTCAGCCAAGCACTGACATAATGTTCATCAGCGGTATCATCAGCATGAGCAGTATCGCGCCGATGATAAGCCCCAGAATGATTATAATAGCCGGCTCGATGACCGCTGTGATATTCATAAGGCTTCGGGAAGCCGCCTCGCTGTAAGCGCCGCTGATACGCCTCCATACGCTCTCAAAGCTGCCGGAGCTGTATCCCAGCTTCAGCGAACGCGCATAGAGCGGCGGAAGAAATCCGCTGCTGATTATCGCGTCCGGGAAGCTCTCGCCCTCGATGACGCGCTTTTCGCAGTCCTCGTATTTTTTCTTTATCCTGCCATCGGTGATGAAGCTCTTGATATCGGAATGCAGCATCATCTCCGCCGGTGAAACGCCAGCCGAAACGGTCACGCAGACAGCCTTTGTGAGGTCTGCAAGCGCGAGCTTTTCAGAAATACCACGGGTGAACGGCAGAATGCTGAACAGCCTGCGGGTACCTCCGCCGGATTTTCTCACCGCCGAAAGCACGGCAGTGACCGCAGAAGCCGCGATGATGGCAAGCAGAACTATCATGATGATAAGGCCTGCCTCGTAAGCCATATCCACCGTATGCTGAACCGTAGCGCTGACGGAGCTGTCAAACTGCGAGAAAATATCCCCGAACATGGGAATTACCATCACAACGAGCACGATGATGACCACCGTCATCATCAGCAGAAGCACCATCGGGTGAAGCACTGCGGAGCGCAGCATTCTGCGGATCTCATCGCGCTCCTCATAGTATTCTGCAAGCCCCCTGAGGACGTCCTCGAGCTTGCCGCTCATCTCGCCCAGCGCGACCATATCCACCGCGTATTCAGGGAATCGCCCGGTGCTTCGCATAGCCTGCGAGAGCGGCTCCCCCCTGTCGACCTCGGAGGAGATCTCATTACATGCGCTGACAAGCACCCTGTCGTCAGAATCGGCGCACAGCAGCCCCAGACCCTCGGAAACGCTCATTCCCGAGCCGAGTATCATCGCAAGCTGCTCGCACAGGAATTCCACCTGTGAGTATGTAAGTCTTTTCGCCCTCATTCAAATTTCCTCCGGTCTCAATAGTAGTACAGCGCGGCGTAGTTCCCGCTGTTCTGTATGTAATCGGCGATCTTCTCCTTGTTTGAAGAACCCGCGTAGAATGTCGCGTCAACGATGTTGTAGCCCTTTTGGGAAAGCAGCAGCTCCGGGGTTATCCAGCCGGTTTCGTCCGTCCAGACCTCGTTCCACGCGTGGTAGATGTTATCCGCCGCATAGCCCACTACCAGCCGCGCAGGGATCCCCTGCGACCTCACCATAGCCGCCATCAGCGAAGCGTAATCGTAGCATATCCCCGATCTCTTGGCAAGAACGCTGTCCGGATCGGGAACGTAGCCGCTCTTTACAGTCGCTGCGAGCTGCGTGTCGTAGGTCACGTTGTCAGTAACCCACACGAAAATAGCCGCCAGCTTCTCTATCTCATCGGATTTCCCCGCGCAGACCTCCGCAGCTTTTTTCACCGCCGAGGAGCTCTGCGAGAAATTCACATACTTATTCGGATACAAAAACGGCGAAGTTTCGCTGCGCAGCTTCACCGAAAACTCGGTCTCAAGCGATTTTGCGTACTTGTCTCCCTCGGTCTGCTCGTAAATCTGTACCTTGTAAGTCCCGCTGCCGCAGCTTATAGGGAAGTACTCCGCAGCTCCGCCGCCTGCGACGTCGTGATCATAGGTCTTGTCGCCGCATATCATTCGCAGCTTGACCCGCTTTCCGGATTCCTTCCAGCATACCGAGATGTAGCCTTCGGAGCGGTTGCTGTAATCCACCAGCACCTTTTCGTTGGAAGCGGTGTCCTTACCCGGCGAAAGCGGCACTCTCACCTCGGGTATTACTACCTTTACAGGCTTGGGAGGCTCCGTAGCCGCAGCCGTAGTGGTAACAGCCACCGGCGGAGCGGTCTGAGCCGGAGTCTGCGAAGTCGTGACCGCCGTAACCGAGCTTACGTCAGAAACAGTTTCAGCCGGTTCATCGCTTACCTGCACCGTTCCATGCTCGATTTCCGCCGGAGCCTGCCCGGAGCCGCTCTCCAAAGAGCCCGCCTCCGCAGAGCTTACCTTCGCGGACGCCGCCTCCGACGTATCGAAAGTTCCAACGGCGCCGGAAGTCTCCTGCACGGTGACTTCCGGCTCAGCGCCCCGCGAAACCGCAGAAACGCCCGCCGATGAGGCGGAGGTCTGCGGCTCGGACTGCTCGGGCTTGTTGTCAGCGGCGCATCCGCTTAGTAATATCAGCGCAAGCAGCGCGGCGGCGATATTCTCCGTGGCTCTGCTGCGCGGAGTGCGCGCGGGCGCAGTGCTGACCGCCCTGTGGAATGTTGAGCGCACCAACGCGGGGCTTCCAGACAAGCGCTGCGAATCCAGCGAGCGCGCGATAAACTGCGCGGTTGGAGCGATACGCAGGCTGATAGAAAACGACAAAAAGGAACACAGATAAATGGCATTCAGTACAGTACTTCTCGACCTTGACGGCACGATAACGAATCCGTACATGGGCATTACGAACGGCGTTATGTACGCCTATGAGCATTTAGGGCTTGAAGTCCCGCCTCGGGAGAGCCTGCGCAGCTTCATCGGGCCTCCGCTCATCGTGGAGTTCACCCGGCGGGGCATGCCGGAGGAGCAGGCGCAGGAGGCGGTGCGGCTCTACCGCGAGTACTACGGCGAGACGGGGCTATTTGAAAACGAGCTGATACCGGGCACTGTGGAGTTCCTGACGGAGCTGAAGCGCCGTGGGAAGCGGGTATGCCTTGCGACATCCAAGCCGGAGAAATTCAGCGTGAGGATACTCGAGAAATTCGGGGTAGACAAGTATTTCGACTTTATCGGGGCGGCTAGCTTCGACAGTTCCCGCTCCAGCAAGCTGGCGGTGATACAGTACGTCCTGGAGAACACCGGCGCGAAGCCGGAGGAGTGCCTGATGGTCGGCGACAGAATGCACGATATCGTGGGCGCTCATGACGCGGGGATAAAGTGCGCGGCGGTGCTGGTGGGATTCGGCAGCCGCGGGGAGTTCGCGGAGTACGGCGCGGATTACGTCTGTGAAACGCTGGACGATGTTCTGAAGCTGGTCTGAATGTAAATTTTTCCTGCTGAATATAGCGAAAACGAATGCAGATAATATAACTGCGGCGGACGGAAGTCACAGAAGCTCCGGAAACCGCAGTTATTTTGTATTCTGAAAGGAAGCGTTAAAATGGGAACTGAATTTGCAAACAAGCATATCGGCTGTACTATCCACAACTGCGAGCATCACTGCTGCTGCGAGGACTACTGCTCTCTCGACAAGATCGAAGTCGGCACACACGAGGCTGACCCTACAGTATGTCAGTGCACTGACTGCCTCTCCTTCAAGATGAAGAAGTCCTGATGAACCGTCTTACCGGGCTTAGCGGGCGAATCTTCAGAGATGAGGAGTCGCTCACGCCGGAAGCACTCGCGGCTGACCGTGCCGCAGCGGAATATCCTCTTAACAAACGATCGGCGGTAAGTCTGACCGATCTGCCTCCTGACATCTTTGCAATGATTTCTGTCATAAACCGTTTTCACGGCAGTCTGACATGAAGCAGGAAAAGCGTCGGGGCTTTACCTGCAAAAGCGCCGCAGAATGCTCTGCGGCGCTTTAATCATAGAAAAAGTCATAAGGTAACCTCTAAAAACCGGGACACGAGCAGATTTCGTACATGACTTATA
>OHEP01000781.1_pt1 | contig 19795 bp, 16 predicted proteins | sample 1567271 | NCBI WGS metagenome assembly OHEP01 (sample SAMEA3879577, study PRJEB24766) | human gut metagenome | biome: human-associated habitat; feature: feces | place: USA | collected 1985/1987
TAACGCCACACTGACTGTGCGCGCCCATGCCGCCGGAAGCCACCAGCGCCACGGCTGGGAGGAGTTCACCGACGCCGTTATCCGCGTGCTGTCTGCCGACAAGGACCACCTCGTGTTCATACTTTGGGGCAGCTATGCGCAAGGCAAGGCGCAGCTGATAGACCAGTCGCGCCACCTCATACTGCGCTCTGCACACCCGTCGCCGCTGTCGGCTCACCGCGGTTTCTTCGGCAACCACCACTTCAGCCTTGCCAACCAGTATCTCGAGAAGTACGGCGTCGAGCCCGTAAAGTGGTGACACTTGGCTGCCTTTGTACGCCTGCCGCTGCCGGTGTTGAGGCCGGACAGGACACGGATAAAGATTAATCGTGAATTATGAACTATGAACTGATAATCCAGGTCGGCGACGTTCTCGTGTCGCCCGACGTTATAACGGAGAAATTCTGCTGCGACCTTGACGCGTGCAAGGGCGCATGCTGTGTGGAGGGTGACGCCGGCGCGCCCGTCACGCTCGACGAGATTGCCGGCATGGAAGACGCACTCGACGCCGTATGGCCTGGCATGTCTGCCGGCGCGCAGGCCGTTGTCGACCGCCAGGGCGTGGCATATAACGACCCCGAGGGCGACCTCGTGACGAACATTGTAGACGGTAAGGACTGCGTATTCACCTGCCACGAGGGCGGCGTGTGCCTCTGTTTGCTTGAAAAAGCCTACCGTGGCGGCAAGACACAGTTCTGCAAACCAATAAGCTGTGCCCTCTATCCCATACGCGAGAAGCGGCTGGGCAACGGCCTCATAGGCCTGAACTACCATCGGTGGAGCGTGTGCGCAGCTGCAAGAAAGAAAGGTGAGGCCCTCGGCCTGCACGTCTACGAGTTCCTGAAAGAGCCGCTCGTGCGCCGTTTCGGGCAGGCGTGGTACGACGAACTGCTTGCCACCGTCAACCTGCTGAAGGAGCAGGGGCGGCTGTAACGGCGGTATTATTTATCGGATAATTAAAAAAATAACCCAGCGGCGTCAGGCGTTCGCTGGGTTTTTACGATATGCAACGGGCGATATGCCCACGTGTTCCTTGAAGTATTTGCCGAGGAACGACTGGTTCTGGAAATTCATCTCGTTGGCTATTTCCTTCACGCTCTTCGTCGTGTTGCGCAGCAGCGAGCGCAGCTCCAGCGTGACATAGTTGTCAATCCACTCGTTTGGCGCCCGTCCGCTGATGTTCTTCACAGTCTCTGAAAGGTATTTCGGCGATATGCACATCTGCTCGCTGTACCAGCTTACGCGCCTTTCACGCTTGTAATTATCCCCGACAAGGCGGATGAAGTCGGTAAAAATCGACTCGCCGCGCGTATGCCTGATGTTCTCCTTGCCTGCCAGTATGCGGTTTATGGCGTTGCCGAGTTCGCAAATCATGGCGGCAATCAGGTGGCGTGCGACATCCTTGCGGAACATGTTGCCCTCGTCGTCCACCTTTTCTTTTATCAGGTTGAAATAGTTCACCACGTGCCGCCTTTCGTCCTCTTCGAGCTTGAATACAGGGTGGCTACGCGAGAAGATGATGAGCATCGACATGTCGTGTATGTCTTTCATGAGTTCGTTGAAGAATCCGCGCGACATCATTATGCAAATGCCTTTTGCGCCTGTGCGTGGCTGGTATTTGTCTATCACCTGTCCGTGCGGTATTATTATGGCGCAGTCTTCGTCAACCGTGTGCTCTATGGTGTTGGCAATGCAGACGGAGCTGCCCTGAAGGCCGAGGCCTATTATTATGTTGTCCGTGCGGCACGCCCTGTCAGGTATGGGTATGTCGTCCAGGTTGTCAAACATCAGCAGGTCGTTGTCTATGTGGCTTACGTCGGCCTTTTGCAGTATGTCGGTAATTGATATTTTGGGCAGTTCTTCTGTGTTAACCATTGGCATGTATGTTTTTTTTTCGGTATCGATTAAATTATTGCAACTTTGCCGCCGTATGTTTTTCAGGGGCGGCGTAGCATACAGTAAATAATACGTTTACACTTGCAAATTTAATATTATTTTTTTTATCGTGCGTTTATTCCGTTAATATTATAATTTTTGTTCTGAATTTCGCCGTTTTATTCCGATTTTTCGTGCCGGCGCAGGGCTTTGTGCTGCTGTTTTCTTTGTTTTATATTGGTGTCATGCTATAAACCTCGGGGTGATTCGGAAAAGAAGTTTTGTCCCTGTCAAGGCCAGACCGCATGATGAAAACTCGCTTTGCTGTTTGCTGACGGCGGTCAGGGCTTGATGTAATGGGGTGATGGTGTTGGAGGCGATGGCTTTGTATGTCCGGCCATATACCCCTTTACCATAACCGGTCCTGTTCAGACAGTGTCCGGTTTTGACGGCAACAGTTCCATTATTAGTCAATGGCGTGATGGTTATAGGCATGATAATTATCTGTGGACGGATATGTGTTGTGGCTTCTGTAAAGGCAGCCTGCGCCCCGTTTTGCAGCCTTTTGAATGGTGCTAAACTGCAATTTTCGACGGTTTCATCGGCCTCTGGCTCCGCCAGCCATATCATGTGTTTTCCAAAAGGCCGTCTTTCGCGTTGTAAAAGACGACCTTTTGCGCTGTAAGAGGTTACCTTTTGGGAGGCAAAAGGTAACCTTTCGCAAGGCACTCGTTTTCTGCTTGTTTTACAGCATGCCGCCAGGTGCGGTTTGATTACAAAAACGGCCGCAAAGTCCTGGGTATGCAAATATACCGTCACGACTTTGCGGCCGTTGCCGTATTCGTTAAATTCATGGGCTTCATTCAGCCTGTACAGCGTTACGTTCAGCCTTTAAGGCTGTGTTGGCTTATTCAGGCCATTGTCCTTATTCGCCGGTTATTAAGCGGAAATCAGGCTGAAGCCTTATTGCCGGTTCAGCCTGGCTACCTGCCTGCTTTGATGTCATGCCGCGGCTTTGCTTAATGCAGGCTCTTCTTCCATGTCGTCCTTCTTCTTGGCCGAATAGCTTACGCTTAATATCACGCCGATGTAGGCGCAGTTGATTATGGTCGACGTTCCGCCCTTGCTTATCAGCGGCAGCGGCTGTCCTGTTACGGGTACGAGGCCTACGGCCACAGCCATGTTGAACATGGCCTGCACCACGAGCAGCATGGCAAAGCCCATGATGAGCAGTGCGGGGAAGGTGTTGGCGCAGCGGTTGGCTATCGTTGCCGTGCGGAACAGCAGTATTATGTACAGCATGCAGACGATGAATGCGCCGAAAATGCCCATTTCTTCGATTATTATGGCGTATATGAAGTCGGAGAATGCCTGCGAGAGGAAGTCTCGTTCTACCGAGTTGCCAGGGCCCTTGCCAATGAGGTTTGACGTGGCTATGGCGATGTTTGCGTGCGATGTCTGTGCGTCCTTGCCGTTAAGGTCGAGGTCTTCAGGGGCTACGTATTCGTCGCTGAGGAAGTTGTCTATACGTGCCTTCCACGTGTCAAAGCGGTGGAACACCTTCTCCAGCACGTTCTCGTCCTTCTCCTCGGTCTGTTGTTGCACTATTAGATGCTTGTTGTCCTTCATCTTGTCGGCGGCGGCAGCCTCGTCGTTGCCGAACACCATTACCATGGTAACCACCGTGGCGAGTGTCAATGCCACGATGCCTAGCAGCCTGCCCAGCTGCAGCTTGGGCACCTTGCCGATGAACATCATCATGAAGACTACTATGCAGAGCAGTGCCGCCGTGGACAGGTTTTCGACCATGATCAGGGGTATGATGAACACGCACACTATCATAATGTACTTGAACGCCCGCTTGTCGGCGCCCTCCGGGGTCTGCATGGCGCTCAATATCTGTGCCGTGGCCAGTATCAGTGCGCCCTTGGCTATCTCTGACGGTTGGAACTGTATGCCGAGGAAGTCAATCCACCGTTGGGAGCCGTTGGTGCTTTCGCCCACGCACAGCACGATGATGAGCATCAGGAATGAAAATAGCAGCGCGAACGGCGTTATCAGCTTGAAGTAACGGCACTTGATGTTCATTGTGCAGATCATTACCACCACGCCTACGGCCAGCAGCGCGCAGTGCTTGAGCACGGGGCTGAGATAGTTGCCGGTCTTGAACGAGAGGTGGCTCGAAGCGCTGAACACCTCGATGATGCTGATGATGCACAGGAAGAAGAACACCGACCAGATGACGGCGTCGCCTTTGAATTTGCCTTCTGTTAGCTTGTTAAACATCAGTGAATTGTTTTGATAAAGCGTTATTAACCTTGGGTTGTTATGGTCGTCTGACCCTGTGCGTACAGGCGCTCAGGCCAGCGGTCATAGGTTTCTTACAAGTGTCTTGAACTGCTCGCCGCGGTCTTCCATGTTCTTGAACAGGTCAAAGCTGGCGCAGCACGGACTTAGCAGCACGGTGTCGCCGGGGCGTGCCATCTCGTAGCAGGCGCGCACGCAGTCGGCCATCGAGTGTGTGTCGCGCACGGGAATGCCCATTCCATCGAAGAAGTTGTGCAGTTTCGTGTTGTCAGCACCAAGGTAGACAAGGCCTGCGCATTTCTCCTTCACAAGGTCTTTTATGGCGTTGTAGTCGTTGCCCTTGTCCTTGCCGCCGAGTATGAGTATGACGGGCGTCTTCATGCTTTCGAGCGCATACCAGCAGGCGTCTACGTTGGTGGCTTTTGAGTCGTTGACGTATTGCACGCCGCCGACCTTGGTCACTTTCTCCAGGCGGTGCTCCACGCCGGGGAAGTCGCTGAGGCTCTTGCGTATGAACTCCTTCTTTATTCCTGCCACGTTTGACGCTATTCCTGCCGCAAGCGAGTTGTATATGTTGTGCTTGCCTGTCAGGCTGAGCTCTTCCTGCTCCATGTTGAAGGGCGTGGGCTTTTCAATCTTGTACTGTCCTTCCTCGATGTAGCCTATCGAGCCTTTTTCCTTAAGCTCCGAGAACGGGTACTGTATGGCCTTGATGTCATACTTGTTCAGCTCGCGCTTGATTATCGGGTCGTCGTTCCAGTAGATGAACGAGTCCTCGTCGGTCTGGTTTTGCAGGATGCGCATTTTCGCGTCGACATAGTTCTGCATGCAGTTGCCGTAACGGTCGAGATGGTCGGGCGTTATGTTGAGCAGGATGGCGATGTTGGCACGGAAATCGTACATGTTGTCGAGCTGGAACGAGCTAAGCTCTATGATGTAGTATGCGTGCGGGTCTTCAGCCACCTGGAGTGCGAGGCTGTTGCCTATGTTGCCGGCCAGTCCGACGTCGTAGCCTGCGCTCTTGAATATGTGGTAGATGAGCGAAGTGGTCGTCGTCTTGCCGTTACTGCCGGTTATGCAAATCATCTTTGAGTTGGTGTAACGTCCGGCGAACTCTATTTCGCTGATTATGCGGATGCCTTTTTCCGTGCATTTCCTTATCATTGGCGCCTCGTTGGGTATGCCGGGGCTTTTTATTATCTCGTCGGCGTTGAGTATCTTTTCCTCAGTGTGGCGGCCTTCTTCCCATTCAACGCCGTGGCTGTCGAGTATTTCCTTGTACTTGTCTTTTATCCCTGACATGTCCGATACGAACACGTCGAAGCCCTGCTTCTTTGCCAGGACGGCAGCTCCGGCTCCGCTTTCTCCTGCTCCAAGTATTACTATTCGTTTCATCTTTCTGTTAAGTTTTATTGTTTTTGGTGGCTGTCCTTATCTTATCTTCAGCGTTATTATAGTCAGCGCGGCAAGGATTATCGTGACAATCCAGAAGCGTATTGTTATCTTGGACTCGTGTACGGCACCCTTCGGTTTCTTGAAGAGGTACTTTATCTCCGGGTCGAGCTGCTCCTGCTGCGTGCGGAACGTGTCGTGCAGCGGTGCGCGCTTGAACATGCGCTGCTTCACTCCGTGGCGCGTTCCGAGTTTAGCATACCATACTTGCATTATCACGCTCAGGCTCTCGACGAAGAATATGCCGCAGAGAATGGGCAGCATCAGCTCCTTGTGGATGATTATTGCGCACACGGCAATGATGCCTCCGATGGTAAGGGAGCCTGTGTCACCCATGAATATCTGTGCCGGATAGGCGTTGTACCATAGGAAACCGATGAGCGCGCCTACGAACGCACACATGAACACGACAAGCTCCTGCGACCCCGGAATGTACATTATGTTCAGGTAGGCGGCGTATTCGATGTGGCTGCTTACATAGGCAAAGATGCCCAGTGCCACGCCTATTATGGCCGAGTTTCCGGCACACATGCCGTCCATTCCATCGTTAAGGTTGGCTCCGTTGGAAACGGCTGTGACTACGAATATTGTCATTATGACGAACAATACCCAGCCTGCGGCCGTTTTGTATTTGCCGAAAATGCTTGTCAGGTTGGCGTAGTCGAGGTTGTGCCCTTTGACGAACGGTATCGTGGTCTTTAGCGATTTTTGCGATTCGGCCCTGTGTTTCACGACTATTTCCTGTCCGTCCTGCTTCTCGATGGCAAGGTTTTCGTTTATCTTTGCATCGGGACTGTACCACAGCATGAGGCCGACAATAAGTCCGATGCTTATCTGTCCTACTATCTTGAAGCGTCCGGGCAGGCCTTCCTTGTTGTGGCGGAATATCTTGATATAGTCGTCAAGACCGCCCAGGAAACCGAGCCAGACTGTCGTTATGATCATCAGTATCAGGTAAATGTTGCGCATTCGGCCCAGCAGCAGCACCGGGACGAGGATTGCGACGATGATGATGACGCCGCCCATTGACGGCACTCCGATTTTATTTACGCCGAACGGGTCTATCTTGGCGTCGCGCTGCGTTTCGGTGATTTGCTTGCTTTTCAGGTACTTTATGAATCTCTCGCCGAACCATGCCGAGATAACCAGTGCCAGAATCAGCGCCAGCAGAGACCTGAACGAGATGTATCCCCACATGTGCGAGCCGGGGATGCCGAACTGTTCTAAGAAGCGGAATAAGTAGTATAACATTTTCTTATTTTGGTGTTTGAGGCTTGTTGAAGCGTACAAGAGCCTATACCGTCAGCGGCTTGGCGTAGTTGTTGACGTCTTCTTCCACCTTGTTGCTGTTTTACCTTTGATTCATATTAATTTGTTTTCTGGCTTTCAAAGACTTCTTTCAGCACTTCCTTGTCGTCGAAGTGATGCTTTACGCCGCAAACTTCCTGATAGTTCTCGTGTCCCTTTCCGGCTACGAGTATCACGTCTCCTTTCTGTGCCATCATGCAGGCTGTGCGTATGGCTTCCTTGCGGTCGACGATGCTTATCACCTTCTTCATCTGTTGGGCGGTCAGTCCGGCCAGCATGTCGTCGATTATTGCCTGCGGTTCCTCGAACCGTGGGTTGTCGCTTGTTATGATAACCTTGTCGCTTTGTTTTACAGCCTCTTGCGCCATGAGCGGACGCTTACCCTTGTCGCGGTTGCCGCCGGCGCCGCATACGGTTATGACTTGTCCCTTGCCGTTAAGCACTTCGTGGATTGCCTTCAGCACGTTTTCCAACGCGTCGGGCGTGTGGGCATAGTCAACGATGGCCGTATAGCCTTCGGGAGAGTGTACGGGGTCGAGCCTTCCGCTAACGCTTTTCAGCGTACTCATTACCAATAGGACGTTGTCGGCTTTCTCGCCGAGCATGATTGCCGCGCCGTATACGGCGAGCAGGTTGCTTACGTTGAATTTGCCTATGAACTGTACGCCTACCTCGCGTCCGTCGATTTCAAGGTACATGCCTCCGAAATGGCATTCGAGTATCTTGGCGCGGAAATCTGCCATGCTTCTTGTAGAATATGTCTTGACCGTTGCCTTGGTGTTCTGTACCATCACCATGCCGTTCTTGTCGTCGGCGTTTGTTATAGCGAAAGCTCCTTTCGGCAGTCCGTCGAAGAAGGCTTTCTTTGCGTCACGGTAATTCTCGAACGTCTTGTGGTAGTCCAGGTGGTCGCGTGTGAGGTTGGTGAATATGCCTCCGGCGAACTTCAGTCCTCCTATTCGTTTCTGCGCTATGGCGTGCGAGCTGCATTCCATGAAGGCATACTGGCATCCGGCCTGCACCATCCGGCTCAGCAGTTGGTTGAGTGCAATCGGGTCGGGGGTTGTGTGGTCGGCAGGTATCTGCTCGTCCTCGATGTAGTTGCAAACGGTGGATAGCAGTCCGCACTTGTATCCGAGCTTGCGGAACATATTATATAATAAGGTGGCGATTGTGGTCTTTCCGTTGGTGCCCGTAACTCCGACGAGCTTCAGGTGCCTTGACGGGTCCCCGTAGAATGTCGTAGCTACCTCGCCGACAACGTCTTCGGTAGATTCCACCTGGATGTAGGTCACGCCGTCAACGGTGCTTTCAGGCATGTCCTCGCACAGTATGGCTGCCGCTCCTTGCGTGATTGCTTTACCTATATAGGCGTGCCCGTCGGTCTGCGTACCTTTCATTGCGACGAACAAGTGCCCTGTTTCTATGCGGCGCGAGTCAATGTTCACGCCTGTTATTTCCTTCTCCGTGCTTCCTGTTATGTTCAGTGTGCGGATGTTCTTGATAAGCTCTTTAAGTACCATACTTGTCTTGTTTTATAATTCCAGTTTAAGTGAGCATGTCTCACCTTTCTTTATTACGTGCCCCGGTGCGAGGCTTTGGTGGGTCACCTTGCCGCGTCCGTTGAGCCACACTTTGACTCCGCGTCTTTCGAGTGCGAATACTGCGTCGCGCGCTCCCATTCCCCTTACGTCGGGTACGACTTTCATGGAGTAAGTATTACCTTTCGAGAGAACCACGTCTGAAGTGTTCTTTCTTGCCGTACCCCATATCGGGTTGCCCTCGGTATAGCTTCCGCTCCAGTTCTTGTTAGAGTGTATGCCGAGGTGTGTAAGCACATAGTCGGCGGCAATAAGGTTGCCGTTTTTCACGTCTGGCATCAGTATTGACAGCGAGTCGCGCGCGTCGGTCACGTCGAGTTTCAGGCTCTGCGCCATGATTCCTTCTGCAATGTTGTGGAATACCAGTGCGCTGTATCCGCTCGATGCCGGCAGACCGCTCTTTTGTATGCAGACTATGCAGCTGTAACGGGGGTTGTCTGCAGGGAAGAATCCCACGAAGCTGAGCAGGTAGCTCACCGTGCCGGCCTTGTATCCGCTGACACCTTTTGATATTTGCGCCGTTCCGGTCTTTCCTGCTACCTTGAACGACTCCGACCCGGCTTTTTTCCCGAGTCCCTGGCTTACCACGTGTTCGAGTATTGTCTGTATCTCGCGCAACGTCTTTTCCTTGCAGATGCGTTGCTTGATTATTTCTGTCGGGAACTCCTTGATGACTTTGCCGTCCTTTACCACTTGCTTTACGAACCTCGGCCGCACCATCGTGCCGTTGTTGGCAATGGCGTTGTAGAACGTAAGTGTCGATATGGGAGGCACCTGGGTCTCGTATCCGATGCTCATCCATGGCAGCGCCGTCTTGCTCCAGTTTACGTATTGTCCGTGCTTATTCTTCTTTGGCATGCGGATGCGGGGTGGGGCATAGCCTACTATCGGCAGTTTCAGGTCTTCGCGTATGCCGATGCGGTCGAGCGCCTTGACGAACTTCTCCGGGTTCTTGCCGTAATATTTGTCGATTATGCGGCTTACTCCGATGTTCGAGCTGTATTCGAGCGTCTGTGGCAGGGTAAGCACCTGATAGCCGCCCTTGTGCCAGTTGTGGTCGCGCATCTTGGCTCCGTACATGTCCCAGATGCCGCTACCGGTGTCCACGGTGTACGTTGTGTCGACCACCCCGTCGTCCAGCGCCACCATGAGCGATGCCGTCTTGAACACCGAGCCGGGTTCGAGCAGGTCTGACACGGCGCTGTTCTTTATTTCGTAATACTCGCCGTCGGCGCATTTTGTCATGTTCACGATGGCTTTTATGTCGCCCGTCTTCACCTCCATTACCATGGCTACGCCCACGTTGCCGTTGACTTGCTTCAGCTCGTCGATGAGCGAACGTTCGGCAAGGTCCTGCATGTCGACGTCGATGGTTGTAACTATGTCGGCGCCGTTGACGGGGTCCTGTATGGTTATGCCAATATATTCGTTCCTTACCTTCTGGCGCCTTATCCTGCCATTCTTGCCTCGCAATATCGAGTCGTACGAGAGTTCGAGGCCGAAGCGGGCCGTGTCCTTGCCGCCGAAGAGATCGCCTATCGTCCTCTTGGCCAGCGAGCCGAACGGGCGTTTACGTGCGTTGAATTTCTCAACGTGGAAGCCTCCGGCGTTGGCCGAGGTGTTGAATATCGGCAGTTTCTTTACTTCCGAGTATACGCTGTAGTTCACGCGCCTCTTCACCACGGGCCAGTGGCGGCTGCCTTTGGCGCGTCCTTTCTCAAGGTTCTCCTTGAACTGTGCCACCGTGAATTCAGGGAATATCTCATGCAGACCCATGCAGAGGCTGTCTATCTTGTTGTCCCACAGCGAGTCGCGAACCTCGTTGTCGTCGCCTCCGGCCTTGAAATCCACGAACAGGCGGTATTCAGGCAGCGAGCCTGCCATCAGTCGTCCGTCCGAACTTAGTATGTTTCCGCGTACTGGCTTCACGTCCACGCTGTCTTTCGTCAGCAGTTCGGCCACGTCCATCCAGTAACTGCGTTCAACCGTGGCTATGTAGACCACCCTGACCAGTATTGCAATGCCCACGAGTACCATGGCATAAGCTATAATCTTATACCTCTTTATCATCTTTTTCCTGTCAAACATGCTACTCATTTCCCGGAATGTTTATTATGTAAGGTGGTTGTGTGGGTATGTGGAGCAGGCTGTCCTCGTTGTTCTTCAGCATCTCCAGCACGTTGCTTTCGCGGCACATCTCAGTCAGTTCGCTTGTGCTTGCGAGAGCCTTGTACTTCGCGTCCTTGAGTTCCTCTTTCAGTTCTTCTATCTCGAGCATGTCCTGCTGGCAACTGTAGCGGTTTGATACGTAAATCATTGTTATGAAGGCTATCAGTATTATCAGGCCAATTTGCTTTCTTATCACCTCGGCCGTGAGGAAGTCGCCGCCCAATATGTTGCGCAGGGTGAAACCGGCCGCCAGCGGAGCATCCTCTTCGGAAACTCGTTTTATTATTGATTTACTCTTCGTTCCGGCTTGGCTGTCCCCGCTTTTTGCATCGCTTCCGGCGGGTTGGGTCGCAGTTTGTTTTATATCTTCTTCACTCATTCCTTGTTGTCCCTCTTTTCTGCTATTCTCAATTTTGCGCTGCGGCTGCGCGGGTTGCTTTCCAGTTCGCCTTCGTCAGGCGTTATCACTTTGTTGTTCACTGCCGCCAACGGTGCTTCGATACGTCCGTAGAAGTCCTGCTTGGCTACGCCTTCGGCGTTGCCCGTGCGTATGAAGTTCTTCACTATGCGGTCTTCGAGGCTGTGGTATGTTATCACCGACAGCCGTCCGCCCGGCTTCAGCAGTTCCGTGGCTGCCGCCAGCATCTCTTTCAGTGCGTTCATCTCGCTGTTGACCTCGATGCGCAGCGCCTGGAACATCTTTGCCATGTCTTTCTTCTCGCGCTCGCGCTTGAAGAGGTCTGCCGTCGCGTCCATCAGGTCCTGCGTCGTTGCTATCGGCTTTGCAGCCCTCGCTTTAGCCACGGCAGCCGCCAGGCGGCGCGAGTTTTTCAGCTCTCCGTACAGGTAAAACACGTCGGCCAGCCGTGTTTCGTCATACTTGTTCAGCACGTCGGCGGCCGTCATGCCGTCGCGCTTGTTCATGCGCATGTCGAGCGGAGCGTCGAAGCGGAACGAGAATCCGCGTGTGGCGTCGTCGAAGTGGTGGCTCGACACGCCGAGGTCGGCCAGCAGTCCGTCTATGCCTTCCACGCCGTAGTATCTCATCCAGTTCTTCAGGTACCTGAAGTTGCTTCTCACAAAGGTGAACCGCTCGTCGTCAACGATGTTCGCCTCAGCGTCGGCGTCCTGGTCGAAGCTGTACAGATGCGCTTCGGCATCAAGCCGCGACAATATCTCGCAGCTGTGTCCGCCGCCGCCGAAGGTTACGTCTACATAAACTCCGCCGGGACGGATGCCAAGTCCGTCGACGCTCTCTTTCAGTAGTACTGGTATGTGGTATGTCTCTGCCGTAGTAGCCATTGTCTTGTCATATTTTGTCGGCTTCGCCGCCGCCGTCGGCTTCCTGCCCACGGCCTGCGCCTTGCGCCATTATCTCCTGTATTGCCTTGCCGAAGTCCTCCTGCGCCATGAAGGGGCTGCCGTCAGGCCCGTCGCTCCATATTTCCACGGTGTCGTCCATCCCGATGAACTTCACCGACTGGCTTATGCCGGCCGCCTTGAGCAGCCGTTTCGGGATAAGCATGCGGCCGTTGGCGTCGAGTGTGACGGCTTCGGCTTCGGCTACAAACTGGCGGAAGATGCTTTGGTGCGAGCAGTCCCAGCGGTTCAGGCGCGAGCGCAGCGCGTCGGTCTGCCTCTCCCATACGCTTTCAGGATATAGCACAAGGCACGGTTGGAATATGTCCTTGCGCATGACGAGTCCTGCCTCGCCTCCGCCTTGCAGTTCCTTGCGGAACTGTGCGGGAAGAAAGGCTCGTCCTTTCGAGTCGATTTTTGCTTCTATTGTGCCGAGAAAACGCATGGGCTTTTTACTTAACTTATCACCCGGCAAAGATAAGTATTTTTCCCCACAACGCACCACTTTTCCCCACAAAAATGCCTTTATTATTTAATTAAGGTGGTTAGACGTGCTAAAAGGCCACACCTGGAAGGTGCGGCCTTAGTGTAATTTGTTGGTTCGCCATGCCTATTTTTAGGCTGCTTGCCTGTTTGCGCTCAACCTTATATCGCGGCCGGTTTCTTTTCCTTGTTTCTCAGGCGGTGGCGCATCGTCCTCACTGCGCCTTGCGACACGTTCATCACCCGCGCCACGTCGGAGGATTCCACCCCGAGTGCGGGCAGCAGCAGGAAAAATGTGTTGTAGGCGGTAAGGCGGCTATGGCTTCTCTCCACGGCTTCCACTGCTCCGCAGCCGTCGGCACGCAGGTATTCCACGGCGGCTTCGTAGTCGGCCGAGGCCCATCCGGCCGTGGTGCCACCGCCGCGTATGCCCTCGCACAGCTTGCGCCCGCGTTCGAGTATGGCCCGTTGGCGTTCAATCCGTTCCTTGATTTTGGTCTCGAGTATGGCGATGCGTGACCGGTTTTCCTCTCCGCCGGCCTTCAGCTGTTCCAGCTCCATCGTGTAGCGTTCTATCATCCGTTGTCCGTCCTTGATGGCCTTGTGCGCCTTGTTGAGTCGGGAACGGTTGTATGCGTACGACGCTGCGCCAATCACGGCTGCGACTAAAATAACCGTCCAAAGCGTCAGCTTGTTGCGCTCGTTCAGCTTGCGCTCTAACTCGTTGTGGTCTAGATTCTTCTGTGTTGACACCAGTACTTCAGTGTTACGCGCCATCCGGGCGCTGTCTTGCATGGCGCGCGCCCTGCGGTAGTAGTCGGCCGATGCCTTATAAAGTTGCTTTTCTTCTGATATTTTGCCGAGAAATTCCAGTATTTCGACCTTTTCATCGTATCCGGCTTCCTTCCATGCAGCCTTGAGCAGGGTGTCCGTTTCCTCGTCCTTGTGTAGGGCGTGGCACACCTTGGCAAGGTTGATGCGCATTGTCGAAAAGGGGTACAGCTCAAACGCCTTTCTTGCAAGCGGTTCCGCCTTTTCGTATTCGCCTGTGAGGTAGAAGGCATATCCTGCGTTCGTATAATATGCGGCACGGTCGAGTTTGTATTTTATCTTTTCGATATAAGGTATTGTCTTGGCATAATAAGCGAAGACGCTGTCCTTATGTCCCAAAAAGAGGTGGCATTGGGCTATCAGATCGTAAACGTAGCAAATCCATTCTGCATTGTCGGTTTTGCTGCTGTTCAGTTGGTCAAGTGCTTTCTTGCTGTACGCAAACGCCGTTTTGTGCGCACCCATGCAGTTGTGGATGAACGCCAAGTTGCCTAAAATCAGGTAGCGCAGCCACGGCGTGTACGCCTTGGCTTCCACCTCCTCGGCCTGTTTAATGTGCGTCAACGCCGCTACCGTGTCGCCACGCATGAATGCGTTTACCCCCTTGTAATAATAAGCCCTGGCAAGGCGGCTGCCGTCGTGCTTTTGTTCGTAATACGAGATGCATGCGTCGGCCAGCGAATCGTTTTCAAGTATTATGTCGTATCTGGCATTAAGCTGCATCTGCAATATTCCGTAAAATGCTTGTTCTTCGTCGTCTGAAATACTGTTCGGGTCTATGCTGCGGAACAGTGCGTAGGCCGAATCGTATTCATCTGTGGTTGCTAATGAGTCAATTAAGTCGAGCTTGTTTGTCTGCGCCCTGTCTCCGCATCCCGCAAAAACAAGCAACAAGGCGAACAAAAAATATATTGCGTGTTTCATCTCTTGTTTTTATTTACAAAATTAAGGAAAAAACGCAAAACGTACAAATTTCCAATGTGGCAGACTATGAAGACGTTACATTTTTATACGTTACAAGCGTTACAGGCGCTGTGTATTAAGTTGAATATCAATGTTTTACAGACTGCGTTGGCGTGTAACGCGGCAAAAAAGAATTTATGGTTTTTCCTTGATTGGACATTCATTTGCCCTTAACTTTGTGATGTGACTTTATAAACAGTTAATGACAAAAATAAAATTTTACGCTTATGAAAAGATTTTCGTTTACAAAATTGACTGTTGCGTGCGCCTTTCTTTTCGCACCTTTGGCTGCGTCGGCGCAAACAGAGACTGGTACGGGACGGTCGGCCTTCGTTGAAAAGTTGGTACTTGAATTAGGTGTGGGTGCTGGTACGTCGCACGACGACGTGCGCCCGATGGAACTCTTCGCCAACGCCGGCTACCGGTTCATACCGCGCATGTACGTTTTTGCACATGCAGGTGGAATGTTCGGGCTTGGCGAAAAGACCGGCGGAACGAGGGCTTACACCAGGACTCCTTTGTTGGGCGGCGGATTGGGCTACACACTTTGCAGTGGCGACGGCGTGGCCTTGGACGTGCGCGGCTCGGCGGCATCGAGTTTGGGCAAGGCCGACTGGAAAGGCGTGGCTTACGACGCCGGTCTGTTTTTGCGTGTAGGCTCGTGCGGCTATAAGTTCAACATAGGCTTGGGTTACCGCCATTTCAATTCGCGGTCGGCTGGAATAGGCAATTACAACGGACTTTACGCCACGTTGGGCATAGGCCTTTGATGCCGTGCCTTGCACATGGTGTCGGTCTGCCGGCTTGCCGTCCGAGGGCGGTGGGCTGGCAGGCCGACAGATTTTTAATCTTGCATAAATATGCATTTCGGTTCATGCCGGCTGGCCGTAGTTTATACGTTTGACGCTTTGTGAAGGCCGTCGCCCGTGGCGGAGTGTGCTTCGGGCGGATTATTGAGTGGTTTTGTGTGTTGTTTGTAAGTGTTTGGAAGCTAAGGGGTTATGGTGTTTGTGAAGTTTTTGTGAACTTTTTATTCTGTTGTCAGGCATGCTTTTGGCATGTAAAAGGCGGTGTTTTATCATACGGAATGCGGCTTTTTGTGTTGTAAAAGGTGGCGTATTGCGTTGCGAAAGGTGGCCTTTTATGTTGCGAAAGGCCTCGTTTTGCATTTTAAGTGGCAAAAAACGGCGATTCCATCGCTCGGAACGTGGCTTGCGATTTCTATTTTGCGATTTTCTTTTGTCATTATTTTTCAAAAACCGGCGTGCATGTGCATTCGCTTGTTATGCATAAATATTCATTTCGCAGGTTCGGCCGCTTGCGGCAGTGGGCTGCATGACCGTGGGGCCGTATGTGGCTGATTTTGTTTTAAAGGACTGATTTATGTTTCAAATGTTGGTGTTTTTATGCTTTAATTGCACCCTGGGTTAAGAAAATATTGGCATTTCATTACAAAATAAAGATTTTTTAGTTGTTTTTCAGTTAAAGGGGCTTGATTTTGGAAAAGTTGAATTAATTTTGCAGCTAAGATAATTGCGCAGTGGCAACCGTTTGCCACTTCTTGCGGCAGACGGTACCGCCTGCCGTGGCGCAAGGTTAGCATAGAAGACATGGACCATATCACCGAGAAGACTATCGACGTAAGGGAGATACTGCGGGGCAAGATGGGCGACAGGTCGCGTTACGTTCCGTCGCCGGTCGTGAAGTGGCTCGAACGCATACTCCACCAGGACGAGGTCAACGAGTTTCTTTGGGACAACCGCGAGCTTACGGGCGTAGAGTGGTTGGAGTCGTGCGTGCGTTATCTTGACATGACGCTCGACATAGTGGGGCGCGAGAACCTTCCGCCCAAGGACGACGGCCGCTTGTACACCTTCGTAAGCAACCACCCGCTGGGCGGAGCAGACGGTGTTGCCCTCGGCGCAATCATCGGGCGCCACTACGACGGCCGCCTGCGCTATCTCGTCAACGACCTGCTGATGAACCTGCCCGGGCTGGCTCCGCTCTGCATACCCATAAACAAGACGGGGCACCAGAGCCGCAACTTCCCCGCAATGGTTGAGGCCGGCTTCCACGGTGACAACAATATTATAATGTTTCCGGCAGGCTTGTGCTCGCGCAGGCGCGGCGGAGTGATACGCGACCTGCCGTGGAAGAAGACATTCGTCACAAAGAGCGTGGAGACGCACCGTGACGTAGTGCCCATCCATTTCGGAGGGCAGAACTCAAATTTCTTTTACAGTCTTGCCAACGTGTGCAAGGCTCTCGGCATAAAGTTCAACGTGGCGATGTTGTACCTTGCCGACGAAATGTATAAGAACCGCCACAAGACGTTCCGCGTGGCGATAGGCAAGCCGATACCCTGGCAGACGTTCGACCGCTCGAAGACGCCCGCGCAGTGGGCGCAGCATGTGCAGGACATAGTCTACGGACTGTAATACTGCCGGCCGATGGCTAAGCTATATATCAACAACAAACATACAATATTTCTGGAATATGGAACAGGAAATAATCCGGCCGATTGACAAACAAATTCTTAAAAGCGAGCTTACGCCCGACAAACAGCTTAGGATGACCAACAAGAGCCACAATGAGATTTACATTGTGACGGCTCAAAATGCGCCCAACGTGCTCAAGGAGATAGGCCGTTTGCGTGAGATAGCCTTCCGCGAGGCGGGCGGCGGCAGCGGCAAGAGCATGGACCTCGACGAGTTTGACACGTGCGAGAACTGCTACAAGCAGCTGATCGTGTGGAATCCCGAGGAGGACGAAATCATCGGCGGATACCGCTATAAGTTCTGTTGCGACGCTGAAATCGACGCCGACGGCCAGCCCGTGCTTGCCACGAGCCACATGTTCCACTTTTCAGAGAAGTTCATGAAGGAGTACATGCCGCAGACGGTAGAGCTGGGACGCTCGTTCGTGTCGCCCGAATACCAAAGCTCCAGGATGGGGGCAAAGAGTCTTTTCGCCCTCGACAACCTGTGGGACGGCCTCGGCGCGCTTACCGTAATACGTCCCGACATCAAGTATCTGTTCGGCAAGATGACGATGTACCCCTCTTACGTGCGCCGCGGAAGGGACATGATTCTTTATTTCCTGTACAAGCATTTCAACGACCCTGAAAACCTGATAATCCCGGTGAAACCGCTAAAAATAGAGACAGACGCGGCTGAATTGGAACGTCTGTTCTGCGAAAAGTCGTTCAAGGACGACTACCGCATACTTAACCGCGAGGTGCGCAAGCTGGGTTACAACATTCCGCCGCTGGTCAATGCCTATATGGGTCTCAGCCCTACGATGAAGATGTTCGGCACGGCTATCAACTATGGCTTCGGCGATGTTGAGGAGACAGGTATCCTTATAGCAGTCGACGAGATTCTCGAGGAGAAGCGCATCCGTCATATCGACTCATTCATCAAGGAGCATCCCGAGGCCTTGAAGATAACTTCGGGCGCCAACAATGTGATATATAAGGAAACAAAAGACTGAACATAAAAAACGGGATGAATGCCTTTTTTGCCTGAACGGCGTGGCATTCATCCCGTTAATTGTATTTATTCGTTTTTTTATCCGGCTGTTTCCGGTCGCTGCCGCGTTCGTTAACACTATTCCTGGTCAGACTATCGGCAGGCTAATTCCGTTTATTTTCTGGTAAATGTCGAGTGCATACACGTCGGTCATTCCGCTTATGTAGTCGATGACGGCCATCAAGCGCGTTTCCAGGTCGGGCGAGTCTATGTCGTACTGGCTGCTCACGCGGCTGATCAGCTGGCGCGAGTAGAACCGCTCCGGGTTGACCGCAGCCTCGGTCATGGTCTCCATCAGCGTAGCCATTATCTTGTAACCGCTCAGCTCCACGTCAAGTACGGGCTTGCTCTTGTAAATCTTCTTTTTCGATAAAATGGCGCATTTTTGATATGCCAAGGCGAGATTTTCTTCGATATTATCGATAAGCGAGCCTTTGAACGAGCCTTCCAGTATTTCCTCCTCATGGTCGATGAAGGTCCTGACACAGGCTCTTTCCAGTGCGCCTATCACACAGGCACGCATGTATACAACCTTCTCGTTGTTGTCGGTGATGCCCTCGTCCTTTATTCTTTGTAGTATGTGGCGCTGCGTTTCTTCATCGAAGAATCCCAGGAACAGGCTTTTCGTTTCCTCGTAAGTCACTATCTTCAGCTTGTGGGCGTCTTCGATGTCCATTATTTCGTAGCAAATGTCGTCGGCGGCTTCGACAAGATACACCAGCGGATGGCGTGCGTATTCCAGCGGTTGGCCATCGGGTGATTTACGGATAATGCCCAATTCATCGGCTATTTTCTCGAATATAGCGCTCTCCTGCATGAAGAATCCGAACTTGCCGTGCCCCTTTTCTGCGATTGTGGACGCAAAGGGATACTTCACTATCGAGGCAAGTGTGGTGTATGTCATCACGAAACCGCCTTCGCGCCGTCCCTTGAAGCGGTGGGCGAGCAGGCGGAAGGCGTTGGCGTTGCCCTCGAAGTGTGTGGCGTCTGCCCAGAAACCGGCGCTCACTTCGTCTTTAAGTGCTGCGCCCTTGCCTTCAGTGAAGAACGTCTGAATGGCTTTTTCGCCTGAATGTCCGAACGGAGGGTTGCCCATGTCGTGCGCAAGGCAGGCAGTGCTTACTATCGTTCCTATCTGTGGAAACAACGTGCCTGCCAGTTCGGGCTTGCGTTTCATCAGGGCATGAGCTACGTCGTTGCCCAGCGACATTCCCACGCTGGCCACCTCAAGGCTGTGGGTGAGGCGGTTGTGGACGAAGATGCTGCCCGGAAGCGGAAACACCTGGGTCTTGTTCTGCATGCGGCGGAACGGGGCAGAGAATATAAGCCGGTCGTAGTCGCGCTTGAATTCCGAGCGGTCGTCGTGGCGGACGGAGTGCCGGTGCTCCTGCCCGAGCCTTTTATTTGATATTAGTTTCTCCCATTGCATACTTGCTTCCTTCAATTTGTTTTCTTCGCAAAAGTAATCTAAATTTGGCTAAAATCTTTCTTTTTAAGTGTAAAAAAGATGTTATATGGATATAATTCGCTACTTTTGCACCTTAATAATAATATAAGAAAAAACGATGGTTAAAGTCAATGTTATCAACAAGGGGCACCATCCCCTGCCTGCATACGCCACGCCGCAGAGCGCCGGCATGGACCTCAGGGCTAATGTTTCACAGCCTGTAACGCTGCGTCCCATGGAGCGCAGGCTTATCCCGACGGGGCTTTACATAGCCCTGCCGCAAGGCTATGAGGCCCAGATTCGTCCGCGCAGCGGCCTTGCCCTGAAGCACGGGGTAACAGTACTTAACTCACCGGGGACAATCGATGCCGACTATCGTGGCGAGCTAATGGTGCTGCTGGTCAATCTCTCCGCCGAAGACTTTGTTGTCA
>OHEP01000790.1_pt1 | contig 19604 bp, 17 predicted proteins | sample 1567271 | NCBI WGS metagenome assembly OHEP01 (sample SAMEA3879577, study PRJEB24766) | human gut metagenome | biome: human-associated habitat; feature: feces | place: USA | collected 1985/1987
GGCTTCCACGACCTGTACGAGATGGGCTTTATAGACCGCATCCCCAAGATACTCGGCGTACAGTCTACCGGCTGCTGCCCCTTTGTAGACGCAGCACGCGAGGGCAGAGACCTTATCCCCGCCGAAGAGAATACAATCGCAGACTCCATTGCAGTTGGAGTGCCCCGCAACCCGAAAAAGGCGCTAAGGGCGGTATCCGCTTCTAACGGCACATGGATAGCGGTGACCGACGAGCAGATACTGGACGCCATGCGGGTGCTGGGACGCACCGAAGGCGTGTTCGGCGAACCTGCAGGCGTGACCGCTACGGCAGGCGTAAGGCAGGCCGTGGCCGACGGCGTGATAAAGTCTAACGAAACAGTCACCGTTATAAGCACCGGAAGCGGCCTCAAGGACGTCAAAAACGCCCTTAAGGCGGCGGGAAAGCCCACGATGTGCGAGCCGTCGCTTGAAGCGCTGGAGAAGAGCGGCATACTGTAAGCCTTAAATAATACACGGATATGTTATAAAATAGTATTAAGCCTACAACAATATTCAGGTTATTGACATTGGGGCAATATTGTTAGACAATATATCTGTGATAAGTTTTGCGCTACGGTTGCAGGCCTGTCATAAGGCGGGCTTAAACATAAAGCAACAAATAATAAGGAGGATCAACCTAAATGAAGAAACTCGTAGCTGTCATTTTGACTCTCGTGTTGGCTCTGAGCGTAGCAGCCTGCGCTGCCCCCGCTGCTGAAGAGCCCGCTACCACCGAGGGCACCGAGGCTCCCGCTACCACCGAAGGTACCGAGGCTACCACTGAGGGCACCGAGGCCCCCGCTATCAAGGTCGGTTTCATCATGCTTCACGATGAAAACTCCACCTATGACCTCAACTTCATCAATGCCGCTAAGGAAGCCTGCGCTACCCTGGGCATTCCCGAAGAAAACTATGTTATCAAGACCAACGTTCCCGAGGGTCAGGAGTGCTACAACACCGCTGCTGAGCTCGCCGACGCCGGCTGCAACATCATCTTCGCCGACAGCTTCGGTCATGAGGATTACATGATCCAGGCCGCCAAGGAGTTCCCCGAGGTACAGTTCTGCCACTCCACCGGCACCAAGGCTCACACCGAGGGTCTTGCCAACTATCACAACGCTTTCGCCGCCATCTATGAGGGCCGTTTCCTCGCCGGTATCGCTGCCGGTATGAAGCTGAACGCCATGATCGAGGCCGGTGAGTTCAAGCCCGAAGAAGCCAAGATCGGCTATGTAGGCGCTTTCACCTATGCTGAAGTTATTTCCGGCTACACCTCCTTCTTCCTCGGCGCACGCTCCGTATGCCCCACTGCTACCATGGAAGTAACCTTCACCGGTTCCTGGTACGATGAGACCGCCGAAAAGGAAGGCGCTCAGAAGCTGATACAGAACGGCTGCAAGCTGATCAGCCAGCATGCTGACTCCATGGGTGCTCCTACCGCCTGTGAGACCGCCGGCGTTCCCGACGTTTCCTACAACGGTTCCACTCAGGATGCTTGCCCCAACACCTACATCATCTCCTCCCGCATCGACTGGGCTCCCTACTATGAGTATGCCATCACTGCCTGCATGAACGGCGAGGCTATCGACGCCGACTGGACCGGCACTCTTGCTACCGGCTCCGTAAAGCTGACCGACCTCAACACCAACGTTGCCGCTGAGGGCACCCAGGAAGCCCTCGACGCCGCCATCGCCAAGCTGGAGAGCGGCGAGCTGAAGGTATTCGATTGCGCTACCTTCACCGTAGAGGGCAAGACTCTTGATTCCTGCATGGCTGACGTGGACACTGACGCTGATTACACTCCCGATACCGAAGTTATCGAGAACGGCGCCTTCATGGAGTCCAAGTTCCGCTCTGCTCCTTACTTCCAGCTCAACATCGACGGCATCACTCTGCTGGATCAGAAGTTCTAAAGACTGCTATAAAAACGTGCTGCCTTCGGGCAGCCCGTTTTTTTATTAAAAGTGAACTGTATACGGCGCCGGCTGCAATTAATTATGCCGGCCGGCGCTGTTGCCTAAATTACCTAAATCATTTTGGTTTACAAACAAAATTTGTTATGATAATATAAAATCAAACAAATCAAAATTCGGGAAGAATTTCTGAAATTCCTTCCATAAAGAAAGGGTGACCGCCTTGGGAACTGCATGTGCAGTTAAGATGGAGAACATTACTAAAAAATTTGGTTCGATAGTTGCTAACCACAATATCAATCTCGAACTGCATGAGGGTGAAATACTTTCTCTTTTGGGCGAGAATGGCAGCGGAAAAACCACCCTTATGAATATGCTCTCCGGTATCTACTACCCCGATGAGGGGCAGATTTACATTCACGGCAAGCCCGTGACGATCGCTTCGCCCAAAGATGCCTTCGACAACGGCATAGGCATGATACATCAGCACTTCAAGCTGGTGGACGTGTTTACCGCAACGGAAAACATCGTATTGGGTCTTGAGGGCAAGCTGAACCTGGCCGACGCCAGCAAAAAGGTACGAGAAATCTGCGAAAAATACGGCTTCGACATAGATCCCAATCAGAAGATTTACGATATGTCGGTTTCTCAGAAGCAGACCGTGGAGATCGTAAAGGTCCTTTATCGCGGCGCTGACATTCTGATACTTGACGAGCCTACCGCCGTTTTGACTCCTCAGGAAACCGACAAGCTTTTCCAGATAATGCGCAACATGAAGGCGGACGGAAAGTCCCTCATCATCATCACCCATAAGCTGCATGAGGTGCTGGAGGTATCCGACCGCGTTGCCGTTCTTCGGAAGGGTGAATACATTGGCGACGTTATGACCAAAGATGCCGATCAGCAGTCTTTGACTGACATGATGGTAGGCCGCAGCGTTACCCTCAACATCGACCGCCCCGATCCTATCAATGTGACCCCACGCGTTGTGGTGGACGGCCTGACCGTTTACGACGAGCTGGGTGTAAAGCGCCTGAGCGACGTCAGCTTTACCATCAATGCGGGCGAGGTGCTGGGCATTGCGGGCATAGCCGGCAGCGGCCAGCGCGAGCTGCTTGAATCCATAGCAGGCCTTTACCCCATATCCTCAGGAACCGTTACCTATTACGGCCCGGATGAAGAGAAAGGCCGCAATTTGGTCGGCTTGGATCCTATGGATATACGCAAGAAGGGAATAGCGATGTCCTTCGTGCCTGAGGATAGGCTCGGCATGGGCCTGGTGGGCTCGATGGGCATGACCGGCAACATGATGCTGCGCTCCTGGCGCAAGGGCAAAAGCCCCTTTGTTAACCGCAGGGATCCCGAGGCGCTGGCAAAGCGCATCTGGGACGAGCTCGAGGTAGTTACCCCCAGCACTTCCTTCCCGGTGCGCCGCATGTCCGGCGGCAACGTGCAGAAGGTGCTGGTAGGCCGTGAGATAGCCCAGTCGCCTTCAGTGCTGATGACGGCATACGCAGTCCGCGGACTCGATATTAATACTTCCTACACTATTTACAACCTGCTCACAGAGCAGAAGATGAAGGGCGTAGCCGTAGTATATGTGGGCGAGGACCTGGATGTGCTGCTCGAGCTGTGCGACAGAATAGTAGTCCTCTGCGGCGGTCAGGTATCCGGCGTCGTAGATGCCCGCAAGACTGACAAGCGCCAGGTAGGCGTGCTTATGACTCAAGTGGAAGGAGGAAAGGCAAAGAATGAATAAGCAGTCTCTATTCCATATCGCAAAGCGCGGCACGCTTCCATGGTACATCTCGGCGGCTATACGCGGCTGTGCAATACTGTTTGCGCTGATAGTCTGCGCGCTGGTTACAATGTTCATGACGGGCGAGAACCCGATAAGCATTTACGGCACCATATTCCACGGTGCATTCGGCACGGTGCGTAAGACTTGGGTTACCTTCCAGAATCTCACGGTGTTGCTCGGCATATCCCTTGCTGTCACCCCCGCATTCAAGATGCGCTTCTGGAACATAGGCGCGGAGGGTCAGGTGCTCATAGGCTGCCTCGCCACCGCCGCCTGCATGATCTGCCTCGGCGATAAGCTGCCCAACGGCCTTCTCATCCTCATAATGATAGTCGCGGCTATAGCCGCCGGCGCATTGTGGGGCTTCCTGCCCGCCTTCTTCAAGGCGCGCTGGAATACCAACGAAACGCTGTTCACGCTGATGATGAACTACATAGCAACACAGCTTGCGGCGTATTACATCATCGTCTGGGAAGTGCCCAAGGGAGCAGGTAAGATAGGCATAATCAACCAGAATACCAATGCTGGCTGGCTGCCTCAGATAGCGGGTAAGCAGTACCTGCTCACAATTCTTGTTGTGGCAGTGATGACTGTGCTTACATATATATACCTTAAGTACAGCAAACACGGCTATGAAATCGCCGTAGTGGGCGAGAGCCAGCGCACCGCAAGCTATGCGGGCATAAAGGTAGAGCGAGTGATCATTCGCACCATGGTGCTTTCCGGCGCTATTTGCGGCCTTATGGGTCTGCTGCTCACGGCAGGTACTGACCACACCCTGACTACTACCATAGTAGGCGGGCGCGGATTTACCGCGGTCATGGTATCCTGGATGGCAAAGTTCAACCCAATCATGATGATATTCACCAGTCTCCTGCTGGTAGTTCTGAGCCGCGGCGCAAGCGAAATCTCCAGCGTATTTGGCCTGAACCACTCCTTTGCCGATATACTGACGGGCATCATACTGTTCTTCATCATCGGCAGCGAGTTCTTCATCAACTATAAAGTAAGCCTGCGTAAGGCCGGAAAGAAGGAGGCATAAGCAATGTTCGATTTTGCATCTTTCCTCCCACGTGCAGTCATGCAGGGCATCCCCCTGCTGTACGGCAGCACCGGCGAGATATTGACTGAAAAATCCGGCAACCTGAATCTGGGTATCCCTGGCGTCATGTACGTTGGCGGCATATGTGGTGTTATAGGAGCATTCTTCTATGAGCAGTCGGTAGCGAGTGCCGCGGAGATGAGCGCGGTGCTGGCAATAGGTATACCCATGCTTGCTTCACTGCTGGGTTCACTGATAATGGGCCTTATCTACTGCCTGCTTACTGTCACATTGCGGGCTAACCAGAATGTGACCGGTCTTGCGCTGACCACCTTCGGCGTAGGAATAGGCAACTTCTTCGGCGGCTCACTTATAAAGCTGACCGGCAGCGAGGTGCCCTCCATAGCTCTTTCCGCTACCAGCGCCTACTTCAGCAAGTCTCTGCCAATAGCTGAGACTACGGGCTGGTTCGGTCAGGTATTCCTGTCCTACGGCTTCCTTGCGTATCTGGCGATAATCATTGCGTTGCTGAGCTCTTACTTCCTCAAGCATACCCGCACGGGCCTGCACCTGAGGGCAGTGGGCGAGAGCGCGGCCACCGCCGATGCGGCCGGCATAAACGTAACCAAGTACAAGTACATGGCTACCTGTATAGGCAGCATGATAGCGGGCCTCGGCGGACTGTACTATGTAATGGACTATGCCTGCGGCGTATGGTCAAACAATGCCTTCGGCGACCGCGGCTGGCTCGCCATAGCGCTGGTTATATTCACCATATGGCGTCCTAATGTAAGCGTGCTGGCTTCCATACTCTTCGGCGGGTTCTACATACTGTACCTCTACATTCCAACCGGTACAGAGCTCTCCATAAAGGAGCTGTATAAGATGCTGCCTTACGTAGTAACTCTGGTAGTACTGATAGTTGTTTCCCTGCGCAAGAAGCGCGAGGATCAGCCCCCCGCAAGCCTTGGCCTTGCATACTTCCGAGAAGAAAGATAAACAAAAAGCAGGAGCTTTCGGGCTTCTGCTTTTTTAGTTAAAAGTAACTTATTACACCTTCCGAGCCGGTCTGCAATATGATATAGTTAGTTCATAACAACAGGGAGAATCAGGGACATGAACGCATTTACAATAGTCATAGTATTGATGGCGGCGTTGGCACTGCTGGCGCTGATATTCAGCTTTATAGCGGTGCGCGGCAAAAACGGGCCATGGGGTCTTTTCTCGGCATTGTTTTCGCTGGGGGCGGGAGTGCTGTTCGCCATATGGCTTGGTAAGACCAACTCCAGCCTTCTTGGCAATTTCACTCAGAAGGAAGGAATACTGGGCACAGTGGCTGACTTTGCCTTCACAGCCGTGATGACAGGTCTTGCGCATTTTGCGCTTTGCAGCGTTATGGGCGGCTTCATAAGGCCGCTGATGAAGAACGACAAGCCAAATAATCCGGTGTGGCGAATGCTGCTGTATGTGCTGTGTACGGTGCTTGGCATAGCGCTGGTAGGGTATTTCCTGTACATAAGTGCAACTCATCTGGTGCGAGGCGGCGGCTCCGCGGGAGATGTGGTAATGATAGCCACAGGTATCGCATATCTTCTTAGCGGAATCATAGGTATTGGCCAGTGGAATGGCAGGAATAGACGCATTGCCAGGGCAAAAGAAAGGGAAGCGGGGAAGCCAGCGGCATAACGAAAGCTATTGTTCATAATTAGTCCATTTACTTTTTACTGGAATATGATATAATAAGCGCCGTTCGCCTGAGAAGGGACAAAACATACAGAAAGGGAGGATACATATGCAGGCATTTTTCACATGGTTTGACGCGTTCCTGAGCAGCGGCAGCTTCTGGGTATATATTGTAATTTTCTTTGGTAAGGTGCTGGAGGTGTCGCTGTGCACCCTCCGGATAGTGCTCATAAACCGCGGCGAAAGGGTAAAGGGAAGCCTGATCGCCATAATCGAGATAACACTCTGGCTTATAATTGCCAGCAGCGTGTTGGACGGATGGAAGAATGACATAGGCAAGGCCATCTCATATGCCCTTGCGTATGCCGGCGGCAATTACGCAGGCTCATGGCTGGACGATATGCTGGCCTTTGGCCTTTCGTCGCTGCAAATAGTCGTACCTACACTTGAGGAAACAAAGAAGCTGGCCAACTATCTGCAAAGTCAGGGCTACGGCGTCACCTCCATAGATGTAAAGGGTAAGGATGCCAACAGTCACTATATGCTGATCATGATGATAAAGCGCAAGCTGCTCAAGTCCGTGATGGAGGAGATACAGCAGACCTGCCCCGCCGCCATGATAACCGTAAGCGACGTAAAAACCGTCCGCGGCGGCTATATGCGTAACGCAAAGCAGAGAAATTCGGCGAGAAAATAAAGCAATAGAGCGGCTTAGGCCGTTTTATTGATGCTGTGGAAAGAGCTCCCGGGGCCCCCGGGGGCTTTATTGTATGCGGAGCATGGAACCCGCCCTGTTGTCATATCGAAAAATCGCGTTATATGCAATTCATATCGAAATTTTGAATTTTACTGCAATGGCTTTTGTTGATAGAATTTGATTTGGCAGTGATGCAATAATTATTTATGCAATCACTATAGAAAACATGTTTTCAGTAATCTATTATTACAACCGAAGGAGAAACAACCTAATGAAAAAAATTGCCGCGCTTTTGATGTGCCTTGTTATGGCTGCGGTTATGGTAGCAGGTTGCGCTGCACCTCAGGAAACCGCCGCTCCTGCAGCCGAACCCGCTGCTGAAACTGCAACCGAGGCAGAGCCTGCCGCTGAAGCTGAAGCTGCTCCTGAAGAGCTTCCCGTTATACGCTACGGTGCATTTTTAAACATGCTCAAGAGCTCTCTTATCTATATCGCTACCGAGAAGGGTTTCGATATTGAGGAGGGCGTTGACGTTGAGCTGGTAAACGTGTCCAAATCCGCAGACGCGCTGACTTCTATCATCACCGAAAAGGACGAGATCGACCTTTGGGGAATGCAGATCATGCCTACCTGCACCTTTATAGGTAACGGCGCTGATCTGGTTATTTTCGGCGGCAACGTAGCCGAAGGCGGCGCAATGATTGCAGCAAAGGGCACCGCTCAACAGTACAGAGATGATATAAACAACCTGAAGGGTAAAACCGTCCTGGGCATCAGGGGCGAAACCGGCGTGCTTGCCATGATGGCAAAACTGGTGGAGCTTGGCTTTGATGTAAATAAGGATATCACCATCAAGTGGGCCGATGCACCTTCCGTACTTGAGGGCGTATCCAAGGGTGAAGGCGACGTAGGCTTCCTGCCCATCGAGTATACCTACTTTGGCGACGATGTGAACGCCGAGGTAGTATATCAGGTAGGCGAAGTTGCCGAAAACTACATCTGCTGCAGAATGACCACCTCCCGCAAGATACTGGAAGAGCGGAGAGACGACCTGGTCAAGGTAATCAAGGCCGAGATCCGGGCGTATAAGTTCATGCAGGAAAACAAGGAGGAGACCGTAAAGATACTTGCGGCATACTCCGGCCAGGATGAGGAATACGTTGAGCAGAATATTTATAACGTGCGTATCAGCTTCGTTCCGGATCCCTATGCCGATGCGGTAGGCCCCTTCTATAATGTGCTTGGCATAATGGGCTTCTTTGAAAACGAGGAGGCTACCAGCATCGATGTCATGGACCATGTAGACGCTACCCTCTACAAGCAGGCTCTGGATGAGATAATGGAAGAGTATCCTAACGATCCCTGCTATGAGCAGCTGCTTGAGATATACAACAGGCAGAATTCCACCGTACAGTAGTCAAACTTTATCAACAGAATTTATAGGCGGGATCAATGGGGAAGATAGAACTGCAAAACATTTGCTTTCAATATGCCGGCAATAGTAGCATGACGCTTGAGAATATAAACCTGAGCGTAAATGCCGGCGAGTTCGTATGTGTGCTGGGGACAAGCGGTTGTGGTAAAAGCACTCTGCTTTCCATACTTTGCGGCCTTCAGCGGCCCTCCAGCGGCAAGTTCCTCATTGACGGAAAAGAAATCACTGGCCCGGGGCCCGAGCGGGGGGTAGTGTTTCAGCACTACTCCCTGTTCCCCTGGCTTACGGCTAAGGAGAATATCATCTTTGGTATAAAGCAGGTCCGGAAAGATCTGCCCAAAAAAGAAATAGAAAACATAGCCCAGGCCTATATGGCCAAGGTTGGGCTTGAAGGCTTTGAAAGCAACAAGCCCGCACAGCTTTCCGGCGGTCAGCAGCAGCGCGTGGCGATAGCGCGTGCGCTTGCTATGAGTGCCGAAATATTGCTTTTGGATGAACCATTTGGCGCAGTGGATACCAAAAACCGGCGTACCCTGCAAAAATTGGTATGCGATCTTCATGAATCTGAGAAAAAGACGTTTATCTTTGTCACCCACGATGTTGAAGAAGCCATCCTGCTGGCAGACCGCATAGTATTTATGATTCCTCATCAGATCTATCAGGTAATAGATGTAAACCTGCCAAAGCCCAGAGAATATGAGCAGATCAGGAACGACAGTGATTTTGTTGCGCTGCGTAAGATGCTCATCGATCTGTTCTACGAAAAGTATAAGGACTTTAGCTATGAATCTGCGGAGGCCAAGCTGTAATGCCCAGAATGGAAAAACTCAATCTGCAAAGCCCGATCTTTAAGGTCGTTAATATCCCCAATATATTGTTTGCGGCTATACTGTATATGATAAGCCTTCCCCCTTTGGTAAAAACCAAGCCGCCGGCCATGCTTATCATAGTGATCTGCCTTATAGAGCTGTACTTCATAATTGGTTATCTGGTTCAGCATAAGCGCAGCTGCCATGACATCAGCTGCATACTGTTTGCTTTTTTTGCCATTTGGGAGTACTTGTCAAAAACCGGCAAGGCGCACTCGCTGCTGATGCCGCCCATGGAAAACGTGCTGTATGTACTGTATTCCCATCGGGGTGAACTGCTGAAGGGCCTGGTGAGCTCCCTTGAGCTCATGCTTTGGGGCGTTACCATAGCCCTTGCAAGCTCCGTTGTGTTCGGCATTCTGGTAGGGTGGTTCACCCGCCCCAGAGAGGCCATAATGCCCATCGTAAGGGTAATCAGCCCGATACCGGCCCTTGCTTATACCACCTATGTGGTAGGCTGTATGCCCAGCTTCAAGAGCTCATCCATAGTGGTGATATTTCTCAGCGTATTCTGGCCTCTGTTTTCTCAGGTCATACGCACGGTGGGCACCATGGACAGGCGCATTATTGAATCTGCCAAAGTAATGAATGTGGGCAGCATTACCATGATAAAGGATATAGTTTATCCCTATGTACTGCCCACGGTGCTGCGCTACCTGCCCTCATCGCTGTCAACGGCATTCATGTGCCTTACCGGTGCTGAGATGATAGGCGCGTCCTCGGGACTGGGATTTTTCATACGCAAGTATGCCGAGTACGCAAACTACACCAACGTGCTTGCAGGCATCATTTTCATGGGCCTGGTAGTGACCATGCTCAACAGCCTTGTGAAGCTGGTGCAGAAGAAGTTTATAAAGTGGTAACAGCACTCGAGAGGGCGCCTTTTGCGTTACCGAAAAACATATCTACTGGAGAAAAATTATGCGTTATATAGGATTCGATGTGGGTTCTACCTGCACTAAGGCAGTGGTTCTGGATGAACAGGGAAGCCTGGTCTTCAGTAAAGTCGTTCCTACGGGTTGGAACTGCATTGAAACGGCCGAGGGCCTGCTCAGTGAGATGGAGGCGCAGGGTATCCATAAAAAAGACGCGCGAATAGTCGCCACAGGCTATGGACGGGTATCCATACCTTTTGCCCATAAGACTGTTACAGAGATCTCGTGCCATGGAAGAGGCGCGGCCTGGCTGTTCAAAAGCGACGCCTTTACCGTTATAGATATAGGCGGACAGGATACCAAGATAATCGAGGTAAAGGACGGCCGAGTCCAGAACTTTATCATGAACGACAAATGCTCCGCAGGAACCGGCCGCTTTTTGGACATCATGGCGGGAACGCTGGGCGTAAGGCTGGATGAGCTTTGCGAGCTGGCCCGTCAGAGTGAAAACCATGTAAGCATATCCTCAATGTGCACCGTATTTGCGGAATCCGAGGTGGTGAGCCTCATAGGCCGCGGCACGAACAAAGAGGATATCGCATACGGCATAGTGGAGTCCATCGCAAGCAAGGTATGGGGGCAGCTGGGAAGGCTCAGTGTCAACGGCGGCGATTTCTACCTTTCGGGCGGTCTGTGCGAATTGCCGTTTATACTGGAGATGCTTTCTGAAAAGATAGGAACGTCGGTTAAAAGCGCTCCTCTTGCCCGCTACGCCGGGGCGATAGGCGCTGCTCTTTATGCTCAGAATATGAAATAAACCGGAGGATGGAATATGGAGGAATTAAAACTTCCAGAACGCTTTGAGGAATACTCAGAAGGACGGAAAGCCGGCTTCCTTAAGATGAAGGCGGCAAAGGAAAGCGGACGTAAGGTAGCAGGCTACTTCTGCACCTATACCCCGCTGGAGGTGCTGGATGCTGCGGGCATGCTTTCGGTGAGCCTTTGCGGCATGAGCAACGAAACTATCCCGGCAGCGGAGACGGTTCTGCCAAAAAACTTATGCCCCCTTATCAAATCCAGCTATGGTTTTGCCATTACGGACAAGTGCCCGTATACCTATTGGTCCGACCTGATCGTTGGCGAAACCACATGCGACGGGAAAAAGAAAATGTACGACCTGCTCGGGCAGCGCAAGAGAATGTACGTACTTCAGATACCCCAGGGGATAGACCGCACATATTCCCGCCAGCTTTGGATCAGTGAGGTTCGTCGCTTTATCGATTTTATAAGCAGGGAAGCCGGCGTTGAAATAACCAACGAGATGCTGCGCAAAGCCGCTGACAGGCGAAATGAGCTGCGCCGCGCCCGATCGGAGCTTATGGAGCTTCAGCGCCTTTCCCCGGTACCGGTATCCGGACAGAAGCTTTATAAATTCTTGGAAGGGCTTAATTATAATTTTGACCTTGAAGATGCCATAGCTTCCACCCGCGCCCTTACAGCTGAAATACGCAAGGCATACGAGGAAGCCGGCAATGTAAAAAAAGAAGAAAGGCGGATACTGATTACCGGATGTCCCATCGGGGGAGTGTTGGAAAAAGTCGTGGGCGCCGTGGAACGCAGCGGCGGCGCCGTCGTCTGCTATGAAAACTGCAGCGGCATTAAGGCCGCCCGCTGTTTCGTGGATACGGAACGGGAGGATATGGCGGAGGCCATTGCCGACGCGTATCTTAATATCGGCTGCTCCGTAATGTCGCCTAACACCAGACGCATGGAAAACCTGCCTGAGTTGATCCGGGAATTCGGCGCGGAGGGCGTAATTGACGTAACCCTTCAGACCTGCACCACTTACATGATAGAAACACGGGCCATCCGCAAGCTGTGCGAAGGACTGAACATACCCTACATGTCGCTGGAGACTGACTATTCTCAGGAGGATGCGGGGCAAATCGACACGCGCATATCGGCGTTCATTGAGACGCTATGCTGAAAACCAAAGTAAGCTGTACGGTAGTATCATTTTCCAACATGACCTCTGCCCTTGCTATGGAGGAGGCGTGCCGGAAGTACGATATGCCGGGAAGTATTATACCGGTGCCGAATCAGATCACCGCAAGCTGCGGCTTTGCCTGGCGCGCTTCAGCGGAAGACCGGGAGAAGATAGAAGATTTTCTCAAAGAAAAGGGCCTGACTTTCGACCAGGTATACACACTTGAATTATAACGGTACTTTTTTGAAAGGATCGCAACTTTTATGGAAAGCTTAAAAGATCGTACCCAGGAATTACAGGATATTATGGACGAATTTGCCAGCGCCAAGAAAAACGCCAGCATTTTCGTCAAGGAGGCCGCCGAAAAGGGGGATATAGTTATAGGCTCCTTCTGCCAATACGCCCCTATGGAGATAATCAACGCGGGCGGAATGTATAATGTGCTGCTCTGCGGCTTCAACTATGATCCGCCGATCCCCCTTGCGGAGACCGAGCTGCCGGCAAATCTTTGCCCGCTTATAAAGTCCAGCTATGGCAACATACTCGGCAAGACCTGCCCCTTCGCCTTCTATTCCGATCTTATAGTGGGCGAGACTACCTGCGACGGCAAGAAAAAGATGTATGAGATGCTATCGGAGCTAAAGCAGATGCACGTTATTCATCTGCCCAATATCCCTGACCGAGAACGTTCGCTGGAAAGCTGGAGGGAAGAGCTTGTACGCTTTAAGGAGGCGCTGGAGGAGCGCTTCGGCGTGGAGATAACCGACGAAAAGCTTCGGCAATCCATCCACATACTCAACCAGGAGCGCAGCCAGATGGCACAGCTTTATGAGCTGGGCAAGCTGGATCCCCCCGCCGCCACCGGATTGCAGATGCGCAGCGTTCTTACGGCTGAATACTTTATGCTGGATAAGAAAAACAAGCTGGAAAAGACCGAGCGCATGCTCAAACTGATGAGGGAGCAATGGGAAGCCGGAGAGGGGCCCTACAAGCCGGATCAGCACCCACTGCGCATATTGGTTTCCGGCGCGGGCATAGACGGCGTTGTGGATAAGACCCTTGGCGTTATTGAAGAGCTGGGGGCGGCTATCGTGTGCTACGAGGGCTGCTGCGGCATAATGAATATGCGCCGGCCCATTGATGAGAGCCCCGAGGCCGATCCCATGACGGCAATCGCGGATAAGTACCTTGAGGTTCCCTGCGCGGTAATGTCGCCCAATACCCGCCGTTTCGAGCAGCTGCGCAGTACCCTTGCGGAATGGAAGGTAGACGGCGTTATCAGCATCACTGTTCATGCCTGCACCCCATTTGATGTGGAGAGCAAAACGATAGGAGACATCTGTGCCGAGGAGGGTGTGCCATTCCTGCATGTACGCACCGACTACTCTCCCGGCGACGAAGGTCAGCTTCGCACCCGCATAGAGGCTTTTTTAGAGATGCTGGAGGGCGGCAGATAGCCGGAAGAATAACAAAAAAGCGGCGTTAAGCCGCTTTTTTATGGTACCCGATAGGGGAGTCGAACCCCTGTTCCCGCCGTGAGAGGGCGGTGTCCTAGGCCACTAGACGAACCGAGCGGAGAAACACGCTACGTTCTCCATTATACACGAATTCCCACGAAAGTCAATCTTTTTTATTCATCTTTTGCATCGGATTTTGTGCGGGTCAAATACTTCTGAATGCGCGCCCGAAGCAGCTCATGCCGGGAGCGTGTTTCCACATGGGCGCAAGTATCGATCAGGGCCTGGTAGCGCTTGAGGGCGCGCTCCACCACCACAGACCAGGGGATAGGAATGGTGGAACGGGCGTTGGCGCCGATGGCCTGCAGGTCGTCCCGCTCCAAAGCCAGATGGATCACCCTTGCGAGATCCTGGCTGGTATTTTCCGCTAGGAAGCCGTTTTCCCCATGGCGCACCACCTCTGCCGGACAGCTATCCAGGGTAACGACAGCAGGGGTTTCCATGGCGGCAGCCTCCCGCAGCACCAGGGAGGAGGTATCATAAACCGAGGGGAACACAAACAGGTCGGCCAGTTGGTATAAGCCCCGAAGCAGGCCGGCATCCAGGATATGCCCGGTAAACACCGTGCGCGCTTCCAGTCCCAGCTCCGAAGCCTTGGCCTGTATGGCAGCTTGATCCGGCCCCTGGCCGGTCATCACCAACCGAAAGCGCAACCCCTCCTGCTGCAGCTGGGCGCAGGCCTCCAGGATGTGAAGGATATTCTTTTTCCAGTTCATCTGCCCCACATAGAGCAGGACCCACTCGCCTGCCTGGGGACAAATGAGGTCGGCAGCCTGTTGGCGCTCCTGGGGGGACAGGGGCGGAAGGTCGGTTCCATTGTCCATGACCACGATGTCGCCCTTAAAGCCATAGGTGCGGAGCACCTGGGCAGAAGGCTGGCTTACAGCCCAAACCTCGTCGCAATGGCCGTAAAATTCCACCACCAGCTTTACCCCTAGGGATGCTAAACGATCATTCCCCCGGGTGATCTGATAAAAATCGTCATAATACTTGGAATGGAAGGTGGCCACAAGGGGCGTATCGTATTTAAGGGAAATGCGTAACGCCTCCTGTCCAGCAAAAAAGGGGGAATGTGCATGGACCAGATCCGGCTTGATCCGGGACATGCGGGCATGGTAATGCTTATCCAGCACTGGCAGGCCCATGGAATACTGGGGGGACCCGGGTACCGGCGCCCCCCAGAAATCCACCAGCTCAAAAGGCCAGCCGCCCCGGTATCCTGCATCGGCCATGGGGGCGCAAACATAGCTTTCGTGGCCCATTTGGCCCAAGGTAGCGGCATAATTGTAGACTACCCGGCCTACGCCATCTACAATGGGAAGAAACGAATCAGAGCATTGCAAAATCTTCATACGTTCAATATACCATAGGGCAGGTGGGAATACAATTCCTTTGACGCTTTTTCGTAGCCCCTCTTGACAAATATATCGCCACCTAATATATTATATATCGTAACACGATATATCGTTACTTGAGTTATTATGGGAGGTGATCCAATGGAACGGTCCATGCCCCTTACGGAGGCGTTGTACTATATTCTGCTGGTGTTAGGGGAGCCCTTGCACGGATATGGGATCATCCAGACCGTATCCGCCATCACCGGGGAGCGGGTGCTCCTGGGGCCAGGAACCTTATACGGGGCCCTGAACACCCTGCTGGAAAAGGGATGGATCAAGCTGGTGCGGGCGGATACGACGGCCCGGAAGAAGAAGGAATACATCCGCACAGAGGAAGGCCGCCAGGCCCTGCTGGAGGAGATGGTCCGCTTGGAGGCTATGGTGGCGGATGGGAAGCGGGTATTAGATCGCAATGGGGAGGTAGAAAGATGAAACGGTTTCGGTTATATTATGATAAAGACCTAGAGGAAGCCTGGCTGCAAGAGATGGACGCGGCAGGCTGGGCGTTGCAATCCTTTTGCCTTGGGGTATATACCTTTGTTCCCTGTGAAAAGGGGAAATACACCTATTGGCTGGAGCTCAGGCATAAGGATGCGCAGGCCCAGGCCGATTACGAGGCCCTGTTGCAGGAGAGCGGCATGGAGGTGGTAGAACGGTGGTTCTACTGGATCTATTTGCGCCGGGAGACCGCCAAGGGGCCTTTCACCCTGTATTCGGACCCAGCATCCAAGGCGGGGCAATACCGTAGGATCCGTGGGCTGTTCCTGGCCGGGTTGCTGTTGGAGCTGCTGTGCTTTGGGATGGAGGTTGCCTCTGCGCTGGAGACTGGCGAGCCTGCATTCTGGGCGTTTTCAGGGCTGCTGCTGGCCATTGTGTTTGCCTTTGCCCGGATCGTATATAAATGCACCCGGAAGATCCAAAGGCTGGAGATGGGCATGGAACAATGAAAAACGGCGCCTTTGGGCGCGGCAAGCGGCCGGGTTCATAGTGGACCCGTTCCCAGCCGCCGGAAGGGACGCCCCAGGCGATGGCCCCATGGAGGCGGCTTTTGCAGCGGGAGCGGCCGCTTCCCCTTCCGGCAGCCGGGAAGAAAAAAGAAGCCCTTGAAAGGGGCGATGGTTTCCTATGCCACCGCCCCTATGCCAAGGGCTTTTTCACGTTGCCGAAAAACCGCCTGCGTGCGCAGAGGCGGCAGCCCCGGCCGGCTTGCATGGGCTTTGGCGGCGCAAGGCGAGTTGCCCCAAAGGGGCGTGGGAAAGCCCCCAAGGGGAGGGGATGCGCCGGATCCGAGCCTTAACCCCTCGGAAAGGCGGCGCCGCCCGTTTGCACACCAAAGAAAGCCCTTGGATACCAAGGGCTTTTTTGCCGTTGTCCGAAGGCGGGGCGGCGCCTATTCGATGGCCAATAGCTTCACGCTGCTGGTGCCCTTGAGCGCAGAGAACCGCTGGGCCAGGTCATGGGGGGTCAACGACATGCTGGAGGTATCCAGGGTCAGCAGCACGCTGGCATTGCCGCTGATGGGCAGGCTTTGGGTAATGGTGAGGATATTGCCCCCCAACTCCGCAATGGTGTTGATCAGCTGGCTGAGCACCCCCGGTTCATGGGTGAGGATCAGGGAAAAAACCGCCTTGCGGCATTCGGTGGCTTCGTTGGGGGCATAGAGATAGTCCTTGTATTTATAATAGGTACTTCTGGATATGCCGGCCTGGCGGGCCGCCTCGCTGACTTCTTTGACAGCGCCGGTGCGAAGCATCTCCTGGGCTGCGAGTACTTTTTCATAATAGTCCGGTAGGATACGCTTATCTACGATCAGATAATTGTTCCGTTTGTTTTGGCTCATGGATCACCCTCCTTTTATCCATTAGGGAAGTTCCAGCACATAGTCTTCCATTTTGTCACGGGAGATCACGTCCCGGTGTAACACAGGCAGCTGGCGTAACCCCGCCAGGTTGGGGGGAATGGGGACGCCGGTGCGGGCCTGCAATTGTTCCATCTGGGCAAAATCATCCTGATCCAGGGACTCGCCCAAAGCCTCCAACACCGATGCGCAGAATTTATAAGGCGAAGCAGTGGACAAAATCACGGTTTTGTTGGATAGGGGCACCTGGTCGGCAACGTCCCAGGCCACTGCCGTATGGGTGTCCATCAGGTAACCATATTGATTATATACCCGCTGAATGGCCGCCTTGGTCTGCCCGTCGTCTGCGCAGCCGGCCAGGAAATCCTCTTGGATGATGTTCCGCGCCCGGTCCGAAAGGGTATACCGGCCCTCTTTGGAAAGTTGGTCCATGTAACCTGCAACCTGGCTGCAATCCCCGTCGCAGGCTAAGTATACCAGCCGCTCTAAATTGCTGGAGATAAGGATATCCATGCTGGGGGATATGGTTTTATGGAAAGGGCGGTTCCGGTCATAGGCGCCGGTGATGAGGAAATCCGTCAGCACCTTGTTGGAATTGGAGGCGCAAAGGAATTTGCCCACGGGCAACCCCATTTTTTTTGCCAGATACCCGGCCAGGATGTTGCCGAAATTACCGGTAGGCACCACAAAATCTACGGCTTCCCCCATCTGGATCGCACCGGCGCGCAACAGGTCCCCATAGGCCTTGAAGTAATACATCACCTGGGGCGCCAGGCGGCCGATGTTGATGGAATTGGCGCTGGAAAGCATGGCCTTCCCAGATAAGGCGTTGGCTGCCCGGGCGGAGGTAAAAATGGCTTTTACCCCAGATTGGGCGTCGTCAAAATTCCCTTCAATGGCACAGACCCGCACATTTTTGCCGGGCTGGGTAACCATTTGGGCTTGTTGGATGCGGCTTACGCCTCCATGGGGATAGAACACCACGATCCGGGTACCGGGCACGTCGTGGAAACCCTCCAATGCCGCCTTGCCCGTATCCCCGCTGGTGGCGGTTAAGATGAGAATATCCTCCTTTACCCGCAGCTTGGCCTTGGCTATAGAGATCAAGTGGGGAAGAACGGAAAGGGCCACATCCTTAAAGGCGCTGGTAGGCCCCCGGAACAATTCCAGGATATAGCGATCCCCAACCGGCACCAAAGGCACCAAGTCTTCGGTTTCAAATTTATGGGTATAAGCTGCGGTCACGATGGCATGCAGTTCTTCCCTTGTAAAGCCCGGCAGCAATAGGCCCAACACCCTTTCGGAAATTTCCATTGCGGACATATGGACCAACTCCGCCATGGGAAAAGACAGGGCACCAGGATCTGATAGCATATACAGGCCGCCATCGGGGGCGATGCCCTGTAAAATCGCTTGGGCTGCTGAGGCGGTATGCCGGCTATCCCGGGTGCTTTGGTATTGCATGGATTGCTTCCTCCAATCTGGTTTTGCTGGGAAAGGGAAGAGGGAGATAAAATATTGCAAATTGCCCCTTGCATTTCCGTTGTGAATATGATACATTGTTTCTCGGCGAAAAACAAGTGTTTTTTGAGAAAAGACAGGAGGAAGTATTATCGCTATGAAGATCGCACTGCTGGGCTTTGGAGTTGTAGGGAGCGGCGCATATGAAATCATCGCCAGCCAGCCGGAATGCGGCATCACGGTGAAACGGGCGCTGGTCCAGACTATGCGGCCCGGCCCAGTGGATGGCCTGCTGACAACGGATATGGCGGACATCTTGGACGATCCGGAAATCGAATTGGTTGCAGAGGCTATGGGCGGCTTGGAGCCTGCTTATCGCTATGTATTGGCGGCGCTGCGGGCTGGCAAGCATGTGGTGACCGCCAACAAGCTGCTGGTATGCCAGCGGTTTCGGGAGCTGAACCAGGCCGCGGCTGAAAGCGGGGTACAGTTCCGCTACACCGCCAGCGCGGGAGGCGGCATCCCCTGGCTGTTCAATCTATTGCGGGCGAAACGGCTGGATGAGATCCAGGAGATCTCCGGCTGCATCAACGGCACTTCCAACTTCATTCTGGGGAACATGCATAAATACCGGGCGTCCTTTGAGCGGGTATTGTCAGAGGCGCAAAGGATGGGTTATGCGGAAGCGGATCCTTCTGCGGATATCGATGGCCTGGACCTGCAGCGTAAATGCGCCATTTCCGCCTCCCTGGCCTTTTCTATGGTGGTGGAAGAGCAGGATGTATTGACTGCGGGCATCCGGCATATTACAAAAGAGGACATCGAGTGGGCGGAGGCCCATGGGATGATCTGCAAGCAGATGATGCACTGCAAAAAGGTCCCAGATGGGATCAGCGCCTATGTGGAGCCCACCTTTTTGCCCAATACCCTGCCGGAAGCCAATTTGCCTGTGCGTTCCAGCATCGCCAGCCTCTATGGGAAATACGTGGGCCGGCTCACCTTCTTTGGGGCCGGGGCGGGCACCCTGCCCACGGGTATGAACATGATG
>OHEP01000830.1_pt1 | contig 18516 bp, 15 predicted proteins | sample 1567271 | NCBI WGS metagenome assembly OHEP01 (sample SAMEA3879577, study PRJEB24766) | human gut metagenome | biome: human-associated habitat; feature: feces | place: USA | collected 1985/1987
GGCTTATCTACAACAACCTCTTTCGGGATGCGCATCATACGCTGCATCATAGCTCCTGTTATAATACCAGAAATTTTATGATAAATAATAGGCACAAAAATTATTAATAACATGCCTATAGCCATTTGTTTTCGAGTCATTTTTATTTTCATACTTATCTCCATGTCTGCTTAGGGTAGAATTTTCCACCCTTATAATAATTAAAATGGAGGATTCTGTCAATAAAAACTTGCATTAATACTCCATACATAGTACTATCATGTTTGATATCAGTAGAAAAGGAAACAGGTATGATAAAAGACTCCAAAAAATTAAAAGTAATAGGACACAGCATTCCGTTTCAAATTGACTATACTGCAAATTATAACAAATCATTCCGCAGGGAATTTCAAGCGCTATATATCAGCAAAGATATTACACCGGACGAATTTGCAATATTATATTCAATACATTTGCAGCCTGATATTACCCAGTCAGAAATGGCAAAACTCCTATTTAAAGGCAAAGCACATATAGGCAAAATCTTAAATGATATGGAAACCAGAGGTTTAATAAAAAGAGTTGCTGACACTAAAGATAATATAATTATCAAAAGAAATGAAATAACTCCAAAAGGTCAAATATATTTTGACAAAGGCCATAAAGAGTATGAAAGATTTAAAGCCGCTATAATTAAAGAATTTCCGGCAGAAGACAGAGAACAATTTTTATCTTATTTAGAGAAATATAGAAAAATACTGGATTCATTTGTCAATGTTGAATTAAAATAGCATTCTTACTCTGTTTCAGAATGCTATAAATCCTTAAATATACAAATTATTTCTTATTTTTTAATCTCTTTTATGACTTTCTTTTCACTAGGTGTCTTTACATAAACTTCCGAATTGTCACCGGATTCCTTTGAAAAGAACTCTTTCCAGCTAAATTTACGTTTTGGTTTACTTTTTTCGGTTTTCACATCTTTTTTACGTCGAAACCAGTTAAATTTCTTTTTTTCAGGCTTAACAGAATCATTAACTTCTTTTTCAAAAGTTTGAAGTTCTTCTTCGCTAAATTCCGGCCTGTCTTGTCGTATTACCGGAAGATTTTCAGAAATTTCTTCAGTTTTTTCTGCAGAAACTTCATCATTACTTTCTATTGGCTCTGCAGGAAGGGAAATCTCAGACTCATCAACTGTTTCAACCTTAGCTTTTTTATTGCGTTTAAAGATACTCCAGAAAGACTTTTTAGGCTTCTGTTCAGGCTCTACTGTTGATTCGGTTTCTGTAAGACTAACAGGCTGTTCTGCTGTTTCTGTTTCAACCTGTAAAACATCTTCCTGCACTGGTTCTTTAACCCCATCAACAGGTACCGCCACTTCAACAGCTTCTACAGCTTCGATATCATCGATTTTCTCTACTTTTGCCATTTTGTTTCTGCGCCAAAATCTCCAGTTTCTTTCTTTTTTAATCTTTTCCGGCTCAGATTGAATATTCTCAATATCTTGAACCTCTTGAATTTCTTCAATGGATTCAATTTCTTCAACATCTTTGACATCTTTAGACTTTTGATTGTCTTGAATATCTTTAGCAATAGGTTCACTATCATTTAAAAATTCTTTTAGACCGCTCTCCTCAACTTCTTTTGACGTTTCATTTTTTACTGCAGGAATATCAGCCGAATCATTCAAGAAATCTTTTAGGCTTGTTTCTTTTTTAATCTTTGCAGGTTTTTCAGCAGTAACAGTCTCATCTTTATTGAGAAAATCTTTTAACTCTTTTTCCTTTTTAACTTTAACTCGTTTTTCTTTCTTAGCTTTTTCTTTCTTAGCCTTAGCTGAATCGGCAGCAAGCGCTTCTAACACAGCAGGCGATATATCCGGTTCAAAAGCCTGTTCGGCATTTTCACTCTTTGTTAATTTACCATCTTCAATAATTGTATTATCTTCAATTTCAACTTCCGAGATTTCTGTATTTTCTGAAATTTCTGACGGCTTACTTTCTTCAACTGCCTGAATTTCTTCATTAAGCTCAGGAGTATTTATCTCTTTGACTTCAATCATAGATGGTTCTGAAATCCTTGTTTGGAATTCTGCAGCTGTCACAGGGGTTGATTCATTTTGGGACTCATCAATTTCAACAGATTCAGATTCTTGTTTTAGTCTGGAAAAATCATCTGTTAATTTGTTAGGATTTTTCAGCGAGTAAGAATCAGAAGCCAGTACCTGCTCTGCTTGTTTTATAAAAGAGTTAGGCTCTAAAATAACAACATCATCTTCTTCTTTTATTTCCGGGGTAATTTTTGCAGGTACATTAAACTCTGTTAAATCAACATTAGCATGCTTTTCAACAATTTTTTGTTCAGGTTTTGAACCGGCTTTAACCGGCTTTACTACTTTTTCTGGCTGAACAGCAATTTTCGAAGATTCATCTTCTGCTGCTTTTTGTACAACTTCAATCGATTTTACAGGGGTCTCAACCTTAATTTCAGAAACTTCATCAGACTTTTTCTCAGCCAATGTTTCTTCTGCAATAACCTCAAGCGGCTGAACTTTTTCAACTTTTTCAACTTTTTCAACTACTGCCGTCTTAGCCTCTTCTTCTGCTACCTGCTCGATTTCAGTTGCAGTTTCTTCAATTTTTTGCCCAACCTCCGGTACTATTTTATCTTCAAGAATAGGCTCATCGTATTTTATATCAAAGGTTTCAGATTCTTTTTGCACAGGAGCAGTAAATATTATAGTATCAGGGTCAAAAACAACAATCTCAGATTCCGGCTCAGATTCAGATTTAATTTTAGCAGACCGAGATTCATCTAAGTCTGGCTTTTCCTCTGTTTGAACAGGAGCCCGTGCAATAATTTCAGGAGTTTCAGCTTTTACATGTTCTTCGGCACTGCTTTCATCAGATAAAACTGTTTCTACTTTTTCAGTTGATTCAACAGTTTCTGCTTTAGATACCGCTTCTTCGGCAGGTTCAATATCTTTTACAACGTCTTCCACTTTAATTTCAGAGGTTTTATTTTGCACAGCATTCAAAGACTGAGAAGCAAGTATTTGAGCAATTGAAGTTTTATCTTCGGAAGACAAAGTATCCATCGGATCTGTTGATAACTTTAACCCTGCAGGCATTTGCTCTTTTTCAATGCTTTCAACAGTAGTATGCTCCTGCGCCAATGCCTCGGCAACCGAAGAATCCTCTATATTTACAGATTCTTGAGCTTTTTCTATACCATCAGCAGACTCAGCGGGAACAACTTCTACCATATCAGTTTTAGCCTGAGATTTTAAAGCAATAAATTTATAATCAGGATTTAAATATTCAAAACTTACCCCTAAATCTGCAAACGCCGTTCTAATGTAATCGTACTGATTTTCGACATCGGATGCGGACAATCTTAATTGGGAATTTTCAAAACCTTTTCCTTTATCTAGTTCTGCAATAATAGGGTTTTTAAATGCCTTTGCCAAATCCACCTTAGTGCCAAATCCGTTTTTCCTAAGGATTTCAGCCTGCAAATAATATAAATACGGTTCAAGTGTTTTTTCTTTTTTAGAAAGGTTTTTAATGTCAGCATTGTATATGTCATTCATATTTGCATGAACTTTTTCCAAATCAGCAATCGCAGCATTAGTATTACCCAGCTTATTATAAGCAAGTGCCCTTAAATATAACACCGAATTATAGTTTGATACATGCCTGTATAAAAGCCTTGTAGCTCCTTCAACAACAGAATTGTAATCCCCCTTTATATACTGCGCAATTAATTTATAATACTGGCTGTTATAATCATTTGATTTATATTTTATTGCGGTATTAAAGTTTGAAATTGCAAGATCATAATCCCCTTTTAGCATATTATTTAAACCAATATAATAAAAATACATATAACAATTAGGATTATATTTTAACGCCTTGTTAAAATACTCAACAGACTTATCTGCAACTTCTGTTGAAAAAGTTTTCTCTGCTTGGTTGTAATAAATCTGTCCCAAACTTGCAAAAGATTCAAAATCATACGGATTATATTTTAAAGCATTATTAAAGGCAGTAATTGCATTTTGGCTCTGTTCCAGCCCAACCATGGCAACCCCTGTTAAATAATGCCCTAAATAATATTTTGGATAATTTGAAGTTATATACTGGGTTTTATATACAGCCTCATGAAAATTGCCGTTTTCTATATCTCCGATTGCACCATAGATATATGAATCTACACCCTGCGGATTAAAAACTTTACCATATTTTTGCGGGCAATTAATCTTTGCGATATCTTCTTTTTTCGGTTGAGGAAGATAAATATGCGAATTATATTCAACCGCTTTTTGATATGATACCTCATAAGCAGGATTATTCAATGCTTTTTGCGAATACATCAAACCTGCGTATAAATTACCAAGCTCCGGATTTTGGTATTGCTCAGATTTGTCAGCCCCGAGAACAACCGCACCCAAAACTTTTGTACCTGTTATAAATTTATCATCATCAGCTTTTAAATTAACCGCAGTCTGATAATCCCTCTGGGCAAGTTTATATTGACGCAATGCATAAAAAGCCTCCCCTCTTAGTTTATACGCTTCATATTTTTTAGGTTTTGAATTGATATAGGCTGTTAACAGCACAATAGCAGATTGGTAATCCTTTTTTGCTATAGCTTCAGATGCTCTTTCTAAAGTATCCTTATTTGCTTTAATACTTTCTTCTTCAGCTTCAACCGCCGCCTGCTGATTTTCTGCAGCCCCCTGAGCGTTAACCTCAGCTGATATATTATAAGCACTTAATGCCATAAGCATAATTAATAAACAAATTTTATTACTCTTCATTTCCACCCCGTATAAACTAATATCTTAGAGATATTATACTATAGAAATTCAAATTGTTGAAGATACTGACAGTAATAAATGTATTTTTGCTAAAATTTTGTGTATAATAAAACCATGAAAAGATGTTCCTGGGTAGATGAAAAATCAGAAATTTATATAAAATACCACGATGAAGAATGGGGTGTTCCCAAATATGATGATCATGATTTATTTGAATTACTAATCTTAGAATCGTTTCAAGCCGGACTATCATGGATTACCGTATTAAAAAAACGCGAAGCATTTCGCTCAGCTTTTGATAATTTTGACATAGACAAAATTATTAAATATGATGAAAATAAAATTTCTGAATTACTAAATAATCCAGGAATTATAAGATGCAAAAATAAGATTACTTCAACCATTAGTAATGCAAAAATTTTTAAAAATATACAGAAAGAATACGGCAGTTTTTCAAATTACATCTGGGGATTTTCTGATAACAAAATTATAAAAAATACTACCGGAGAAGTGCATGTATCAACCGAGCTTTCTGACAAAATTTCAAAAGACTTGAAAAAGCGCGGAATGAAATATGTCGGAACTGTAATTATATATTCTTTTCTGCAAGCTGCCGGCATAGTTGATGATCACGATAAAGATTGCTTCAAGTATTAAAATTAATTATAAAAATTTTGTAAAGTTTTACAATTTAATAACAAAATTATTTTTCTTTTGTTTTATAATAATTGTTGTTGATTATTCACATTAGCATTTATTAAAATAAGATTCGGCGGAAAATAATGTCAATAAGTAGTGGAATTAAAAAAGCATGCGAATCCTTGGGGAAAAATAATAATCCCGCATACGTAGTAGTCGCAATTGCTACTGCAAAAGGGATATTTAGACCATTATTCACAATGATGGACAAAAAAGAGTCCCAGGAAACAAAAAAATATACAGCACTAAGAGAAGGTTTAACAGAAGTTATAGCGATTCCTACATATATAGCCTGCGGAGCTTTGGCGGGAAAAGGTGCTGCATTAATAAAAGATCCGGCAAAAGCAAAAATGGCTCAACACAACCTTAGATTTATCGGGGTTTGTACTGCTGCATTGCTCGTAATCCCGGGGCTTTGCTCTGTTGCGATTAAACCTTTTACTGACAGAATTTTTAATAAAAATGAAAAGCCAAAAGATGAGCCGGCAAGACTTGATGTAACCTCAAAAACACAAGAAATAAACATTGATAAAGTTGCTGCTGCTGAAAAACCTCAAGGCAAAAACCCGACACTAATGCAAAATGTCAACATAGCAAGTTTTACAAATTCAGGAATGAGGGTATAGAAATATGATAGGAGCAATTCAAAATATAGTTTCAAACCCTACAATATATAACCTGACGCAAAGCACCGTAACCCAGGTTACAACAGAAACATGCCTCAAAGCTGCAGGACGTCCGTCATTCATTTTACTGGATAAACAAATTGATCCGCAGACAAAAAAATTCTCTGCAACTAAAGAATTTTTATATCAGCTGACCTGCCTGGGAATATATCTGGCAGCAATTGTACCTATTTGTAAAAAAGGAGCTTTTGCGATTGCTAAAAAAGCTTATCCAAACGAACAGGTATTTAAAGCATTCAAAGATTCTGATACATTTATGAAATACTTTAAAGCCGATGAAGCCGGAAAACTCTCCCAACTGGAAGAGTTAAATAACGCTATAACTTCAGGTGATAAATTTGTAAAAGAAAATATCAACGAAAATTTTGCAAAAGGTGTTGTTGAAGCCGGTTCAATATTCGGATCTGTTACAGGACTCGCAATACTTGCACCAATTGTTTCTCACCCAATTATACACCCTGTTTTAAAAGTTTTAGGACTTGATAAACACGAGCATAAACAAGAAGAACCAAAAGGAATAGCTACAGAAAACAAATAATTATATTATAAATACAAGCAAAAAATCATCACTGATATAAAGTATCAGTGATGATTTTTATTTTTGATTATTAACTTATACCATTGTTTCTTCTTTTACAACACTACGTTTAACTTTTCTTGTTGCTGTGCGAGGAAGCGGAGCCTTACGAACAACGATATTCACAGGCCTTTTATATGGAGCAAGTTTTACAGACAATTTCTTTACTTCATGTCCTATGAAAGAGTCTAACTCTTCATCATTTGGATATTTTGCAATAACATCTTCTGTCGGAACAACAACGGTCATAATTTCTTCAGTACCGTCTTTTGCACCTGATGTTCTTGTTGCTCCAAATACACAAACTTCTGCAAAATTAGGATTTGGCTCCAAAACTGCTTCCACTTCTTCAGGGAATACTTTTTTACCGCCTGATAAAACAATCATATTCTTAATACGGCCGGTAATATACAATCTGCCATCAGTATCAAATTCTCCAATATCACCTGTATGCAGCCAGCCGTCTTCTTCTAACACTTCTGCCGTTTTTTCAGGGTTATTATAATAACCTTTCATTACAGAAGGTCCTTTAACAAGCAATTCACCGGTTTCAGAGTCAATTTTTGCATCATAAGAATCCAAAACAGGACCAACTGACAACAATTTACGATCATCTCCTCTATCTATAGAAATAATCGGGCTGGTTTCAGATAAGCCGTATCCTTGGAATACCTTAATACCAATTCTTTCAAAGAACTCCCCAACTGACGGATCAAGTGGCGCACCACCTGTAATAAAACCATAGAAATTTCCGCCAAATTTTGCCAGAATGCTTTTAAACAATTGACGTCTGATAGAATAATCATTGATATATTCAGCTGCTGCGTATGATTTTTCAAACAACAATTTTTCATCATCAGGTAATGAATTAATATCAGCTTCAATAGTTGTTTTTAACAGCTTCATAAATGCCGGAACAACAATCATAAAATCTATTTTCTTTTCCCTCATATCACCAAGAACATCTTTTGGCTTCAAGCTTTGAGGATAAAATATTGAAGAACCGCGATTTAAGAAAGTTGAAAAACCAACAGTCAATTCAAACAAATGATTCATAGGTAAAATAGAAAGTAGATTTACACTTTCATGCGGCAATATCTCCGGTAAAATTTTTGACATTTCCAAAACCTGCGTTGTCATATTACAAAACGTAGTTTGAACACCTTTTGGCGCACCTGTTGTACCTGAAGTGTAAATAATCAAAGCAGTATCTCTCAATGAACGATGGCGCCATTTGCATTCTCTGCCAATCGGGAGATTGTAAATACTTGGATATTTAGAATCGGATTTTGGCTCATTCATCAAAATAATGTGTTTTATAGAAGGAATTCTCTTTTGTAACTCCAAAGCTTTTTCAAGATTTGCCAGAGAAACAGTCATAACTGACGGCTGGCAGCTTGATAAGATAGATTCAAGCTCATAAATAGTCAGCTTATTATCCAACGGAACAGTCACCATACCAGATATAACTGATGCAAACACGCAAGCACCCATCTCCGGCATTGACTCAGATAATATGGCAAGCTTATCTCCTTTTTGCATTTGCAAGTCTGTAATCAAATAACTTGCCAATTGTTTTGTCAACAAACTTAGCCCCTTATAAGTAAGTTCTTTCCAACCGTATTTATTACGTTTGCCAAGAGCAATTCTTTCTCCATACAGCTTAGTATTCTTTTCCAACAGAGATAAAACATTCTCTTTCATACACTATTCTCCCTATAACTAAACATTTCTCTTAATCCGAATTATATCATAAAATTATTTGTTTGAATATTAATTTGTAACATGTTCAGCCCTCAACAGGCAAACCTCTTCTGCGGTTGCTGCATTTAGTATCACATGTTCTGTTACCAAATTTTCTTTATCTATTCTAACTTTAGAAACTATGTCATCTCCGTATTTAACTTCATGTTTAAAATAAATATCCAGAGTTTTTAGAGAATGAGAACTTCTAAACTCATAATCCAAGGCCTCTAAAGCCCAATTTATATAAACGGTATTATTAACATGGTTATTTATATCTAAATCATCATAACGAACATGAAAAATTTTTTCATTATCAAAATCCTCAACAGACTTCAATTTCGCCAGAGTTAAATCATCTTCGCGCTTTTCATAACGAAGAAACTCCGGATATTCCTGCTGAATATTTATAACCGACTTACTTTCTAAATCAACAACGAACCAGCTTGATGCCGCTTTTAAAATTCTTTTACCTGTGGAATTATCAAAAACCTCAAAATCACGAAACGCAGTCATCCGCTGAACTCCGCGGCTTTCTGTTCTTATTTTCAATTCTTTTACATCAAGCGGATAATCATCAAATTCAACTCTGTAACGAATAATATACCAGCCTCTGCCTTCTTCTGCCAATCCTTCGCAGCCATATCGGTAATCATAATGATTAATTGAACGCGCAGCCAAATCCTGCATGCAGTTAAAAATAACAACCGGCTTAATTCTATGAGAACATTCTGTTTCCGCGATAGATACAGGAAAAATCGCTTCTAGAGCCGTTCTTTTGTTTTCATCTATAACGATAGACATAAGTCCCTCTTTATTTTATACTAATCGGTTCAACTGAATATTTTGTTCTAAATTCTTCTACCTGAGTTTTGAATTCGCCCATATCAGCTTCTTTCAATTTATTTTTCAAAATATGCTTAGGGATAGAAGTATAATTTGCCTGGATAATATTCGTTGCAATATTTGAACAGTGATCAGAAATTCTTTCCAAATCATTTAAAATTTCAGCATAAGCAAAACTTCTTCTGATATGAGATTTATCTTTTTTAACACGTTTAATATGATTTTTCTTTGCAAAATAAGCTATATCATCAACGATTTGCTCCAAAGGTTCAACCTGATGCGCCATTTTCAAATCATGACCGGCAAAAGCATTTACCGTAACATCAAAAACCTCTTTTACGGCATTTACAACATGTTTTAATTCTTCGATAGTTTCAGCACAAAGAGTCCATTCTTTTCTGTGCATTTTCTGTGCAATATTCAGTATATGAACAGCATGATCTGCAATCTTTTCAAAATCCGAAATAGATAAAAACAATTGAGAAATCTTATTACTGTCTTCATCTGATAACTCACGTCCTGAAAGTTTTTGCAGAAAGGATTCCAACGTATCTTGGTATCTGTCAATAATAACTTCATTTTTATTAATAACTTCAGCAACTTTAGGGTTATAGCGTTTTAACATCCTGACAGACATAACAAGGGTATCTCTTGTAACTTTAGCCATTGTTGCAGTAACTTTGTAACATTGGGTTATCGCAAAAGACGGGGTCATCAAAAGTCTTTCGTCAATAATAACTTCAGCCTCATCTTTATTATCTTTAACTACAAATAACGCAAGTTTTTCCAAAGCTTTTGCAAACGGGAATAAAACCAATGTGGTAACTACGTTAAAAATAGAGTGAACAACAGCAATTCCAAAAGGATTGACAGCCTCATCAAACGGATAATTTATAAAATAATGTCCAAATTCATATATCGGTAAAAATATTAATGCTCCCAAAACGTTAAATGCCACATGAACCACGGCAACACGTTTTGCATTAGTATTAACTCCGATACTTGATAAAACCGCAGTTACACAAGTCCCGATATTTTGACCGATAATAATAGGTACAGCCATAGCATAAGACACACTGCCTGTCATAGATAGTGCTTGCAGCATACCAACAGAAGCAGCTGAACTTTGAATAACTGCAGTGACAACCAAACCTACCATCAAACCAAAGATTGGATTTGTAAATGCCGTTAAAATATGAGCAAATCTCGGATCATCAGCTAACGGGCTCATCGCAGATGACATCAAGCTCATACCAAACATCAATACTGCAAAACCAACAAAAAATGTTCCGAAATTTTTTCTTCTGGACATATTATTTTTGGAAGTCATAATCATTATGACCCCAATTAATGCCAAAATCGGGGTGAAGGATTCAGGTTTCAGCATTCTTATAAAGAAATTATCACTCTGAATACCTGACAGACTTAAAATCCAGGAAGTTATGGTAGTTCCTACGTTTGAACCCATAATAACTCCGATTGCCTGAGACAACTTCATAATCCCTGAGTTTACAAACCCTACAAGCATAACAGTAACCGCTGAAGAGCTCTGCACAGCCATTGTTATACCTGCGCCAAGCACAAGACTTTTTATAGGATTTGATGTCATTTTTTCAAGCATTTTTTCCATCTTGCCGCCTGCGATTTTTTCCAAACCAGCAGACATAACGATCATCCCGTATAAAAAGAATGCCAAACCACCGCATAAAGTGAATATTGAAAAGACATCCATTATTTTTTCTCCGTTTTATTTTTCATATTTTTTAGAATACTTCCGATTTATCTTTATTCCAAAACTACACAGAAAAATTATCATATAAATTATTTTTTTTTTCAAGAATATTACTTAACATACTATACAATTATTTAATCTTTTTCAAAGAAGAAATAAAGTTATTATGTTCAACATCACCATCGACTTTTGTCAAAAATATCTGACAGTCTTTTTCATCAGCATCAATCGGCGGAAGCTTTGCGATTTCAGAAGAGTAATACTCACTGTCATTTCTGCTGCTTAGAGGTATTCTGTTAGCCAGCGAATTTAGAGAAAGATTTCTAAACAGTCCATACAAACCCTTTTTGCGATTAGAGAATTTCGTATAAATTCTAAGAGAGGCATCACTATTTTCAAGATTATAGGTACCAACAATATATGAACTGAGCTGAGGGGCAGAAGAACTAATCATCATTGGCATAACAACATTATTTTTCAGCAATAATTCACCATCAATCTGTTCAAATCTGCCTTCCGGAATATTAACCAAATCAGAAACTACAGAAGGACTGACCATTGTCAGAGGATTTCTAAATAATGCAGCAACCTTCATAACATATTCAACCAAACCGACTTTACCGATTACACCATCATATATCCTGAATTGTATTCTGCCGTTTAGTTTTAGTGAATCATCAGTATTTAATTCAATCAAGCCGCTTGCTTTTCCTGCAATTTCTTTTGGCAGATTTAATAAAGAAGTCGCTATAATATCGGAATTTACTTTTATTAGAGCCAGCCATACGGAATATTTATGATTTTTCAAGTCACAATTAATCTTGGCAGTAGTTTCCCCTTCCGCAAACTTAAACTTATTAGAATCAATCTTTAGCTGACTGTTTTTATCCAGAGATAAATTAGCCACAGCATCAGAAAATTTTATATTTTTGTAAAAACCATCTTTAACCTTTAATATACATTCTTCAATTATTAAGTTTGCAAGATCAAAGGTTTGCAATTCATCATCATCGTCATCAAGATTTTCACCTTTAGCAACAGATTCGGAAATAGCAGCATTGACATCTTTGGAAGCCTCTGTCGGAGTTTGGGCATTAAAAGCTTTCAGATATTTTTCAACATTCACAGAATCAAGCCCAAGAGTGATATTTTTAACAACAATAGGGAATTTAATTTCATTAACTATTGTTCCGTCTAAATCATAGGCAGAGCGTCTGTATTTTCCATCTGCAGAAATATGCATATATTCTCTATCGGTTTTAAACTGCCCGTTTTTAATAAACAATCTTTGGCTTGGAATCCTGACATCTGAAACTCTCATATCAGCTTTTATTTTTGGAGGATAACCTTTTTTATTCAACACATCAAAATGACCAGTAAAAGTCCCCCCTTTAAACAGTTTTTGTTTTGCAAGCAAATTGATAAACCCGCTTGGCATCGGTTTTGGAAGTTCCACCCCAAGTCTTTTCACAAAGGTTTCGCCATTTGAAAAATCAATAATACCCTTCAGACTTACAATAGGTGTTTTTACTTGCTTTATATCATCACCGCGATTTCCGGCATAATAATTAATTGATTTTATATTCAAAACCATATCTTCAAAATGCATTCTGGCAGCAAAAACACGACTTGCCAAATCATTCATTGAAGATTCTTCTCCATTTGTTATAAAACCGTTTCCTTTTTTAAACCAACTGTGCCAGGTCAAATCTATTTTGTTATATTTAGATTGCAATTTAATTCGAGTTTCAGCAATACCCTTTATCTGAATATCAGCTCCAAGCATCTTTGACAGGTAATTTGCAGAAAAATCATTTGTAACTATAGCATTTCCTATCAAATTTGTATCAACTGATTTCAGATAATCATTAACAGTACCTTCAAAATCCATTTTATTTGAAGGCTTACCATTATAATATCCGACAAAATCTTTTAATTTTATATTTTTATCATCAAATGAAACCTTACCTTGGTTCAATAAAATCGGTAAATCCATAAACGGAATAAGTTTAAATGACAGTTTATTTAAATCAACATGCCCACCTATACCGGTATTTGTGGCTTTTAAATCAAAATCAAAATCACCGTTTATATCTTTAAAATAAATAAGTTGCTCGTTTAAATTATTTTCAACTATTTGTGAATTTAATAAACCAATAACTTCTGGAATTTTAAATCCTTTTGAAGAAAGTTTCACATTATAATTTGATTTATTATCAACATCACCTGAAAAATAAATAATTGAATCATTTACAAAAATTTTAGAATTATTTATTACAACTTTATCTTTATTTTGAATATAAACCTGCCCGCCATCAGAAGTTTTCACCTGAATCTTATGCTTACCTTTTACAATATCAGCAGCAACATTATAAGAAATTTTCTTTTTTTCTACATCATCATCAATTCTAATGTTTTTGGCAAGAACTTTTATATTAGTATCTTTATCAAGATTATATAAAACAATAGCCTTATCTACAGCCATAACGGACTGAAAAACATCAACAATCCAATCACTTTTTTCCTGAGGTTTTGAAGAAGGTTTAAAAACAGGAAGAGCCAAAATTTTACCGGCATCTGCCATTATATAATCAGAACTTACTTTTTTAATTTTTATATTTTTATTAAAAATTTCATCTAACAAAAGACTGATATCAAAATTTTCAACATCCAACAATATGGTATTACCGTCAAACATTTTTACTTTTCCGACAGAAAAATACAAATCAGGAGTCATACCGGTTTTTAGAATAGGTTTTTCAATTTCTAAATTTGCACCTAAAGATTTTGAAGCTATATCTTCAACATAAGATATAACCTTTGGTTCTGATACTGCCCATGGTAAAACCTTCAAATACAAAACAAAAGGAATTACCGCAATAAGTGCTGCAAAAACTGCACTTAGCGAAAAAAAAGTTAATACTGATTTTGCTCTTCTTGATATCTTTATCATAAAACTTACCAATAATATTATAACATAAGAAATTTTATGCTATCATAATATTATGAAAAAACTTTTGGTTATACTGAGTATTTTACTGGTTTCAACAACTGCAACACTTGCTGCTGAAGAAAGCCCTGCCAACATATCGGGGCAGGACCTTAAAACCTATAGTAATGAAAACCTGTGGGGGCTAAAAGAAAAAAATACTGATAAAATTATAGTTGAAGCATCTTACAAAAAGCTTATCCGACTTGGGAACAGCTCCTGGATGGTACAAAACAAAAAAAACAAATTTGGTTTAATCGACAATTCCGGGAACATACTTGTTCCAATAAAATATAACCATGCAGACAGGGTAGTAAGCAAATTTGCAAAATTTGGAAACAATCACGATTACGGTATTTATGATGAAACCGGCAGAATAATCGTTCAGCCTAAATATACCAAAATTGACATTTTATATGGAAAAATGTTTCTAACATACAAAAACTACAAATATGGAATCGTTGGATATGATGGCAAAGTTATTCTTGAAAACGAATTTGATGATATTTATATGCCGAAACCAAACATTATGCGAATAAAATACAATAACAAATGGTATGAACTGGAACAGGTAAATGCAGATACCTTAACCCTTCCGGCAGATGCAAAACATACACTTACAACTAAAGAAGACCTGAGTTTTTATAATATTGCAGCAAACACGGGGGTTATGTCAGGATATTCAGTACTTACATTTTCGGATTATGTTATCAAAATATTTTCATCAATCTCACCGGCGCACGAAGATACAATTGATGAACTTATGTTATCTCAAGGGGCTGATACCGTTAATATATTTATGAAACTTTCCTGGATACCAAAATATCCTGTAGTTTATGTAAGAAAATACTACGAAAACATCCGAAACCCGTATAACGGTCCATTATCAGAAGTTAGAAGCGAATTAAAACAGCAGATTAAATAGCCTTTTACCTTGGGATATTGCGACGTTCAACTCTTTTATACCATTTTATCGGGTCAAATTTTTCAAGCGGTTTTTCAAAAAATTCGGCATATAGAGGATAATCTATACGTTCTTTTGCCATTTCTGCAATAAAATAACGTTGATGAGGATTACTATACCAGGCAAGCGGTTTAAAATTAAGAGCTTTATAAAACGGAACAGCTTCTTTATATGCAACCAAAAACATATCAGTAAATCGATTTTTAGAAGCTTCGGTTACTTTATTTAGCATAGCAGCACCCAAACCATTAGCGCGATAACCCGAATCCACCGCAATAGAGTCTATATACAAAACATCCCTATCTCTTAATTTTGAGTTCTCCCGCAGGGGTTTTGAAAACAATGCTGCCACAATATTTTTGGATTTATCTCTCCCGACAAGAATAGTTGTATCCTTGCCGTTTAGCGCAGTTTTGTATGAATGTATATTAGACCTGATATAATCATCATAAATTTCTTTATTCAAGGTCGGTTTTCTGCAGCTTGCCCAAAATGGATGTGATGAAGTATTTGCAAAATTATCCAATATAAAATGAGCAAGTTTATTATAAAAACTATTGCTTGGAGGATGTTTATAATTTATTTCGGCAAAATGGACAATCCCTTTAGGTGTTTTCATATCAAATGATTTTATAGGATTGTTATAAGACGAAAAACTTATATTATTTTTTGCCGAATAAATCTTCATATCAATTATTCAATTTTATAACTCTAAAAATAATTTTTTTTGCTATTTTGAATAAAATTTTTATTTTGATTTTTCCAAATTAAAATCCAACAAAATCAATGAAGATGATTTAATTAAATCAATTGCCCATTTTGCAATAATAATACCGCCTAAAATACCGATAACAGAATCTAAGAATACCAAACCAAAGTATTTTCCAAGCAATAACGCACCAATTGCTAAAATCGAAGTAAAAGCATCTGCCAAAATATGCAGATAAGCGGCTTTATAATTTAGATTTTCCTTTTTAACATCAGAATGTTCAGCACAATGCAAATGTTCGTGTTCTTCCCCTTCAAAATGACAGCCGCGATGATGGTGATGATGATGCTCCCCCATAACCAAAACACATAAAAGGTTAACGACCAAGCCAATTACTGCAACTAAAATAGCATCACTGAATGATATTGATAACGGTTTAAAAAATCTTTCAACAGACTCACAAATTATTGCCAAAGATGTAAACCCAAGTAAAATTGCACTGGTATAACCACCCAGCGCGTTTAATTTTTCGGTTTTATCCTGGTATTTAAGAGCAAATATACAAACAAGAAAAGTAATACCAAGTGCAAGTGCATGAGTTCCCATATGAAATCCGTCAGCCGTTAATGCCATAGAATGAGAAACTATCCCAAAATAAATTTCTACAATCATTGTAACTATTGTTATTACAATTACAGCCAAAGTCCGTTTTTTCAATAATTTGTTATCCATAAAAAACCTGCCTATTTTAATTTTTCAATATGCTCAACCAATTCATTTATAATTTCATCACTATTCTTATTTTTAATTAATGCATCTGTTACACAGTGCTGCAAATGACTTCTCACAACCTGTTTCCAAACACCGCGCAGAGCCGCTTGAGTTGATACAACCTGATTTAAAATTTCAATACACGCTCGATCATCATTTATCATTTTTGACAAGCCGTTAACCTGACCTGAAATTCTATTCAATCTGTGAATCAGCTTTGTTTTATCTTCCTGAGTAAAATGTGACATTTAATTCTCCCATATAGTATATAGTCCTATACCCTATATTAAACTATATGCCATTATTTTTCAACCCAATTATTAAGAAATTTTATAAATTCTACACAAAACTCCATATCCGTCAAAAAGTTGCAGGTTAGTCAGACTCTTAGTTCATGGAAATAAATAAACATTAAATAATTTTAACCTCTAACACCTTCCATAATCCAATTCCTTGCCCGAATTGCCTCATCTTTAGTTAAAGGCTTTACCCCTTTTAACGGATAGTCAATTTTAAGATTATCATACTTAGGCACAGCCATATCATGATACGGTAACACATCTAAAGCCTTAACATTTTTCAAATTCTTTAAAAATACTCCCAAGGCTTTCAAATATTTTTCATCAAAAGTTATTCCGGGCACAACAACATGTCTAACCCACATTGGTTTTTGAATTTCAGAAAGATATTTTGCAAAATCCAAAATATTTACATTTGGCAAACCGGTAAGCTTTTTGTGCTCTTCATTATCAATATGCTTGATATCTAACAAAACCAAATCGGTATATTTTAATAGTTCATCTATCTTTTTAGTATTATTTCTATTAAATAAAACTCCTGAGGTATCTAGTGCTGTATGAATTTGGCGTAATTTTGCAGTTTTAAATAAAGCGGTTACAAAATCAATCTGCATTAAAGGTTCCCCGCCTGTTACAGTAATTCCGCCATTTTTAACAAATTCTTTAACACCGTCATACTTTTCAAGAATCTCATCAACAGACATTTTTTGGTTAGGTTCGGTAGTCCAACTGTCAGGATTGTGGCAGTATTGGCATCTTAAAGGGCAGCCCTGTGTAAAGACTACAAACCTTATCCCCGGTCCGTCAACAGTCCCGCAGCTTTCTATAGAATGTATATTCCCATAAACTTTATCTGTCATAAATATATTTTATAACAAAAATAACATCTATTTACTTAAATTTTGTATTCCTTTATCAATAAGCTTCAAGCCTGCATACGCACCCAATGAAAGCAAACCTATACCAAAGGCAACCCGGCCTTTATTTTCTTTCATTCCCTTTAAGCCAAATTCCTTCAGCCCCGCAGTCATAGCACTGAATTTGTTTGTATAAACCTTAACCTTTTTGGAAGATTTTAATGCAAGATCATCTGTATCAGGAATAAAATTATTATTAAAATATGAATCTATTCCCGGGATATAGAATTTTTTAGTTTTATCATGCAGCGCATTTGTTTTTAGACTTTTCCATAAAGAATTTAATGCCTCTTTTTTACCGGAACTTTTTATGTTTAATACTTTCCTTAAATCTTCGTAACAACCGTTACCAACTGTTTTATACATAAAATTCTGAAAACTTCTGGCTACTGTCCTTAATGCTGGTAAAAAAGGCTTTGCTTTCGCTGGCATTTTATTACAGATTGGAGCATCTTTATGGATTCCTGTTATATGAACAAAATTTTTCGAATTATCCATAAAATACTCAGATTTAATAGCTTCTGCCCAGCCATTCTTTCCGCCAAAAGCAGGATCTAAAATATTACCGGATTTTTTAATCAAATTTGCATTAGTTTTACTTGTCGTATGGTATTCTGTTCTAATTCCTAAACTTCTTGGCAAACCATGCTTAATTCCCTGATACCCCAAATAAGTTCCGCCTGCAATTTGCGCAGTGCCCAATAAATCGTGTTTGTCCATAATTCTTCTGACCTTTCCCCTATAATAAACAACCGATCCTCATCAGTTTATATTTATATAAAA
>OHEP01000836.1_pt1 | contig 18455 bp, 13 predicted proteins | sample 1567271 | NCBI WGS metagenome assembly OHEP01 (sample SAMEA3879577, study PRJEB24766) | human gut metagenome | biome: human-associated habitat; feature: feces | place: USA | collected 1985/1987
TCAGAAGAGACACCGTGATAGCAAAATACAGCTATGATATGAAACCGCTGTATGATATGCATCTGGTTTTTTCATATGCGCTGGTGGGAGTGGTACTCATACTCCTTTTAAAGAAGCTTTGCAAGATTCCACATGAATATCGTTTGCAGTACAGCAGTGTCATCCTGGGAATTCTTGCGCTTGTCGGGATAAATGCAATATTTCTCTACGTTCCGGGAGCGGAGGTATACAAACTTCTGGATTATTCCATCTGTGGCTACAGTCTTACATCATATATTCTGTACTGGAGCTGCTTTAATTATTCAACCCATGGAATGCTCAACAAACTAAAGACAAACATATTCGAGAATATAGGTCAGGGAATAGTTTTGTTTGATTATGACAATCATTTGATCCTGCACAATGACAGGGCGGATGATTTCCTTGGAAAGGAACTCCTCTGCAAATGTGAGAATCTGCAGCAGTTTCTTGAGACGTATGATCTGTCCGTTGATCTTGCAGCTGATGACGACAGTTTTTCTCTGCAGTGCTATATAAAAGGTGATGATGGAGACAGACCTTTAAGGTGCGATATCAGAAGGCTTGACAACAAGGAAGGCCGCAGACTTGGTCAGATGTTCGTATTTTCTGATATATCTCTGGAGACGGATATGCTTACAGGATTTCAGAAATGGGATAGCTTTCAGAGACTTGCCATGGAAGAGGTGGACCATTTTACGTTTCCGGTTGGAGTGGCAATATGCGATATCAACGGATTGTCTGTGATCAACAGCACTCGTAGTAATCAGGCGGGTGACCAGAGGATAAATGCACTTGCGGGCATCATGAGAAAGAACTTTCCAGAGAGAACATATTATGTCAGGGGTATTGATGCGCACCTGATAGCACTTTGCAGTCACAGCAGTGAGGAAGAGATGGCGGCGTGTGTTGAAAAGGTCAAAGAACAGTATGATGGAAGTATACAGTATGCAGTGGGGGTGGCTGCGGATGAGGGACAGAGCATCGTCGCTGCAATCACTGATGCGGCAACAGCCATGAAGACAAAAAAGCTTGTGGACAGTGAATCATTGCACTCAGATATGCTGACATCGCTTATAAGGGCTCTTGAGGAGTGCGACAGCGATACGGAACAGCATGTGCGTCGTACACAGGAGATGGGGGCTGAGCTTGGCAGACGAATAGAGCTGTCAGATATCCAGCAGAGCAAGCTGGCGCTGCTCTGTCTGCTCCATGACATAGGGAAGGTAGGAGTTCCTATGGAGATACTCAACAAGCCGGGAAAACTCACGGATGAGGAATGGAAGATCATGCGTTCTCACGTTGAGAAGGGTTATGAGATCGCCATGAGCAACACAGAACTCAGACAGATCGCGGAGGAGATAAGGCATCATCATGAGAGATGGGATGGAAATGGATATCCGGATGGACTGAGCCGTGAAAGCATACCGGTTCTGTCACGTGTGATCGCGGTGGTCGATGCATTTGACGCAATGATCAATGACAGACCTTACAGAAAGGGTATGCCGATATCAAAAGCGATAGAAGAATTAAAGAGCTGCGCGGGCAGCCAGTTTGATCCATATATAGTTTCGGAGTTTATCAGGCTTGTATCAGAGAAGTATGCAGATTCGCTGGCAGCTGACTCAAAGCAGAGGGCTGCTGATGGTGGTGTCGGTGCAGATGGTAATGAAGAGAATGTTGGTGATCGAACTGCCCCAGGAGATGGTCTGGCGGACGCTGATGGTGATGGCGCCAGCACAGACGACGAACAGACAGAGATCCGGATTATGGCGCGCAGACAGATGGTGGATTTTACTGAATATGGCAAGGATGCGTTTCGTGTACATACAGTCAAATATAGCAGATATCTGGTGGATGAAAACTGGAGGATCATATCTGTAGACGATAATTTTGAGGAGCTTACGGGTTACAGCAAGGAGGACATAGAGAATAATATCATAACCCAGATCGACCTTATACCGGACGAGGATAAAACAGAATATCTCTGTCAGGTAAATGCGAATCTGGCAAAGAGCACATTTGTATTTCAGGAACACAAGATACATAGGAAGGATGGCAGGGATATATATGTATTATGTACTGGAAGAATGTTTTATGATTCGGCACTTCAGAAAGACAGAGGAGAAATAGTAATAGTGGATGTATCAAGTACATATGCTTTGAAGATGCTGACAGATGCGGAGCAGAATAAGGCGGATGTGAGACTCAGAAACTGGGAGAATACCTATCGTACAGATCCCCTCACAGGACTTTTGAACCATGCGGCATTTAGAAGTGACATGGAGCAGAGACTTCTTGAGTGTACGCACACAGCGGTGATGATCATGATGGATGTAGACAGATTCAAGCAGTACAACGACACCTACGGACATCACAATGGCGACAAATATCTTGTCCTTGTGGCACAGACACTGCAGGCAGCACTCCGCGGTGATGACCATGCATGCCGTATGGGCGGTGATGAATTTGCAGCCATGCTGTTCTTCAACAAGAGTGTGTCTGATGACGTGATAAGGGAACGTGCCCAGCAGATATTTGACAAGGTGAACCTGACTGTGAAGGCCACAGAGGGAGGAACAGGAATCTCCATGGGTGCGGTGATCGCAAGAACTGAACTGACATTCAACGAGATGTATGAGGAGGCGGATAACGCCCTCTATGATGTTAAGGAGAGTGGAAGAGGCAGGATTGAGGTGAAGAGGCATGGGGAGTAGATCGTATATCTTCAACATACTTCATAAAGATCTTCACAAAAAACTCCACAAAGAACCTTTGCTTCCTATGAGTCTGATCTTGTTTGCCGTAATTTTGGCATATTCTTTTCGACTTATTGGAAGAGGAAGTTTCTATCCTACTCTGTTTTCTTATCTGCGTAGTTTCATTTATATCGGGCTTTATGCCGCCTGGGGAATTTCAATCCGCCAACGTATCGTGCAGAAACAGGTCGGACAATATCTGGTAGGCGTTTCGGTGCTTTTGATTTTGTGGTTTACCTTTCGCTCAGCAAAATACTTTATATTCTGGCAGCCGGTTGCAATAAGATACCAGTGGTATCTATTCTATCTGCCAATGCTGTTTGTCCCCATGCTTGCACTGCTGATCGCAATGTCTCTGGGCAAGCCCGATGAATATAAACTGCCAAAATCTGTCTGGCTATTGTCTGCCGTTTCGGGAGTTTTGCTTATTCTAGTGCTTACGAATGACCTACATCAATTAGTTTTCACATTCCCTAAAGATGCGGATGTCTGGTCTGATGCAGATCATGGCTACGGTGTGTGCTATTTTGCCGTGATCGTATGGCAGGTGTTTTGTGCCGTAGCAGCACTTATTTTTATGCTCTTTAAATGCAGGTCAAAGAACGGTAAGCATCGTTATTTGCCCGTAATTCCATTTGCGATATCGCTGGCTTATCTTGCATTGAACTATGTTGGTACGCCATGGCTGAAACATTTATTCGGTGACGTTACGGCATTTCAAAGTCTTATGTATATGCTCGGTTTCGAGGCTTGCATTGCCTGCGGATATATTCATTCAAACAGCCGCTACGCAGATCTTTTTGCCTCATCTGTCGGCACATCGGCAGAAATTACTGACAGAGACTTCAACATTCGCTATGCAGCGTTAAATATTGAACCTATATCAAAGGAAACAATGAGAAAAGCCGAGAAAGCTCCTGTCACAGTAGACGGTGGGTTGACCGTACATACTATGCCCATCGGCGGCGGTTATGCGGTATGGACAGAGGATGTGTCGGCTTTGCGTGACATCAAGGAGGACTCTGAGCTTCTTGCAGACGAGCTTGCCGACAGGAACGAAATACTCCGTTATGAATACAAGCGTGAAGCCAAGCGCCGCAAGGTGGAGGAGCAAAACCGACTGTTCGATCTATTGCAGTCGGCAACACAAAAACAGATCAACCGCATTTCGGCATTGACACAGGAATACCGCCGAATCTCAAAATCTGATACAAACAGAGTTAAAATGCTACTTGCCGAGATTGCCGTTTTATGCAGTTATATCAAACGTCGTAAGCATCTGACACTGCTTGCCGACCGAGATTGTAAGGTTGCAGTCAGCGAGCTTGAGAGAGCTTTTTCCGAATCGTTACAGACATTAAAGCTTTTAAATGTACGCAATACTCTGTATGTGGACAGTGAACTTTCCGCGCTTTCGGGCAAAAATGCTGCTGCGATATTAGATTTTTATGAGGAAGTAATAGAAGCAGATCTTGAAAATTTAACAAGTGTGCAGATAAGCCTCGCAAATATAAATGGATTGCGGCTGTCGCTGAATGTCTGTTGTGAAGCCGACCTGTCGATCTTTTTAAATAAAGGTAACGTTCTTTATGAAATGGACGATGACGCAGGCTACCAGCATCTTGTATTTATTATTGAGGGAGGTGCCGCCGTATGAGTGCCTTTTCTTCACTTCCGGTCTTTTTGCAGACCTTAATACCACTTCTGCTGTTTGTGGAAGCTGTGCTTGAATTGGGACTTTTTATATATCAACTTTCGCATCGTTCAAAATTGCATGATAATTTACCGAGTCTTGTGATTTTTGCGTTTTTGCTTACGCTTTTGTTCTCGGTAACACAGGGGGATCCGTTCAATGGCAAGGATGCATTTTTATTAGATGCGCCTTGGCTGATTTTCATTACAGTAATTTTCGTTGTTGTTGTTCATTTTGCCTTTGCTATGACGAGAGAGTATCGCCGCCGAAAGAACATGCTATCTCCATTTTCCGTTAAAGATGCCACAGACAAGCTGCCTATGGGGTTGTGCTTTGCCGATCCGAACGGGCGTATTGTCCTTTGCAATGACCGTATGCGTCATCTGTCGTTTGCACTGAGCGGGCATGAGTTTCAGATTACCGAAGATCTTGAAAAAGCGTTGGAGTACCCCGATAAAAGTATTATCGTTAATGGCGATTGTTACATACTGCCCGATAAGACAGTTTGGCAATTCCGCAAGCAGCATATAACCGTTGACAATGATGAAAAATGGCTTCAAATGACAGCGCATAATGTCACTGAACTTTATAATGGCAATGTTCGTCAAACTGCTATTAACGACGAACTGAAAGAGGTCAACCGAAAGCTACAAAAAATGTATGAACGAATGGCCGATGATATAAAAGAAAAAGAAATTCTTGACCTGAAAATACATATTCATGATACAATCGGAAGAAGCTTGCTGACAATTCGTGACATAATTGAAAGCGATGAAAACACTGATAAAAAGCTTGAGGCTTTACAGGAAGCAACGGCAGTGCTGACAAGTGATCGAGTGACGGCCAGCGGAACGATGGAAGAGGTTGTTCAGACAGCGGAAATCCTCGGTGTAACTGTAATGACGGACGGATGCCTTCCAGCCGATTCACTTGCCGAAGAGCTTACTGTTGTCGCTGCGAAAGAATGTGTAACAAATTGTATCAGGCATGCCGGAGGCAATGAGGTATATATCAGCGTAAATGGGCGAAAGGATGTGTTTGATATTACGATAACGAACAATGGCGCTGCACCGTCGGGCCCTATTAAGGAGGGCAGTGGACTCTCGTCGATTCGCCACAGCATAGAATCTGCCGGTGGAGAAATGCACACTGTATATAAACCACGATTTGAATTGCTGCTTATCATTCCAAAGGATGCGTCAAGTTTTATATGATGTTCAATAAAAGGAGAACGATATATGATAAATACAATACTGGTTGAAGATGATTTATATATTCAAAAGCATTTTGCCGAGCGGCTGAAATCAAACGAAATTTTTCGCCTTGTCGGCGTATATCGTGACGCTTTTGATGCAGAGAGAAACTGCAATAGCTCAATACAACTTATTCTTATGGATGTGCAAACACAGCACAAGCACTCTGGTCTTGCCGCCGCAAAACGTATAAAAAAAGTTTTTCCAAATATCAAAATAGTAATCGTAACCTCACTTGTCGACCCGCAGGTATTGGAACGAGCAAAGACAGGTGCAGCAGACAGCCTGTGGTATAAAGACCACGGCACAGAGGAGCTGATAAGTGTGATAAGGCGTACCCTTGCAGGCGAAAAAGTATTTCCTGACACCTCTCCTGCAATTGAAATGGAAGGCACAATGTCCGATACATTCTCGCCCCGACAGCTTGATATTCTCCGCTTATACATAAAGGGCTTTACATATCAGGAGATTGCCGATAAACTGGGCATTTCCAAAAACGGTGTGCGCTGGAACTTAGACGATATGGTTGAAAAAGGTAGATTTGAGAATCGAGAAGCGTTGGTTGTGACAGCTATTGAGAACAAGCTCATGGTGACCACTTTAAAAGACGAATAGAGTAAATGAACCCCTTGACTGACACGGTCAAGGGGTTTTTATGTCCCAAAGTCAAAAAAGTTTGAAAATAGTTTTTTCTGTCACTGGCACTTGTGCCAGTGACAGACCTCAAAAAATCCGTACAATAAAATGTGTAAGACTATAGTTGTAGTAGAAAGGGGGAGCAATGAATGTTGAAATATAACAAATACATTATGACCCTGTTGATGGTTTTAATTATGCCAGCCTTGGTTTCTGGATGTGAGGCAAAACCGTCAGAGGATTCTAATCTGACCGAAGATAAAACAACCGCCACAACCACAGAAGCAACCACAGAGGCGACTACAGAAGTAACCACAGAGGCGGCTACAGAAGCAACCACAGAGGCAACTACAGAAGCGACCATAGAAGCAACCACAGAAGCATCGGTACAAAAAGACACAGATTTATCAAAACTTCAAAACACCATTCTTGATAACAAAGAATCGGTTGGGATTGCCTATATCGGTTATGTCGGTTACGAGGCTGATGAGGAAGAAATCATAAATTTCGTAAAAGACAGTCAGTATGCGGATAAATATGATTTTCTCTGCGGCGCGCCCCTTGTAAATGTAGGCGGTGCGGAGCTTTATGCGGTAGTTATTGCCGATACAAAATACAGTGTGTCTGTTTATCGGGCGGAAATAACTGATAATGGTGAATATTCTGTAAATACCGACAATACACTCTATAATTACAACGGAAATGGAATTGATTATTTTTTACTGCGCTGCAATGAAAGTGAAATACATTCAAATGTATCGCTGAGCTTTAAAAAAGGAAACGACTCTTTTTCGGTATTCCCGATGCTGTCAGGAATGGATGGGCAGCTTGTTGACGGAAATTACTATGATTTTTCAATATATTCCGATTATGGCGGCAGCGGTGAGTCCGAGGATAAGAATGTAGCAATAGCAAGGGAAATCCTTTTGGAGTCTCAGGAGGTGCAATACTACATAAGCATGGGTATGAGTGTACAGTATACGGGCCAGATTGATGAAATTGAGGGACGGTCGTAATCAACCGTGTGAGTTAAAGCACGGAATAATAAAATAAAAAAGGGAAAAAGAAAAAAAGGAGGGAAAAATATGGTAGATATTAAAGCAATGGCAGCTGCAACAGCCCCGAGAGAGTTTGAACTCTCTTATACAACCACAATTGAAGATGTATACGAAAAGCTTAGCACACATGCCTCGGCTTTTAAAATGCCTTTCAAAATCAAAGGGGGCATCCCAGGAAAGCGCATTTCCTTTGAGAAAGAACCGAACCTAGACGTTACGGTCTGGGTCTTTGTTAAGGATGGCAACAAAATTAAAGTCATGGCAAACATCCAGGAGAACACAACAACCGTCAATGGTATGCGAGTTGACAAAAACAGCGTAATTCAAAAAGGTGTAAGCGGAGTAGCTAATCTTCCTATTCAAAGAGGTGAGTATCTTGATGAGGTGACCGAAAATGTTAAAAAGATACTCAACGGCGAGCAGGTTGAAAATTATGTAGCACCCGTTGGTGTAAACGGCAGCGGGCAGACGGAAAAGGATTGGCTTGTAGCCCTTCTTCTCTGCCTTTTCCTCGGCGGAGTTGGTGGCCACCGTTTCTATGTGGGTAAAGTAGGATCAGGCATTCTCTATCTTTTTACCGCCGGCGTTTTTGGAATCGGTGTACTTGTTGATCTGATAAAGATAATTACCGGCAAATTCACTGACAAAGACGGAAATCCTATTCAAAAAAAATAGACAGGACTTCTTGACAGCCTTTAGACAAATATGGCTTAAAATTGGGAACTGTGCCTGAACTCTTTCGGGCACAGTCCTGATTGCGAAAGGAGAACTTGTTATGAGTAAAAGAAAAGAGCACATCAAAATGACCATATTTATTATGGTCGTCGGCATAGCATCGATGGTTGTGGGTGTATTCGGAATTGTCACAAGCAGAATTGAAAAGAAAGAATATGCAGCCTCAACTGATATACGGAAAGTTTCCGCTGTTATTGTTGACTTTTCAACCTACGATAGTAAGGATGACAATGGCGATGTAGATTATACAACATATAAATTCAGAATTTCATATGAAATTGACGGAAAGACCTATAAAGGAAAGTGCGAAGAACGCGTTTGGCCAAGAGATATCGCAAAAGGATACACATACGATAAATTGAGAAAAGGCGATACAATAAAAGTAGAGGTCTATAAAACTACAAAAGGAAATTACAAGCTTTCCCCGGAGGGGAATCCCGTTGATTTCCTTCTCTATTGTGCGGCGATCCCCTTTGGCTTTTTCCTCGTTGTTATAATGATATGTGACATTGTAAAAGACAAACGGAAAAAGAAGAACGAAAATGAGGTGGTCAGCAAGGAATAAATCAGAGGTGATTTTATGGATTTATCAGTATCGCTGTGCATTGCAGCCTCTTTTGCTATATTATGTACATTCTATATCGGTAAAAGTATACTTGTAATGGATTTTTCGGAATATCTTCCCAAGAATTTGAAAAAAGCTAAGCTGAAAAGATTGCTGGCAAAAAGGGAAACTCCTCTACAGAATTCTAAACTCCGAAAGGATATAAGAAAAGCATTTGAAAGAATACTGATTCCGCTTGGAAAAGCGGATCAAAAGCTTCTTACGGCAAGAATGGACCTAGCTTTTCGAAGAAAAATCGTCAGTCAGATCGACGTACTTAATAAGAATAAGCTACGCCGCAAAATTTACGTCACGGATGTTGTTCCAATTCCTAAAAATAACTTTGAAACATGGAACGATGATGGCAGAGAATGGCGGGAATCGGTTTTGAAGTGCAGCACCCTGGAGCGTTTCGAGTCAATGCAAGGTAATAGGGTTCAGCATGAGATATACCGTAAAAATTCATATCTCAGAATACTCCAGTCGAGACACGTTCGCCGAACAGACAAAAAAGAGAATAAGAAAAGCTATTATCACGATATGTTGAGAATAACCTGCCCATCATGCGGTGCAAGAGTCAAGCTGAACAGTCAGCAGGTTACCTGTGAATATTGCGGCGCCGTTATAAAAAACGAGTTTTACGATTGGCAGACCGAATCGTTTGAGATTTATGAAACTATCAGTACAAATATGAAAAGATTTTTACAGCTTCTATTGTCCGGTTTCATACTTTTCTTAAGTGTCTTTCCATGCTTATACTTGATCGAGGATACGGAGATTTCCCTTGCAGCCGGCGTCGGTGCAGCGATTCTTGCTTTTGGAACGATTGTTACACCTATTATTTGTGGAAAAGTTAAACAAGACAATTTAGCGAAAAAGATCGTAGGATATTCAGAGAACTACCTCAGATCCTGCTTAAACGAATACTTTAGCAAAAACGAAAATGACAATGATCTGCTTGATTTCAGTATCGGCACGATCAAGCTTTTAAAAGTCTCTAACACAGATGAAATAACAACGGTTAAGTCTGAAGTTTATGGAACAAAAACCTTTCTTCCTGAAAATAAGAAACCGTTTACAAAAAAATTCAAAAAGAAACTGACCATGCAAAGGGTAAGATATCCAGAAAAAAGAAAGTCTGACGGTGAGTTTTTTGTTGAAAAGGAATGTCCGAGCTGCGGAGCAACATTCTTGCCAGATGAAAACGGATGCTGTTCTTATTGTGGTTATAGCCTTCACGGAGATAGCGAAAAGTGGAAAATAAAAAGCTGAATCCTGTTAAAATCCTGCAATGCCGATTAGGGTAGGGAAGGGAAACATTTACATATTATTAATTTTAAAAGGAGGGAAATCTATGAACAAAAAGAAAAAACTTTTGACTGTCGTAACACTTGTCATACTGATGCTCGAGGCATCAGTATTTACTGTTTCGGCAGCGGACAATCATTCGGTTGACGAAAACACAACCTATGTAACCAACTTTGCTGAGCTTGAAAAAGCTCTTGAAGCCACCTCGAACGAGACAAACCCGCCAGATAAGCTTGTTGTTCTCAAAAACAACATAGATTACGAAGAGCAAGTTCCGAGCGATTGGAGCTATCAGGATGAGCAGGAGTGGTATTCCGAAATCACAGTTAGCTATCCTGGAAAAATCACCCTTGACTTGAACGGAAAAACCCTGAAAGTTACAACAGATATTCGTTCAGACGAGGAGACAAGGGATCTGTTTGTGGTTTTTTCAGGTTCCAAGGCAAACACCGACTTCACAATTACCACAACCCAGTCCGGCGGACAGATAATCTTTAACTCAACAGCCAACGAAACTTCAATGATCGCTGTGAATAATCCGAACGCAGATGTGAATATTCTTGGAAAAGCAGGGAAGTTTATCAACTATAATCTCACTCTTACAGCACAATCCGGAAGTGACACTTATATAAACGATAAGAACAGGCACCACGTTATTTCCTTCTATGATATAAACAATCTCTATATCACCGGTACTCTTATTCAGAATAATGCACGCGTCCCGTCTTGTATATATTCATACGGACCGGAGCCGCAGGGCAATGTTACAATAACAGGAAACTCAGAAATAGAAGTAATTTCAAATCAGCTTCTTAATGAACAGCCGTTCAGCACAATATATTTCCAAAACACCCCATCCAGCAGAAAAGTAAGGCTTGGCGGCTGTTATATTGGACAAAAGGGAAATGTAAATTCAATCTATTACGGTGGCCAGCCTCCTCATTTCTATGACATAGTTCTATCACAATCTCTGGAAAAGCCGAACTATGTTATTATGCACAACGGTACCAGGGCATACAATACCTGGCCTGACTTTGTTAAGTTGGATGCGGATATAAAAATTATCTCCTCCTGTCACGATTCTGAGCCTGAATTAGAGGAAAGGACATCACTTCTTGGTCACTACAAGTACTGTAAAAAGTGTGATGCTCTTGAAAGCTTCCAGGAGCATCAGTTTGGCAGAACTCTCGCTGCTAAAGAGGCAACATGCATCAGAAAGGGAAGAACGGTCGGCTATGAGTGCTTCGGCTGCAAATATTATGAGGGTTACACCGAACTGCCAGCACTTGGACACGATTTGAGCGACACCTATACGGTTGACTGGCCGGCAACCTGCGACAAAGATGGAAGGGAATCCAGACACTGCAAACACACTGGCTGTGAGTATGCAATTCAGAAAGTCATTCCGAAGCAGCACCAGAGCCTTGTATGTAATGGCACATACTGCCAAAGCTGCAAGCAATATGTTAACCCGACCAAAATAGGTTACGGTGACAATTCCTGTAAAAACATAACCGCTTACTTCTTTACTCCGACGGAAACGAAGGTTTATCTTATCACCATAACTTCGCCAAATCTCGGCAACGGAAATATTCAGGGAACAGAAGTAAACCTTGTTGAGAATAACCGGCTTAGTGAATCCGTCTCTAGTAACAATAAAGGCAAAGTTACCGAAGTCAGACTTGAAAAAGACAAAACCTACGATGTTACACCGTATATCACTAATTCAGAAAGCCAAGACTGCATAGTTAACATCTCCTGTAAGGAACATAATGCGGTTATAGATAACGAAATTAAAGCAACCTGCACAAAGACAGGTCTCACCAAAGGTAAGCACTGTTCGGTTTGTAACACCGTTATAGTCGCTCAGACCAAAGTCAAGGCTCTCGGTCATAAGTACTCCAAGTCTGTTGTCAAGGCTACTCTTACCTCAAATGGCAAGATTACCAAGAAGTGCACTGTTTGCAGTACGATAGAACCAACAATTTCGATAGCGAGAATTAAGTCAGTTTCGCTGAAAAAGTCGTCGTATACATATAACGGAAAGGTTCAGAAGCCTTCGGTCATCGTTAAGGATGCAAACAAAAAAACGCTTAAGAATGGAACAGATTACACCGTTGCTTACAGCAAAAACAAAAATATCGGCAAGGCAACAGTAACCGTTACCTTCAAGGGCAATTACAGCGGCAGCAAAAAGCTGAGCTTCAACATTCTTCCCGCCGCGACGAGCAAGATCAGCGTTAAGCAGACCACAAACTCAATCACGGCTTCATGGAAAAAGGTTGCCGGTGTAAGCGGATACAGAGTATACATTTACAAGGGCAAAAAGCTTGTCAATAGAGCTGATACAACGAAGCTCTCACACACATTTAAAAAGCTTTCAAAGGGTACGGGGTACAAGATTGTTGTCAAAGCCTATAAGAAGATTGATGGCAAAAAGGTTCTTTCTCTCGTTTCAAAGGAGCTTCTGACCGCAACAAAGCTTTCTGCGCCGACTTCGGTCAAGGTCAAAGCAGGAAATAAAATGGCAACCGTCAGTTGGACAAAGGTTAAGAGTGCAAACAGCTATACGGTATATTACAGCACAAAGAAAAACAGCGGCTTCAAAAAGCTCACTGTTATCAAAAACAGCGCAAACATCAAAAAGCTTTCAAGCGGCAAGACCTACTACTTCAAGGTTGTTGCCAACAAGAAGGCTGGAAAGGCTGTTGTGGCTTCTGATTACAGCAAGCTTATAAGCGCAAAAATCAAGTAATGGTGTTATCTGAACCGGTCAACAGATAACCGCAAAACCCCGAAGCAGAAATACTCTGCAGCGGGGTTTTTTGTGGCAAAAAAACGGTGTTTCTGTTATGCTAGATATATTAAGAGATTGATATGTAGTGATGTTATTTTGACATTAAGAAAGGTTCAAGGTACTGCTTATGATAAAAAGGAAATTAGCAACATTTATGTTGACATTAATACTGGTGATGACAGGTGTATCGACGATTCGTGTGATAGGCTATGCGCAGGAAGAATCTTCTGGTTCATCAACAAATCCCCAAGAGGGAGTTACAGAATATAAGTACAGTGCTGAAAGTGATTCTCAAAAAGGTGTCGCATTAAAGGTTGAATGGAACGAACCCAAATTAGGAGAGGATACAACATTCCACGTTTCGGCGGATGGTGGCAGTGGTCGGTATTTGTTTAGAATGGATGCACCGAGTTATTCCAACCCGGGTGAGTATAGTTTTGAATCCGTGGCGGATCCAAGCCGCGGAGCGTGGATTCAATATACAGATGAGTGTGAATCTCACGACTTTGAATTCACAATGACTGCTTCGGGAGTCTATAACTTCAGGTTTTATGTAATGGACAAGATGTCAGGTGTCTATTATATGCGTGTGAGCACAAATATACAGGTATCTGACAAGGCTTATCCGAGCGTGGGTGACATTGTGAATGCTGTGGTAAAAAAGTGCAGCAAGGAGACTGATGGTTCAGACTATGAAAAGGCATTGTGGCTGCATGACTGGCTGTTGCAGCAGCTTGATTACGATCATTCCCTGAAATGGTCTTCGGCAGAGAGCGCACTGACACGAAAGCTGGGGACATGTCAAGCCTATGAGAGTGCCTATTCAAAACTGCTTACTGCAGCCGGCATAACAAATGCTGAGACAAGGGATACCTATGATGGACATACCTGGAATGCCATGAAGCTGGATGGCAAATGGTATCAGGTGGACTGTACATGGGATGATACAAAAGACAATTATTATAACTTTGATCCTACGCATTTGTATTTTGGACTGACGGATGAACTCATGGCGTTGGCACACAACGGTCATAATAAGATTTATACGGCAAGCGGTTATGGCACACGTTCCACAAGTCTGGCAGATAACTATTTTGCCAGGAACGGAGATGCCGCAAAGTGGGCGCGGGCTTACGCTGACAGGATTCAGAAAAATCTCAATGCAGGTAAAACCAAATTCGAAGTCAGTACTGACAATGCGTCATATCCGCCGAGCATTTCTGGTATTCAAAATGGGATTATCGCATATGCCTTAAATCAGATGACGTGGAAGGCGGGAAGTAAAAAAGTTACATTGCGTGTGGCGGGAGCATCCACCAAGCTTTCTTTTACTGCAAAATACACGGACACAGTAAAGCGCGTGAGAATAGCATTTGCTCCAAATGGAGGGCGAGTGAGTTCCGGAAGTAAGACAGTCATTTGTGGAAAAACTTACGGAGCACTGCCGACACCTACCAGAAGGGGATATACATTTGCAGGCTGGTACACAGCAAAGAGTGGCGGCAGCAGGATCGGCAGCAGCTCGGTTGTGAGGACCACCAGGAATCAGACATTATACGCAAGGTGGAAGCTGGTAAAGTATAAGATCCAGTACAGGCTTGGCAAGGGGACAAACAGCCGGTCCAATCCAGCCGGTTATACCGTCAGATCTAGGACTATAGTCTTGAAGAATCCGGTCAGAAAGGGTTATACATTCAAGGGGTGGTACAGCGATCCAAAATTCAAGAAAAAGGTTACGAAGATTGCAGCCGGCAGCACCGGCAGCAGGAAACTCTATGCCAGGTGGGTGAGAAAATAAATTCGTATAAATCGATGCAAAACGATGAATAGCCCCTTTGTTGTCGAATTGTGGATAATAAGTGCTGGAAAATATTTGGCGCCAAGGAGGCATAAAGGGGATTATGGCAAAAATTGCGACGAGGGAAATACAATGAAGTAAAGGATGCATTCCTTGAATATGCGTTTCAGAACAGGCACAGGCTTATATAACTGGAATCTGTAAGGAGATTGAGACACAGAAGGTCCAAATATACTGTGAAAATGAGGCGGTGAATCTGATCCTATCTTCATTTGCGGGAAGAGCCAGGAAGAAAGAAATTGAAATAAAGATACAATGTGCAATTTCCGCAGATCTTTCTGTGCCGAAAAGCGATCTGTGTGTGCTCTTATCTAACGCTTTGGAAAATGCCCTGCATGCATGTGTGCCTTTGGCTGCAGAGGGAAGATCATGCGAGATTGATGTGAATTTTTATGAAAGAAATAAAGGCGTTCAGAGCATATGTGCGATCGTGCAGCGTTACGGCGGGGTTTTCAGCTTTGCGGAAAAGGATGGCAAGTTTACGCTCAGACTGTCATTGTAAAAGAGTGTCGATTCGATACATTTTTGGTACGATTCGTGCATTTAGACCTCACTGATTGCAAATACATAATAAAATATACTCAGATTATGTGATTGCAATAAAGAGGAGGAAATTATTATGAAAAAGACAATGAAAAAACTGATGGTTCTCATAATGACCATGATGATGGGAATGTCTCTGGTGGCATGCGGCGGTGCAGATAAGCAGCCTGCGATTGATGCGTTCAATAAGACAAGTACATCTTTTAATGAGGTTGCAAACATTATCAACGAAAATCCACAGGCTTATGATCAGGATTTGGTTGATACAATGGTCGACATGGCCGGTGTGCTCAATGAGCATAAACAGATCTTAGAGAGCGATGATGATGTTGAGGAAGAAAAGCTTCAGGAAATGATCGACTGGTATGGTACGGTTGATGAGTGGGTTGCTCAGGTTAAGGAAGAAATTTCAAAATAGTTTATTATTAGATCATGTGGTGAAGACTGCATACCAGAGGGGCGGGCGCATTGGAGTGCCTGCCCTTTTTTAATAGCAAAAATTAAATTTCTCTTGCTATATTGCAAAAAGACGTATAAAATGCATGTGTATTTTTATGTTTTATATCTCAGTCTGGACTCTATCTTCGACGGAGATATACACTCCGTGAGGATTGCTGAGCCGCTGATATGATATATGTCAGCAGAGCTGACTGGCAGCTTGCGGCAAGATTCGCCAGCGAATCTTAAGAAGAAAGACATTCAAATAAGAATATGGCAAAGGAAATAGTGGAATTATGAAAAAGGTAGTAAAATTTGGCGGAAGTTCATTGGCAAGTGCAGAGCAGTTTAAAAAGGTTGGAGCAATCATCACATCAGATGAGAGCCGTGTATACGTTGTTCCTTCTGCACCTGGAAAGAGATTTTCAGATGATACAAAGGTAACAGATATGCTCCTTCATGTGTATGAAACTGCGAAGGCAGGGAATGATTTCACAGAGGAAGTGAAGGCGATCAAGGCCAGATATGATGAGATCATCACAGGCCTTGAGATTAAGGATTTTTCACTTGATAAGGATTTTGAGGAGATTACAAAGCAGTTGGAGGATCTTACCAATCCGGACCCAATGTGCACACTGGACTATGTGGCATCAAGAGGAGAGTTCCTCAATGGTAAGATTATGGCTGCATATCTTGGCTTTGAGTTTATAGATGCTGCAGAGGTTATCTTTTTCAATGCAGAGGGCAATCTCAATAGCTATAAGACGGAGAAGGTACTTGGTGAGAGACTTGCCAAGACACAGCATGCGGTTGTTCCAGGATTCTATGGACTTGGCAAGGATGGCAAGGTAAAGACATTTTCCAGAGGCGGTTCAGATGTAACGGGCTCGATAGTCGCACAGGCAAGCAGAGCCGATGTAGAACTGGACAGATGTCTCAGGCTTCCTTGTAGCTGACCCACGTATTGTTCCAGATCCAAAGCCGATCAAATATATTACTTACAGAGAGCTTCGTGAGCTTTCATACATGGGTGCATCAGTTCTCCATGAGGATGCGATATTCCCTGTACGCCACTGTGGTATCCCAATCAATATCCGCAACACAAATGCGCCTGAGGACGCAGGAACATGGATCGTTGAGAGTACCTGCCAGAAGCAGGATTATGTTGTAACAGGTATTGCAGGTAAGAAGGATTTCTGCACAATATTTATTACGAAGGCTATGATGAATTCAGAGATAGGATTTGGAAGAAAGGTGCTTCAGGCATTTGAGGAGAATGATATCTCATTTGAGCATATGCCATCAGGTATTGACACGATGACTATCGTAGTTCATGCTGATGAATTCGTACACAAGGAGCAGAGAGTTATATCTGCCATCCATAGACTTGCAGAGCCGGATTCAGTTGAGATTGAGTCAGGACTTGCGCTTATAGCTGTTGTAGGCCGTGGAATGAAGTCAGCAAGTGGTACAGCAGGCAAGTTGTTCAGCGCACTTGCAAAGGAAGGCATCAACATAAAGATGATAGACCAGGGTTCATCAGAGCTGAATATCATAATCGGAGTAAAGAACAGTGATTTTGATACAGCTATAAAGGCAATATATAACACATTTATAACAGACAAGTAATAACAGATTGCTAAGCATCGTAGGGGTGGGCACGTATTGATAATGCATACCTTTGCAGAATGGTGCAACACAGGGCAGAATATGGCGGAAAACCTCCAAACTGATGTAAGATAAAATTACTCAGTTTGGAGGTTATTTTTATGACAATAAGAAAAGACAGCCCACAAAAAGCAGCAATGAGAGAAATGACGGTAGAACTGTTCACAAGTGTTATTGTATAATTTGAATGCAAATTGAGCAACAAATCTGGGAAAACATAACTATCAATGTGTAAAATGTGATAGTCATGAGGAAAAAACGAGAATTACCGAAAGGGTGTGGGAGGCATTGTGCGGGAAGAGGACCAAACAACCAGTAGCCTTGGCTGTATTATTTGTTCTAATGTTTATTGGTGGATGTTTTTTTGTGAAAGCCAATCAGGCAAAGGAATTTGAGAAAAAAGATTATGGGGTGTTTTTAAATGCGGACGCCTCATCTTTGGAACGATTTAAAACGTATGAAACGATTGTAATTGATGCACAGTATTTTACAAAAAGGGATATTGAATTGCTCCATCAAAATGGAACAGTCGTATATACATATCTAAATATTGGGTCGATTGAAAACTTCAGGGAGTACTATACAACCTATGCGGAACTGGCAATTGGTGAGTATGAGCACTGGGAGGAAGAAGAATGGGTAGATGTAGCAAACCCAGACTGGCAGAAATTTATAGGACAGCTTTCTCAGGAACTATATGAAAAAGGTGTTGACGGATTCTTTATAGATAATTGTGATGTATATTATTACAATCCGCACGAGAGTATTTTTGAAGGCATTACAGCGATTCTACAAAATATAATGACGTTTGGAAAAGCGGTCATCATCAACGGTGGAGATACTTATGTGGCGGAATATAGGGAACGCTATGGGGCGATTGATCAGATTATGACAGGTGTAAATCAGGAATCAGTATGGAGCAGTATTGATTTTGATAGCGGAACTTTTCGTGAACAAACGAGCGAGACGAGAGATTATTTCTGCAAATATTTGGAAACGTGCAAGGCGGATGGGGTAGAAGTGTATCTGTTGGAATATACAACTAATCAAAAACTGATTCAAAAAATAAAAGAATACTGCAAGAAGC
>OHEP01000839.1_pt1 | contig 18407 bp, 18 predicted proteins | sample 1567271 | NCBI WGS metagenome assembly OHEP01 (sample SAMEA3879577, study PRJEB24766) | human gut metagenome | biome: human-associated habitat; feature: feces | place: USA | collected 1985/1987
CGCCGCGCGGGAATCGGTACTGGATGCTGCAAGTCCGCGTGGGCTCCTTCTGCCGGGAACGTGCCGTTTGGGGCAGAATTTTGTTTATGCCCGCCCGGATAGGCCCGTTCCATGCATCCTGCATGCTGCCCGTACCATGCAGCCAACGCGCTTCCGGGACACCGTCCGCCCTGTTTTGGATGATGCTATGGTTTGCCGCCGTCAGGATATGCCCATTTTTTCGTTGAGAATCTCTTCCCGGGACATTCCCGCGTCATCCGGCCTCAGCTGCCTGCAGGAGATCAGCGGCTGCCCGCATCTCCGCCGCGGATCAGGCGGATCGCGCTGCTGCATCCGATGCGATCCGCGCCTGCGGCAAGGAACGCCTCCATATCCGCAAGGCTGCGGATACCCCCGGCCGCCTTGATCCGAACGCCCTGGCCCAGATGCTCCCGGAACAGCGCAACGTCCGCCAGCGTTGCGCCCGCGCTCCCAAACCCAGTGGAGGTCTTGATGTAGTCCGCGCCAGCGTTTGTTACGGCAGCGCAAAGCGCCTGTTTTTCCAGCGTGTTCAGGTAGCAGGTCTCGATGATCACCTTTAAGACACGGTTCTCGGTTATGCTGCGCAACAGGGCGATCTCGCGTTCCACCGCGTCAAACGCCTGGTTTTTCACGTCGGAAATATTGATAACCATGTCGATCTCCGCCGCCCCATCCCTGATCGCCTGCTCCGTTTCGGCCGCCTTTGCGGCGCTCACGCTGTATCCGAGCGGGAAGCCGACCACCGTGCAAACCGGGAGCGTTTCCCCAAAGCGTTCCTTTACGCGGCGCACGTAGTTTGGGGGGATGCAAACGGACGCGGTATGGTATTCAACGCCCTCTTTACAAAGCGTCTCGATGTCCTCCCACGTGGCATAGGCCGCCAGCAGCGTATGATCCACGTGTTTTAAAATTTCCTGATGCGTCATGCCTTCTCCATCTCCTTGCTGAACAATCGCGTAATTCGCAGCTACTATTTTAACCATAGTAAGCCCGCCCCATTTTGTCAATACCTTGCATCCGCTTGCCGTGCCTATGCAACATCCATCTGCCGCTTCAGCGCAAGCTCGATCCCGCGCATCTCCTCGGTCCCGGCAAGCGTCCCGAGCCGCCAGCGCAGGCACGCCTTGCTGATGGTCACGATCTGCTCCGTCAGCGCGACGCTTTCGCGCTCCAGCCCATAGCCCGCGACTGCGACATGGCAGGGCAGCGGGCGCTTCTTCGCCGACGTGAGCGGGACCACGGTCACAATCTCCGCATGCCGGTTCGTCCTGTCGTTGCTCACCACCACGGCGGGCCGCATGCCGTAGATGACGTCCCCCTGCATGCGCTCCAGCTCCACAAACCAAATATCCCCGCGTTTCACCTCAATCGGTTTCATGTGACTCCTCCTTTGAAAGTACCCGGCCAAGGCCGATCTTCATATAAAAGTCCCACTGCGCGGCGCGCCGCTGCGCCTCCAACGCGGCGATCTCCTGCGCGATGCGCGTCTCCTGCTTGCGCAGCGCCCCCACGAAAGCCCGCTGCTGGGCAAGCGATATATAAGGAATGCGGATGTCTTCAAGATCCTGCGCCCGGATCATTACAATGCTGCTCCCGATCTGGCAGCGCGCGAGCGCCTGCCTTCCGGCCGGGCTTTTTAAGTAAGCGAGAACATAATCGGGTTCAAAGCGCGTCCGGTCGATGCGAAGCCCCAGGAAATTGAGGGAAAGGAGCAGCCCTTCCCGGCAATCCTCCGGCACGGCGCACATCTTTATGGCCGGGCCCTTGCAGGAGACGAGGAGATCACCCGGCCGCACCAGATAGCGTTCCAGTCGGCTGTTCCCCGGCACCGGGCACTCCTCCACGCCATCCTGCAGCAGCGTGTCCTCCTGCACGTTGGAAAGTTTGATGACGCGCATGCGCACCGTCTCCCCGCTGCCCTTCCCCGCCGGGTTTATGCCGCGGTACACCTCCGCAACCTCCTTGAGCGCCACCCAATCCTCCGGGAACTCATTTTGGATATATAATGGGCCATAAGCAGGATCTTCCACGCGGCTCGCTTGCGCAAGCAAATATTGCTGGGGCAGCAGGTTATCCGGCTGCAGCGTGTCCAGCGCAATGGCCCGCACATCTCCTCCGCCTTCTGCAAGCATGCGTGGGAGCGCCGCAAGCGCCTCATCCGGCACGTCCGTCTGCCGCCTCCCATTCAGCTCAAGCGCTTTCTTCGCCCAGGCGGCGGCATCCAGCATTTTAACGGACGCCTGCTCCCTGCGCCCCTTATCAAACACGAGCAGCGAAACAGGCACTGCCGTAAACGGCAGGCTGTTCGCCGGGAGCGCGATCACCGCGTCCAAAACATTGAGTTCCAACAGCCGCTGCCGGATTGCGGCATGCCTCGCGTTGAACAGCATGCCGTTGAACACACAGCAAACGCCCCTGCCCTGCTGCCCAAGCGCGGCGATCTGCAACAGCGGATAGAGCCAATCCCGGCTGATGGGCGCATCGTGCGTCAGCCGGCGCACCGCGTCCGGCACCGCATCCGGGTCAAGCATGCGCGCATCGCCCAGGGGAGGGAACATGATGGACCAGTCCACCTGCTCCGGCGGCAGGGGCGCATCCGTCCCCTTGGGAATAAGTGCAAGCCGGATCCCGCACATTTGCGCGCGCAGGATCAGGATGCTGCGCATCGTTTCGTTCTGCTCCGCCGCGTAAAAGCAGGCGTTGGCGCCGTGAGCCACGCCGAAGCGGTGGGCTGCGGCGACCGCATCGCCAACGCCTGCCGCGCCGTCGTAAAAGTTCCCGCCGCAGGGCTGCAGCAGCAGCACGGCAAGCCGGTGCAGCCATTCCGGCGCATAATCCCCTTTGCAGTAGCGTTCCGCAAACCGGCGGATCAGCGTCTCCTGCGTCCAGATCAGCTCCGCTTCGCTCCAGGGATTCCGCCTGTCGAGAACCCCTCCCCCGAACAGCTGCTTAAAGGTCTCTTCCTGAAGAAGGCTGCGGAATGCCTCCCGGCTTGCTGGATCCGGCATACATTCGAGCGCCTGCCCGAGGAACGCAGGGACGCTCCCGGCCTGCGGCAGGTTCTGCACCCGCCGGCCTTCCCGGCGCAGCGTCCACAGGCCGAACACCGCTGCGATGGCGGTCGGGAGCATCTCGATCGGGTTCATCCGTTTCTCCCGCGCCTCGTTCAAAATCTGCTGCGCGAGCGCCGTGTTGTTCTGCATCGTTTTCTCCTTGTAATCCGATTACTCTTCTTGTGAAATGAGTATAGCAGATATATATTCGCGCGTCAACCAAATAATTTAATTACTCTCAAAGAATAAGCGCTTTCAATCTCAGTCTGGCAGCGTATCCCGTTAAAATCCCCTCTTGACTTGAAGTCAACTCTAAGGTGTACCGTTAGTTTATCCAAAGGTCATTAACCATATATGTATTTAAGAAGGAGAACTAGCATGATTTACAAGGCTTTTCAGGATCTGAAGCTGTCCGCCCTCGGCATGGGCGCCATGCGCCTGCCCGTTTTGGAAAGTGACTACAGCAAGGTAGACGAAGCCGAAACGGCAAAGATGGTGGCCTATGCGATGGAGCATGGGGTCAATTACTACGACACCGCCTGGGGCTACCACGGCGGGCAATCCGAAGTTGCGCTGGGAAAGGCGCTGCGCCAACATCCGCGGGAGCGCTTTTACCTTGCGGATAAATTCCCGGGATATGACCTTTCCAACATGGGCAAAGTGGAGGAGATCTTCGAAGCCCAACTCAAGCGGTGCGGCGTTTCCTACTTTGATTTCTATCTGTTCCACAATGTCTGCGAGATGAACATCGACGCGTATCTCAACGATGAAAAATACGGCATCTTTACCTACCTCATGGCACAGAAAAAAGCGGGGCGCATCCGCCACCTCGGCTTTTCTGCGCACGGGAGTTATGCCGTGATGCAGCGCTTCCTTGCCGCGTATGGCAGCGCCATGGAGTTCTGCCAGATCCAGCTCAATTACCTGGATTGGACGTTCCAGGACGCCAAGGCGAAAGTGGAACTTCTTGGGGAATACCGCATCCCCGTCTGGGTGATGGAGCCGCTACGCGGCGGCAGGCTCGCAACGCTCTCTGCGGAGGACGCGGCCGCGCTCAAGGCGCTGCGCCCGGAGGAAGGGATCCCCGCCTGGGCGTTCCGCTTCCTGCAAACCATCCCAAGCGTCGTCGTGACGCTTTCCGGCATGTCCAACATGGCGCAGCTGATGGAGAATATCCGCACCTTTGAGAAGGATAAGCCGCTTGATGCGCAGGAATCTGCCGCGTTGCAGGCCATCGCCGGGCGCATGGTGGGCCAGCACGCGCTTCCCTGCACAGCCTGCCGCTATTGCACAAGCCATTGCCCGCAGGGGCTCGACATCCCCGCGTTGATCGCACTTTACAACGAGCACAGCTTCACGGGCGGCGGCTTTCTCGCGCCGATGGCGCTCTCTGCCCTGCCGCCGGAAAAGCGGCCCGGCGCCTGCATCGGCTGCCGCAGCTGCGAGGCCGTCTGCCCGCAGCAGATCAAAATTTCGGAAGTGATGGCCGACTTTGCGAAAAAGCTAAAAGCGTAAACCACAAGGATTTCAGGAGGGAAAGAGAATGGGTATCATGCAATATCGCAAGCTCCCCCATGGGGAGGAGCGGATCAGCGTCATCGGCCTTGGGATGGGGTCCATCCACGAAGGCAGCGAGGCGGAGATTGAAAACACGGTGAACCTCGCCATCGAAAACGGCGTGAACTTTTTTGATATGGCGGCGTCCGAGGGCAAGCCGTATGCCTGCTATGCGCGCGCGTTCGCAGGCCGCCGGGAAAACCTGTATCTGCAAATGCACTTCGGCGCGGTATACGAAGGCGGCAAATACGGTTGGACGCGGGATCTCGCGAAGATCAAGCGCAATTTTGAGGAACAGCGCAAGACCCTCAATACCAGCTATGCGGACATGGGCTTCCTACACTGCATTGATGAGGCGGACGATTACGATACCGTCCTTTCCAACGGTATTTGGGATTACATGAAGGGCCTCCATGCGGACGGTATGATCCGCCACCTCGGCCTTTCCACCCACGATCCGGACATCCTCCGCCGCTTCCTCGACATGGGCTGCATCGACATGGTGATGTTCAGCATCAACCCGGCCTACGATTACTCCACCGGCACGTACGGCATCGGCACCATGGCCGATCGGGGCCAGCTCTACCGGGATTGCGAGAAGGAAGGCGTCGGCATCTCCGTGATGAAGCCCTTCGGCGGCGGCCAACTGCTCGACGCAAAGACTTCCCCGTTCAAGCAGGCGCTCACGAAGGCGCAGTGCATCCAGTATGCGCTCGACCGCCCCGCCGTGCTCACGGTGCTGCCCGGTGTCCGCAACAGCGCGGACTTGAAGGCTGTGCTCGCTTACCTCGACGCAAGCCCCGCCGAGCGGGATTATTCCGCCATCGGCGCGTTCACGCCGCAGAACGCGGACGGCATCTGCGTCTACTGCAACCACTGCCAACCCTGCCCGGCGGGCCTCAACGTGGGGCTCATCAACAAGTATTACGACCTTGCCCTCGCCGGGGACGAGCTTGCCAAAGGACACTACGAAAAGCTTTCCCTGAAGGCTTCAGACTGCCTCAAGTGCGGCCACTGCGAATCCCGCTGCCCCTTCCACGTAAAACAGGAGGCACGGATGGAAGAAATCGCCGCATATTTCGGCGCATAGTACGAAAGGCAACCTGCATGAGCCGGGAAAATTCCTGGCTCATTTTCATTTCACAGCCCCGGAATCCGCCCCCTGCTATCATCCGAAAGGGAAATATAGTATAATAGCAAAAATGGAAAACAGCACAAACCAAAGGAGGCAACCTGCATGAACGAAGTCTGGTCCCGCTATGTGCAGACGACCGAGGAGCTCTACCAAAGCCGGAGCCTGCGCTTTCACGGCGGCAACAAGGAGCTCTGGCTCCGGGCGATCGGCGCGAAGCCTGGGGACCGCGTCCTGGAAGTGGGCTGCGCGGGCGGCGCGTTCTGCCACAGGCTGCTGCAATATGTGCCCGGCCTTCATGTGACGGGCCTCGATTCCGACGCGGGCCACATCGCCTTCGCCCGGGAAAAGACGCGCGAACTCGGCCTTTCCTGCGAATTTATAATTGGCGACGCGACAGCCATGCCTTTTGCGGACGGCGCGTTTGACGTGTGCTTTTCCCACACCGTCGCGGAGCATATCCCGCACGCACCGTTTTTTGGGGAACAGTTCCGGGTGCTCCGGCCGGGCGGACGGATCGCTGTGCTTTCCGTGCGCACGCGGCTCGGCCTGAAAGCGAACGAAACGCCCGCAAGCGCGGAGGAACAGGCGCTCATGGAAAAGGCATGGCGCGGTGCGGAGGGCTTCCCAGGGACCGAAAACGTCGGCGCGTTCGAGATGAGCGAACAGGAGTATCCGCGGGAGCTGGAAAAAGCGGGCTTCCGCCAGGTGAGCGCCGATCTGTTCACGGTGATGGAATATGCGCCGGACAATGCCTCCGTCCCGGATACGCTCGCATATGAGCAGATCGAAGCCCGGCGGCTTTCCACCCTTGCTTCCATGCAGAAAGCGCTGAACATGACGCCCGGCGCGCTGAGCGGCGCGGAACAGGCCGAGCTGACTCGGCTGATCCACGCGCGCTTTGACAGGCGCATCGCCCAATACCGCGCGGGCGAGCGGCTGTGGGATTTCTCCTCCACCACGGTACTAGTTGCGGAAGGAGCAAAACCATGCTGAACATTACGCTCAAGAAAACGCTGCAAGGAGAGATCCTCGACGTCGGCGGTGGCGGCGAGGGCGTGATCGGCCGGATCTACCAGGCGCAGGTTACGGTCATCGACAACCGGCAGGATGAGCTGGACGAAGCGCCCAGCGGGTTCCGCAAGCTCTTGATGGACGCCCGCGCGCTGGCATTTCCGGCCGCGTCCTTCGACCATGTCACCGCGTTTTACGCGCTGATGTATATGCCAAAGGAAGCGCAGGCGCAGGCCGTCGCGGAAGCGGCGCGCGTTCTCAAGCCCGGCGGGACGTTCCACATCTGGGACGCAAACATAGCCTCCGCCAGCCCGGAACCTTTCCTGGCCGAGCTTGCGGTCAACGCGAACGGAGAAGCCATCCGCGTCACATATGGGATCGTCAGGGAACACGCCCGGCAGGATGCGGCGCATTTCATCGCTCTATGCGCTTCGGCGGGGCTGTGCCTTTCGGAACGGGAGGACGCAGAGGAAGGGTTTTACCTTCGCTTCACAAAGCAGGAAGAAGATAAGGAGCTGCCCCGATGAACCTCACCCCTATGCTCCAAAGCATGGACGCCTGGGAAACCTACCTTTGCGCGCCGGAAGGCGCAGCCACCCTTCGCTTTTTATATGGGGAGGATCACGCTACGCAGGCAGCGCGTTACCGCCGCGCGCTGCGTGGCTTTGCTCGGCGCTTCGGCGAACACCCTGTGACGCTCCTGAGCGCGCCCGGCCGCACGGAGCTTTGCGGAAACCACACGGACCATCAGCATGGCCGCGTGCTCGCCGCTGCGGTTTCGCTCGATCTCATCGCCGCCGCGCGTCCCAACGGGACGGACGTTATGCGCCTTTTCTCCGAGGGCTATGGGGAATCCTCCGCCACGCTTTCAGGCCTAGCGCCTGTCCCTGAGGAAGGCGGCACGACCGCCGCGCTTCTGCGCGGCGTTGCGGCGGCGCTTTTGCGCGCCGGTTACCAGGCCTGTGGGTTCGATGCGTTCGTCCTTTCCGACGTGCCGCAAGGCAGCGGGCTTTCTTCGTCTGCTGCGCTGGAGGTGCTGCTCGGCACGGTTCATAACGCGCTGTGCAACGCGGGCACGATCCCCGCGATGGCGCTCGCCCGGGCGGGGCAGGCCGCCGAAAACGAATATTTCGGCAAGCCCTGCGGGCTGATGGATCAGGCGGCTTCCGCGCTCGGCGGCGCGCATTTGATCGACTTTGCAGATCCGGAGCGGCCGGAGGTGCGCAGGGTTCCCTGCGATTTTTCCACGCACGGATATAACCTCTTCATCGTCAACGCGGGCGGGAGCCATGCGGATCTCACGCAGGAATATACCGCTATCCCCGCGGAGATGCGGGCAGTCGCGCAATGTTTCGGCAAAGAAGTCCTGCGTGAAGTGGACCCCGCCGCATTCCACGCGCAGCTTCCCGCACTGCGCGGGAGGCTCCATGACCGCGCGCTTCTGCGCGCGATGCACTTCTTCGCGGAAAACGAACGCGTGCTGCAAATGGCCGAAGCGCTCACAGTTGGGAACATGCCCGCCTGCTGCGCGCGGATGCGGGAATCCGGCGCGTCCTCCATGGCCCTGCTGCAAAACATCTATCCCCTATCCTCCGCTTCGGAGCGGAGCGTTTCCCTTGCACTTGCGCTCGCACAGGGCTGCCTCGCCGCATGCGGCGGCGCATGGCGCGTGCACGGCGGCGGCTTTGCAGGAACCATCCAGGCGCTTGTGCCGGACGCGCAGACGGAGCTGTTTTGCGCCGCGCTTGGCAGCGTATTCGGGCAGGAGCATTGTTTTCGGCTTGCAGTGCGCCCCGCCGGCAGCTGGACGCTCGGCATGCCGCTCCCGCAGGGCAGACAAGCGTAACCCGCATACCGTTTCCTGTGTAGTTTTCTAACGTTCCATAGGATGCTCCGCTTTTCTTCCGGCGTGTGTTGCGCTGAATTGCTTTTACGAGCATATGCGGGCATGAATTTGGAGAGTTCTATTTAATAGGAAAATTTTTGATTGGCTCTGCGGAAAGCGGGCTTTCATAGAATGGCCGGAAGATACCAGGGCAGGCGCGCCTCCCCTGCGCCGCGCTCGCGGCCGCTCGGGCCGATTCATTTTTTGGATGGGTCTGCATGCGTCCCTTGCGGCAAAGCGCCGGACGTGCTTCCGCCAATGCAGCCTGTTCTGTGCGCTGCGGCATCGCCACACCGCCTCCCTCGGCATGGAGTGCCGCGGCACGATCTTGGCCATGCCCGCCCCAGAACAGGTGCGCTGGCACATGGCGCGCACATTGTTTTTTTATAGCCAATACGTTTTTATCCCGATTCCTTTGCAGGAGTTTCCATTGGAACTTGCAAGCATTCCGTCGTTCCGCCGCTTCTTTTATGCTGTTTTGTCCAATTCCAGCCAACGTTAATCTGCAGCTCCGTTCCTGCAAGAATTCACATCCCGGATTTCCTGCATTTTCAATGTTTTCTCCTTTGGTTTTAAATGCTTGCTTTTGAATTATTATTCATATTGTATATATAAACTTACTCTTCTCCCATAGTGTATCAGTATATAAAAGCGTGAATTCCTCTTAACTTTCTTAACTTTCTCCCAAATTGCTCCGCACAAAAAGCAGAAATTCCACACGCAAAGTATGCAATTGATATTGACATATCTACGCAACGGATTTATGATATGCATGGTACCCGGGCATTTCCCGACCGCCCGAGGCCGTTCAATTTCCGAAACATTAATTTGGAGGACAAACCATGAACGCCTACATCCAAGAAGTACTCGAAAAGGTAAAAGCGCGTGATTCCCATGAACCCGAGTTTATCCAGACCGTAGAAGAGGTTCTCACCTCGCTGGAGCCCGTCATCGAACAGCATCCGGAATATCAGAAGATGCGCCTGCTTGAGCGCCTCGTTGAGCCGGAGCGCACCATCGAGTTCCGCGTGACTTGGGTCGACGACGCCGGCAACGTGCAGGTGAACCGCGGCTACCGCGTCCAGTTCAACAGCGCTATTGGCCCCTACAAGGGCGGCCTGCGCTTCGCACGCAACCTGAGCCTTTCCATCGTGAAGTTCCTCGGCTTCGAGCAGACCTTCAAAGACAGCCTCACTTCCCTGCCCATGGGCGGCGGCAAGGGCGGTTCTGACTTCGATCCTACCGGCAAGAGCGACATGGAGATCATGCGGTTCTGCCAGGCGTTCATGAGCGAACTCTATCGCCACATCGGCCCCAGCGTCGACGTTCCTGCGGGCGACCTCGGCGTCGGCGGCCGCGAAATCGGCTATCTCTTCGGCCAGTATAAGCGCCTTGTCGGCGCTTACGAGAACGGCGTGCTCACCGGCAAGGGCCTTTCCTTCGGCGGCTCCCTGATCCGCCCCGAGGCCACCGGCTTTGGCGCTGTGTACTATCTCTGCGAAGTGCTCAACCATGAGCATGACACCATCAAGGGCAAGACGATCGCGGTCTCCGGCTTCGGCAACGTGGCTTGGGGCGTGACCAAGAAGGTTGCGGAGCTCGGGGGCAAAGTTGTCACGCTCTCCGGCCCGGATGGTTACATCTACGATCCCGACGGCATCGTCACCGAAGAGAAGATCAACTACATGCTTGAGATGAACGCAAGCCGCCGCAACCGCGTGCAGGACTATGCGGACAAGTTCGGCGTAGAGTTCTTCCCCGGCGAGAAGCCCTGGGGCCGCAAGGTTGATATCGTGATGCCCTGCGCGATGCAGAACGACGTCCATCTGGATTCCGCGCAGAAGATCGTTGCAAATGGCATCAAGTACTACATCGAAGTAGCCAACATGCCCACCACCAACGAAGCGCTCTATTACCTCATGGGCCAGGGCCTCATCGTTGCGCCTTCCAAGGCGGTCAATGCGGGCGGCGTCGCGGTTTCCGGCCTCGAAATGAGCCAGAACTCCGAGCGTCTCTCCTGGACGGCAGAGGAAGTGGATGCGAAGCTCCACGGCATCATGAAGAATATCTACAGCGCCTCTGTGCAGGCTGCGGAAGAGTGCGGCCTCGGCTACAACCTCGTCGCCGGCGCGAACATCGCGGGCTTCAAGAAGATTGCCGACGCCATGATGGCGCAGGGTCTTGTCTAAGCCAAGTCAGCAGAAACGAAAAGAGAGGGCGGGTTCCATTGGAACCCGCCCCTTTTTGCATGCCGCCGTGCTCAGTGCGCAGTGGTCTTTTTCCGTCCCGGTTTCTTGTGTTCCGGAAACGCATCGGGTGGAATCTCGCCGGAACGCACAAGCGCGATGCGCGTCACGACTGGCCCAATGAGCTCATACACCAGCGTTGCGCACAGCACAACGGCGCGGATCTGCGCACCGTATTCCGGCAGCTTCGTCATGACAACCTGCGCCATGCCGATGGCCACGCCCGCCTGCGGCAAGAGCGTCAAACCGAGGTACTTGCGGATCTTCGGCTCGCTCTTCACCACGCTTGCGCCAAGCGCCGCGCCAAAGTATTTGCCCAGCGAGCGCGCAAGGATATAGAGCACGCCAAGAAGCCCTACCGTGGTCAGCACCTGCAGATCCAGCTCCGCCCCGGAGATGATGAAAAACAGCATGAACAGCGGCGGAGTCCAGCGGTCTACGTTCTCGATGAGCGCCTCGGAATCCGTTCGGAGGTTCACCATTGCCGCGCCGATGGCCATGCTGGTCAAAAGCGCGCTCAGGCCATAGCGGTCCGCCAGCGCCACGCCCGTGAACACCGCTGCGATCATCAGCGAAAGGCGGTTTGCGCGCGAGCGGAAGAAGCGCAGCAGGAAGGAAAGCGCCGCGCCGATCACCGCGCCGGCCACGAGCGAAAGCACGATCTCCAGCAGTGGGGAAACAAGCATGTTTTGCAGCGTGGGCACGGCGCCGCTCGTCAAGGACTGCGCCATCGCGAGCGAGATCGCAAATGCCGCAAGGCCGATCGCATCATCCATTGCGACGACGGAAAGCAGCGTGTTCGTCATCGTGCCTTGCGCGCGGTATTGCCGCACCACCATCAGCGTTGCTGCGGGAGCGGTTGCCGTGGCGATCGCGCCAAGTGTGAGCGCAAGCGGGACGTCGAACCCGCAGGCGATCAGCACCACATCCACGAGCGCGAGCGCACAGAGCGACTGGAACACAGTAATGATCATCGCCTTCCCGCCTACGCGTTTCAGGCTTTCCCGCTTGAACTCACCGCCGATGGAAAAGGCGATGAACCCGAGCGCAATGCTCGTGAGCTGAGATACGCCCGCAAGGACGCTCTCATCAAACAGGTTCAGGCAGTACGGGCCCACCACGAGGCCCGCGATCAGGTATGCCGTCACATTCGGCAGGTTCACTTTTTTCGCAAGGCGCGTCAGCAGCAGCCCGAGGGTCATTGCGCCCGCCAAACAAAGCAACGTATTCATGTCCTGTTCTTGGTTACTCCTTCAAAATGCATGACCGGCACGGAAAACATCACGCCAGTGTTTGGTTCGTCAAAGCTGCCGCATACGGATTGGATGGCCTCCTTTGCCGCAAGGATGTTCTCATCCTTCATCACGGCAAGCACCATCTTGCCTTCGCCCGTCTCCTCCGTGTTGAACAAGCTGCGCAAGGATCCAAAAAGCGCCGGCGCTTCGCCGCTTGTTGCCAACATATGCGCCATGCCCTCGCAGTTCACTACCGTCGCGCCGTTAACGCCCGCTTCCGCAAGCCGTGCAAGCACCACCGGAACTTTTTCCACGTGGTTCGTAATGAAATACAGCAGTTGCATCTGCCACTTCTCCTCCCATTTGAAATACTTATTTGTTATACGCTTATTTTTTGAGTTTGTCAATATAATTAATACGAAAATATTTTTCATTATGTTTCGACAAAAAAAAGGCGAACCGGAGTCCGCCCTTGGATCTGCATTTGCATTCTGCGCCGTTCAAGTTTCCATGATCGCCCGGATTTCCCGCACAAGGCGCCCCAGCTCCTCATAGCCAAAAAGCGCACGGTTAACATAGGAAACATACACGCTGTCGTTCTGATCGATCTGCACATAGCCTTGCATCGGGTTCACGGAGAAGCGGTAGTTCTGCTTCGCGTCCGGGCTTTGCATCAGGAAGAACAGGTAAACCGCCCCTTCCTCCAGCGCCGGCGCATTTTCCTCGCCATAGGAGATCGCCTTGAGTGTGGCCGCGTCCACAAGGTTCGCACTCATCGCCGGGGCATATACAAGCTCAACCGCGTCGCCATAATTGAGCGCGCCCTTCAGCGCACCGTATGCTTCCACCCGCGCGATCGCAGCAGGCAGCGTGTTTTCTACGATAGTCCCGTCTGTCTGCGCGCGGAAAGGCATATCCTCGACGCCGGAAACAGAGCTGACGCGCCCAATGAAGATCTCGTCCGCAGCCTCAATGAGCGCGGAGAGCGTCTTGTAATAGTATGCCGTCGCAGGCGCGGTGATCACCGCATTCATTCGTTCAATATCCTGCTTGATTTCGGAAAGTGAAAGCTGCGTGCCGGAAAATGAAACCGTCCCGTTTTCGGAAACCGGAAGCGGCGCGTCCGAAAGCAGCTCGTAGCGGCGCATGTCCTCGGTGTGATACGCATCTTCACCCTCGGCAAGATAGAGCAGGTAGGTTTCGCCTGTCTTCATAGCGCCCTGTGTGCAGTGGATCACGTCTCCCGCCCCGGCGCTGCCCGCGATCACTTCCTCGACGCAGAGGTCATAACAGGTATCGCCGTCGCTGTTGGTGTGGGATTGTACGCATTTGCCCATGACCACAAGCGCCGCGCTTTTATAAATGCGCTGCGCATCGGAAAGCGCGCGCTCGCCGGAAAGCGGCGCGCCGGCAGGGACCGCGCAGGCGCATGCGAACATGCATATGAGCAAAGCCATTGCGACCGGTTTCCAGAACGATTTCATGCCGCGCTCCCCTCCCGTTTGAATTCATAGTTTGTTCATCACTCTTATCATAGACGATTTTGTGCCCCAAAAGGTTGCACAAAAGTAAACTTATTATTAATTTCGCCTTAATTTCCTGTTTCAATTCCGAAAAACAACGCATTCCAGGCGCAGATCACATCTCGCGCCTGCCCTCGACGGCCTTGAGCAGCGTCATTTCGTCCACATATTCCAAGTTCCCGCCGATGGGGATGCCATGCGCGATGCGCGTGACGCGCACGCCCTTTGGCTTGAGCAGGCGCGCGATGTAGGACGCCGTCGCCTCGCCCTCCACGTCCGGGTTCGTCGCAAGGATCACTTCCTTCACGCCCTCGTTCTCCACCCGCGCAAGCAGCTCTTTGATGCGGATGTCATCCGGGCCGACGCCGTCCATCGGGGAAATCGTGCCGTGCAGAACATGGTATTTCCCGCGGAACTCCCGCAGCTTTTCCATGGAAAAAACGTCCCGCGCATCGCGCACCACGCAGAGCACGTCGCTCTTGCGCGCTGCGTCCGCGCAGATGGCGCAGGGCTCGACGTCAGTATAATTGCCGCAGATAGGGCAATAGCGCACGGTATCCCGCGCGCGCGTGATCGCCGCCGCAAGCTCCCGCGCATTGCCCTCCGGCATGTCCAGAATATGGTACGCCAGCCGCTGCGCGCTTTTCGCGCCGATGCCGGGCAGCCGCGCAAGCTGCGTCGTGAGCGCGTTGATCGCTTCGATGCTCATCCCGCCCGCTTAGAAGCCGAGGTTCATGCCGCCAGTGACGCGGTTCATCTCGCTCGCCATAGTTTCATCCGCCATACGCAGCGCCTCGTTCACCGCCGCCAGCACAAGATCCTGAAGCATTTCCACATCGTCCGGATCCACGCACGCCGGGTCGATCTCGATCGCTTTCACGACCTTGCTGCCGAGCACCGTGGCCTTCACCACGCCGCCGCCCGCCGCCGCCGTAAACTCGCGCTCGGAGATCTCCTGCTGCAAGCGCTGCACATCCTGCTGCATCTTCTGCGCCTGCTTCATTAACTGCTGCATGTTGCCGCCCATGCCGGGGAAGCCGCCTCGTGCCATAAAAACCTCCTGAACCGTAGCGTTATGCCAAAATAGATTGAAACAAGTTATTATACCATACGGCGGGCCTGTTCCACAACATCTTGCGCAAAATCCCGCCCAAAACGCCAATCCTTGCGGTTATTCCACAATTTCCAGCATGTCGCCGAACGCCTTGCGCGCCGCGTCCTCCAGCGAGGGAGCGCTCCCCGCGTCCTCCCCTGCCATCACGATGCGCAGCTTCATGCCGCCCGCCGCGCTGGCAAGCGCCTCCGCAGCCAGCTTGAAGTTCTCCGGCTTGGAAAACGCATCGTAAAACGCCTTCTTTTCGAAGCAGACGTTCAGCGTATCGCCCTCCTGCCGCCAATCCGACGCCTTGAGCGCAAGCACGGCAAGCGTCGGGTTCGTCTTTTGCAGCACGGCGCGCGCAGCGTCCCAATACGCCTTCGCGTTTCCGCCCGGCGCAGCCGCTTTCGGCGCACGCGCAGGAGGAGCTTCCTCCTGCGGAGCCGGCGGCGCGTCGTCATCCGACGGGGGGACGTAGTCCGCCTCGCCTGCGGGTTCCGGCGCGTCCTCCCACGGGGGAGCGTCTTTGCCCGCCCGCCTTGCCGGAGCTGTCTTTGCAGGGGCCGCCGCTGTGGACGCAGGCGACGCGGCAACGCCGTTTTTCACCTTCTGTTCCAGCTGTTCCACGCGCTCGAGCAGGAGATCGATGCTCTGCGGCTCCTCCTCCGGCGTAGTGATGCGCACGAATGCGCACTCGAGCTGCACGCGCGGCAGCGCCAGATAGCGCAGGTTAGCGACCGCGCCGAGCAGCACGTCGATGGCCCGCGAAAGTCGCTTTTCCCCCGCGCGCGCGGCCTGTTCCATATAGCGGCGCATCGCGTCCTCCGTGCAGTCCAGGATGTCGCTGCAATGGCCGCAGAGCTTTGCGAGCAGCAGCGCGCGGAAATGGCGCGCAAGATCCTGCGCGAATACGGAAAGATCCCGCCCTTCGCTCACCACGCGCTCCAGCAGGCGCAGCGCGCCGTCCCGGTCGTCTGAAAGGAGCGCGTCCGCCACGTCGAACAAGAAATCGCTCTCCATGCTGCCGAGCACGCCGTAAACGTCCTCCGCCGAAACGTCGCCGCCGCAGAAGGAGATGCACTGATCCGCAAGGGAAAGCGCGTCGCGCATGCCGCCCTCTGCCGCCCGGGCGATCGCAAGCATGCCCTCCGGCGCGATGGACGCGCCCGCGCTTTTGAGCACGCCCTCCATGCAGGAAACGATGTCCGCCACGCGCAGGCGGTGAAAATCAAACCGCTGGCAGCGGGATACGATCGTGGCCGGGATGCTCTGCGGCTCCGTCGTCGCCAGGATGAACACGACGTGCGCGGGCGGCTCCTCCAGCGTTTTGAGCAGCGCGTTGAACGCGCTCTTGGAAAGCATATGCGCCTCGTCGATGATATACACCTTCACGCTGAGGTCGAGCGGCGCAAAGCGCGCTTTGTCAATCAGCGCGCGCATGTCCTCCACGCCGGTGTTGGACGCCGCGTCCAGCTCGATGATGTCCACGCCGCCCGCCTCCGCGATGCGGCAGCTCGCGCACGTGCCGCAGGGTTCACCCGCCTCGGGATGCTCGCAGTTGAGCGCCTTTGCGAAGATCTTCGCCGTGCTGGTCTTGCCCGTGCCGCGCGTGCCCGTGAACAGGTACGCATGCGCTACGTGTCCTTCCACAATCTGGTTTTTGAGGATCGTGGTGATATGTTCCTGCCCGATCACGTCCGCAAAGCGCTTCGGGCGGTATTTCCGGTATAACGCCTGGTATGCCATAGCTCTCCTCCGTTCTCAATACAATTCTATCATTTCACGCATTGCATTGCCATAGTTTTAAAAATGCAGTATAATGTTTCGGAATCAAAAGTATTTTGAAACGCAGTGTAAGGAGAATTTCACCATGGAACAGCAACGCAGGAAGATCGTGTTAAGCGGCATTCAACCCTCCGGCTCGCCGACGCTCGGCAACTATGTGGGCGCGCTGCGCAACTGGGCGCTTTTGCAGACGGAGGATCATTTCTGCTATTATTGTGTGGCGAACCTGCATGCGGCGACTGTCCGCCAGGATCCGGATGAACTCAGGAAGCGCGCGTTTCATACCGTCGCGCTGCTGCTGGCCTGCGGCGTGGATCCGAAGCGCTCCGTGGTGTTCGTGCAATCCCACGTGAAGGAGCACGCGGAGCTCAACTGGGTGCTCGCATGCAGCACCTACATGGGCGAGCTCAACCGCATGACGCAGTTCAAGGATAAATCCCGGAAGCACGCGGACAACATCAACGCGGGCCTTTACACCTACCCCGTGCTGATGGCGGCGGACATCCTGCTCTACCAGAGCGATCTCGTGCCTGTGGGAGACGACCAGAGGCAGCATGTCGAGATCACGCGGGACATCGCCATCCGCTTCAACAAGGTGCACGGCGAGACCTTCCGCATCCCGGAGGGCTTCATCCCCAAGGTAGGCGCACGGCTTATGAGTCTGCAGGACCCCGCGCAGAAGATGAGCAAGTCCGACCCGAACCCAAACGGCTATGTCGCCATCATGGACGATCCCGCTGTGATCCTCAAGAAGTTCAAGCGCGCCGTTACGGACAGCGACGGCCTTATCAAGTTTGACCCAGCAAATAAGCCCGGCGTATCGAACCTGCTCGCCATCTACACGACCTTCACCGGCAAAACCATGCCGGAGGCCGAGGCGGAATTCGAGGGCAAGGGGTACGGCCACCTCAAGACCGCCGTAGCAGATGCGGTCATCGCGGAGCTCACGCCCGTGCAGGACGAGTTCAAGCGCCTCGTTGCGGATGAAGCCTACATCCGCAAGATCATGGCCGAAGGCGCGGAGCAGGCACGCACTGCGGCGGCGGCAACGCTCGCCAAAGCGTATCACGCCATGGGCTTTGACGCATAAGGAACGCGCATATGCGCGCGGGCGGCTCGGTTGAGCCGCCCGCGTTTTGTGTGAGTAGGTTGTCTTATTACTTTTTCTCGCATGCGCGGCAGAAAGTCTCAAGAATTTCGCGTGCATATTTCCGCTGCTGCGGCGTACACCGCGCAAGCAACGCGGATATTTCTTCCGCCGCTTCTTCTTCAGGCAACAACAAGGCATTCGGCGTCATCATAAGCATTTCACAAGTGCCAAGCAGCGTCTCCATCGACATTCCCGCTGTGCCCCTTTCAATGTCCGCGATGAACTTTACCGACAGTTCCAGCCGTTCCGCCATGTCTTCCTGTGTATAACCCAGGCGTTGCCTTTTGCAGCGAATCCGCTCGCCAACCAATTTCTTATTATATTCCCACATGTGAACCTCATAACGTCAGCATATCAGTGATTTCATTTTCATTATGAGTTTCACTTCGCTTGATTATAATGAGTTTTAAATGTATAATTTATACTATAAAAAAGTATTTTGGAGGTTTGACGATGCATATTTGCTCCTGCGAGAACATGCAATATCCTGAACTCGAAAAGATTGATCAATTATTCCAAAGCTACATCGAATCGAATGAGTACGACCGGTTTGAAGGCTGCTTTATGCATATCATCCGCTGTGCATATGGCGCCGGATACCAAGCTGCCCTCGAAAAAGAGAGCAAAGCATAGACTCTTTGCGCCGCTCTGCTCCGGCAATCCCCCGTCAGCGGCTTACGCCGCTGGAATACGGCAATTCCCCGTCAGCG
>OHEP01000861.1_pt1 | contig 18080 bp, 14 predicted proteins | sample 1567271 | NCBI WGS metagenome assembly OHEP01 (sample SAMEA3879577, study PRJEB24766) | human gut metagenome | biome: human-associated habitat; feature: feces | place: USA | collected 1985/1987
TTATTGATAATTTAATCCAATGTCAAAATTCTATCAAGACAAGCTTTTGATGAATACTGCCATTCGCGGTACGTTATTCGTTTTACCTTAAACCCGCAGCGTTCTAATATCGCCTGTTTTTTCATATTTGACATATGATGAAGCTTTTTACTGTCTTCCATTCCATCAATTTCGACAATAAATTTATTATCGACAACAAGATCCGCACTTAACCCGGCAATATCAACTCCGGCATCAACCTTGTGATCAAGATTTCTGATAGAGTCGGCAACCTCACGCTCAAATGAGTTTTTATACATATTTTCATCGATTTCATTATTTTGCAAAGCTTGCTGTCTGTCTTTGTACTGTTTTAAATAAGAAACATAATGCCTAAAATGACCGTCAGGCATAGTTTCCAAATCATGAGATACAAAATTTATACACTTGCTTCTTGCCCTTGTAATCGCGACATTAAACAAGTTAGGTTTCTGTAAAAATGTTATACTTTGCGGGTAAGAATTATTTGCAAAAGCCCATGACATAAGAATTATATCACGTTCATCACCTTGGAAGGTGTGTGCTGTACCGATTTCTATCTGATGTTTTTTAATCATATAATCAGAAAGAACCTTTGGCACTGAAATTTTTAACTGTTCAACCTGTGCTCTAAACGGAGAAATTATACCGATACTAACAGGCTTGTCAGGATTTTTTCTCTCATCTTCAATTATAATTTCATGTAAAGTTTTCACCAGCGACTCTATTTCAGGAAGGTTTCTGGTCGCATCCATATCAACTTTTCCATCCGGAACTTTTATAATATCAATTGCGCAATCTTCAAGTGAATCTTTTTTCATAATACGAATTCTGTCATTATAAAATTCATGGTTAGAGAAATTAATAATAGCCGGAAGACTTCTGAAATGTTCATCAAGCATCACAGAATTCATTGAATAATAATCCGCAAGATCAAACATTGAATTTGTTCTAAAGCGCCACATCAGCTGATACTTATCAGGAATACCGTATTGGCTTAGGAACGATTGTTCTTTTGCTTTTTCAAGGAAGGACAAATGCGGAAGCTGCTTATCATCACCTACAACTACAGTCTTTTTAGCACGGTACATTATAGGGAAACAACTTGCTATATCGCATTGAGAAGCCTCATCAATAATCGCAACATCAAACATGCCCGGTTTTAACGGAAGAGAATCTGACACCGCATAAGTTGTAACACACCAGCAAGGAAATGCATCTAACAACGGCTTAAAGTCTTCTTCTTCCATAATATTATCAGTTTTTTTCTTTCTGCGCTCAACCAAAGCCAGAGAGTGAACCTTAATTCTACGAACTTTTTTAGCATCACGCAATAAAGATTTTAAGGCTTCACGTCTTGTACTTTTCAAAATATTTATAGCCAAAGAATGTTGTTTACGCTTCATTTGACGAATTTGTTCCATCATCACATGGAGGTTTCCTGTTTTTTGAATATCAGATTCAATTTTGCGCAGACGCCATTTTTGAGTTACAAAATCAAGTTCAACCTTTAACCTGTCAAGATTTTCCGGCTCAACTTCAAAATCTTTTATATCAAGAATTTTTTTAAGCTGTCTCAGACTTGACATATTTGCAAAAGATGCAAAAAATCCGGATTTTTCCATGTTTTCAGCCAAAGATTTTATAACATCGTTTATATTATCAATTTCTGATTTTTTTAGCGGACGGGAAATATATTCAAGCGTGCCGACATTCATTGACTGCTGCTTAATTTCATCTTTTAAATCATGCCAGTCTTTTTCGAGTTTAATAATTTTTTCACACTTCGCTTCTGTTTCTCGAAGACAATCAAGATGCTGCCTCATATCTTTGACATCTGCAAAAATAAAATCTTCAACATCATCATTGAGCGCGAATTTTCCGGAAGTCAACTCTTGAAGCTGGATACTCAATTGCTTTTGATAATTTAATCTTCCGGCACGCAGCGCAAGATAAGGTGCCCCTAGTGCGTTTAATCTGTCTGCAACAACATCAACTGCTTTGTCCATACGAGAAGCCACAAGAACAGTTTTACCATTAGCAATCAAATGTGCTACAAGGTTGACTATAGTTTGCGATTTCCCTGTCCCGGGAGGACCTTGAACCGCAATCAACTTATTATTTTCGACATTTTTAATAACCCTCTCCTGAGAATCACTCAACGCTAAAGGGGTTATCGGATAAAACTCGCTGTCTGATTCTTTCAGCGGGAAAGCCTTTTCTACTGACTGGGTATATTCATCATTAATAACGCTTAATGTAGTTTCTCTAAAAACACCGCTTGGTTTTTCCGCAATCTGCATCAACTCATGCAAAACCCCGGCAGTAACAGCAGGACGCTTGGTAAGAATAATAGCACTTTGATATGTTACACTAAGCTTTTTAATATCGCCAACCGCCGCTTTTTGTTGATGTTCCTGAATTTCTTCATCAACAATCTCGTCAAAATTTTCACCATTAATTTGAATTCCTGATAAATCCCGAGCAGAAGACTCATCTTTTGACACATTATCTTCTTCAACGTCATCAGATGGATCAGATGAAATTTCAAGATCCGGAATCAATGATTTTAAAGTTGTCAGGAAGATATCCATTTTTTCTTTTGTAACAGGCAGGTCAGGAACAACATCCAAAATTCCTTCCAAGAATAAATCCACCTCATCATCGTCATCACCTTTTTTAAGCAAAGCAGCAAGTGCTCCGGTATTAAGCGATAAGACTTCATCTTGAAGTATGCAATTAATATTAACACCATTACGTTCAAGCTTGCAAGGCACATATAAAAGCGGAGTCAAAAACTCATTATGCTTTCTTGATTTACCGCTGCGGCCGACAAGAAACATATAACCGTATATTAAATATTTATCTCTGGCACTGGAAACCCCTTGCAGCATAAGTTCTGTCAAATTAGGGTTTGAACCGTCAAGCTTTAGATATTCAAGCCCTTGGGTTAATAAGGTTTCTTGTTCTTTTAAAAATATCCACTTGTTATCCTTATCCCCTTTAAGATTTCTAAACGTTGAACTTTTAACCTCTTCTCTTACACAATCGTGGAGATATTGGCTCAACTTTTTTATAAAACTGTTATTAAATGCCGAATTAAGTGCTTTTGTTGCTTCCTGTAACATAACTGACCTTCTTAAAAATTATACATGTTCCATTTTACACTATTTTACGCTAAAATCAACGTATGAAAATCATCAATTTAAAGTATAAAAATCTATTTTTTATCGGCGGGATAGTCAGAGATGAACTTCTTGGGACTAAAAACTTTGATATTGATATAACTTATGCAGGCAATGCAATAGAATTTGCTAAAACAATTCCTGACGCTGAAATTTTGCAGGTCAACGAACCTTTTGGAACAGTACGAATAAAACTTGACGGAGAAGAAATAGATATAGCCTCAACAAGGTATGAAACATATCCTCAAAAAGGACATCTCCCATTTGTTGAAAATATTGGCTGCAGCCTAAAAGAAGATATTCTGCGCCGTGATTTTACAATAAATGCAATGGCAAAAAACACCTTAACCAGTGAAATAATTGATTATACAACAGGATTAGAAGATATAAAAAATAAAAAACTACGAGTTCTTCATGATAACAGTTTCATTGATGATCCTACACGAATTGTAAGAGGGTTGAAATTTTCTGTTCGTTTTGGCTTTGAACTTGATGAACATACAAAAAAACTCCAAGATGAATATCTGAAAAATATAAATTATGATATGTCTTATAAAAGGCTGAAAAAAGAACTCATTGAAACCTTTAACCTAAATAGTAATAAGGCTTTTGAAAAATTTGTAAATGAAAAAATCTATAAACTTATTGCACCGCAAGAATTTAACTTACCAAAAATAAATTTAGAAAAACTTATAACACAGCACAATCCCAATTACCCTTGGATAATTTATATCGGGCTTTTACCCGATATCTCCAACTTGCCGCTTACAAAACAGGAGAAAAAAATTGTTGAAGATTTTCAAAATTTAAAACACAAAACCTTTAATTCAGATTTTGAAATTTATAAAACTTTCACAAATCTAAATCCTGAATCCATCATAATGTATGCAACTATAGCACCCAAAATCACAGAAAAATATTTTGATAAATTACAAAATATCAAACTGGAAATAACAGGAGCGCAGCTGCGGGAACTTGGTATAAGCCCATCAGAAGAATATCAAAAATGCTTCGATTTTATTCTGACACATAAAATTGAAAATCCTCAGATTACAAAACCTGAGGAAATCCAACTTGCTAAAAAATATTTTAATATTATTTAATACCAAAACTTGTTTTGATTTTTTTCAGATTACCGTTTCTTTTTTCAATATCAATAACATTATCCACCGCACGAATCAAATCTCTTGACTCTGCACCTTTTCTAAATGCTACTGCATAAGGCTCTTTTGTATAGCGCTTAGGCAAGAGTTCAACCGACTCATCTTTCAACGCAAACCCCAGCAAAATAGTATCATCAGATACTATAGCATCAGCTTTTCCGTCTTTTAAAGCCTTATAAGCATCAGGATATGTTTTATACCCCAATATTCCAACATTAGGAACTGCTGTTTTTAAACTTTTTTCACTTGTAGAACCAAAAACAATAATTGCACGCTTGCCGCTTAAATCTTTTAACGACCTGATATCACTACCCTTTTTAACAAGCAAAGCCTGCCCGGCAACATGGTAAGGTTGTGAAAAATCCAAAATTTCTCGGCGCTTCGGAGTAATAGACATAGTTGCAATTACCATATCTACATCACCTGAATATAATTTCATCATGCGATCAGAAGCCGTAACAGGAACAAATTTAACCTTTTTATCACTACCTAAAATGCCTCTTGCAATAAGCCTTCCAAGTGCAGCATCATAACCTGCAAAATGATTTTTCTCATCTAAATATCCAAACGGATAAGTATCAGTCTTAACCCCTATAATAAGCTGATCACGCGCGGTTATCTCATTTAAATCATTCGCCATAGGTTCTTCCTGCTTTTTACCGCAGCCGCAGCATACAAGGACAACCAACATCAATAATGAAATTATTTTCTTATACATTTTAAAAATCCTCTTTTTTCTATAATACCTTATTTAACCTGCAAGTCAAAAAAGTTAAATATATTTATTTTTTCTCAGATTTAAGCTATTATAAAACCATGAAAACAATAACCTTAATCGGAATGATGGGTTCCGGAAAATCTACAATAGGAAAACTTCTTGCACAAAATCTAAACTGTGCATTTATTGACATTGATTCTTTAATTGAAAAAAATGAAAATTCTAAAATATCAGAAATTTTCAACAAAAAAGGAGAAGCTTTTTTTAGAAAAATAGAAAAAGAAACCATAAAAAATAACATAACTTGTGAAAACTTTGTAATTGCAACAGGCGGCGGAGCCTTTGAAGACAAAGATACACGGGAATTACTTTTAAAAATTTCAACGGTAATTTATCTAAAAACTTCACCAAAAATTATTTTAGAAAGATTAGAAAATGATACCTCAAGACCACTACTTTGTGGTAATATGTCGGTAGAAAAATTTTCAGAAATTATAGAAATAAGAAAACAAAATTACGAATCTGCACCAATCACAATTACAACAGATAACAAGTCGCCAGATCAAATCATCAGCGAAATTACAGGAGTTTTAAAATGATAGATCTATCCGTTAATATTACAGAAAAAGAAAAGAGTTATCCAATCCACATCAACAATTCAGACATTGAAAAACTAAAAAAATCAATTCTGGAAGAAATTAATTACAAAAATTATATAGTAATTTTTAGCAAAAAAGTTTATAAATTATATTCAAAAATTTTAGATTTTCCCAAAGACAAAACCTTTATTCTAAACGACGGAGAGGGCGAAAAGAACTTTAAAAATTATACCAAAATTTTAGATTTCGCATTATTAAAAAAATTAAAAAGGGAAGATGCAATAATAGCGATAGGCGGCGGAGTTGTTGGTGATTTGGCAGGATTTGCAGCTTCAAGTTATATGCGCGGAATAAACTTTATCCAGGTTCCAACTACACTACTGGCAGCAGTTGACAGCTCTGTAGGCGGCAAAACCGCAGTCAATACCAAATTCGGAAAAAACCTGATCGGCGCATTTTACCAGCCAAAAGCCGTATTTATTAATGTAAATTTTCTCAAAACCCTCGATGAAAAACAATTCAAAAGCGGGCTTGGGGAAGTTATTAAATATGGCTTCATTGAAAAAACCTGCTGTCCTGATAATGATGCACATTTAATCAATTTTCTATCGGAATTTCAAGAAAAGATTATGACAAAAGACATTCTGACGTTAAAAGAACTTATAAAAATATGTATTGAAATCAAGATTTCAGTTGTTCAAAAAGATGAAAGAGAAGCCGGACTCAGAAAAGTTTTAAATTATGGTCACACCTACGGTCATGTAATAGAAAATCTTACAAATTATAAAAAATATACACACGGACAATGTGTTATTGAAGGAATAAATTTTGCACTGAAACTTGCCCAAAAACTCAATTTAACAGATAAAGAATATCAATTTTTATGCGAAGATTTAATCAAAAAGTTCAACTATGAACCTCTGCAAAAATTTGAAACCAACAAAATCATAAATACAATGTTAAGCGATAAAAAAGCAACAGATGAGCATATAAAATTCATATTACCCGTAAAATATGCACAGGTAACAGAACATAACTTCACCCCTGAAGAACTTAAAAATTTAATACAAAGTTAACATAATTGCAAACCCTGTCATACTCTGTTAGTATAGGAAATATAATACAGTAACAAAAAGATACTAACGGAGTAAAAATGAAATATAAAGATCTTCCAAAATGTCCAATAGAAACAACCCTGAAAATGCTGGGCTGCAAATGGAAAGTTCTTATTATTAGAGAACTTTTAAGCGGAACAAAACGTTTTGGAGAACTAAAAAAAAGTGTTACAGGAATTACCCAAAAAGTTTTAACTGCTAAATTACGGGAACTAGAAGAATTAAAACTGCTTGAGCGCAAAATTTACCCGCAAATCCCGCCAAAAGTAGAATACACACTAACAGATGTCGGCTACAGCCTCAGACCTGTGCTTGAAGCTTTAAAACTTTGGGGGAAAGATTATAAAAGATATACAAAACTACTGGAAAAAATGAATGCCCAGTAACCACTCGCAGAGGATAATTACGTCACTACGTGCCTTTTAATGACATAGTTTTGTTTCCCTTTAGTTAAAGTCACTTTCTGCAACTACTGATGCAATTAGTTCTCCGTAACTGTTAACTATACCATTGGTTTCTTCAACTATATATCTAAGCCCTTTTTTGCCTTCAATTGCCTGTTCTGCACAGTCCATAGCCTCATCCCAGTCTTTAAATTCTCCAATTAAATTCTTTGACAATTCTGATTTATCTGTTGATGTATATACCTGAAACATTATGTCCTCCTTTTTTCTTTATTTTATCACGGAAAAATTTATATTATATTTTCTAAATGAGTCTTTTTAACAGCCTGATTAATAGCATCAGTTTCATCCATAAACAAAGAATCTTCTCCAATTTGAGAAATAATCTCAAGTGACTTAATCTGATTAAAAACTTTTTCATTCTGAATCACAAGATAAAGCTTAATTTTTTGAGACTGTAAACGCACAATAATATCTTCCAATGCAAAAATTGCAGACATATCAAGCTCGGCATTTGATGAATAATTTAAGACGATACATTCTGTTTCCAGCATCTGGTCAAAATGCGAAACTATCTGCGTAATTGACCCAAAGAAGAACTGCCCGTCAATATGCAAAATTCTGATTTTATAATGCGAAGTCCGTTCAATTTTTGTTTCAAAATCAGTATAAGCATCCGGACTATATTGATTAGACTTAATATTCGTATTATCAGCAATACGTTTAGCATACAAAATTGCAGCAAGAATAACCCCAATACCAAGCGCAAAAATAAGGTTATAAAAAACTGTTAAAAATAGTACTGTTAAAAGAACATACAAATCATCTTTCGGAGCAAATCTAAGGACTTTTATAACCTTTAAATCCAAAATATCATAACCGATTTTAATCAAAATTGCTGCAAGAACGCAAATAGGAATCTGCGCTATAAACCCTGTAAACTTAAACAGCACAACAGCTAAAATTAATGAACATAAAATTGAAGCCGTTTTTGTAGTTGCACCGGCTTTAACAGCAGCAACACTACGCATTGTAGCAGCAGTCCCATACATTGAACCGGTTAAGGCACAAAACAAATTCCCTATCCCTTGAGATGCAACAAGACGTTTTGAATTATGCTTAACTTTAGTCAGGGAATCCATAATAATTCCGGTTAATAAACTTTCACTGGTTGCAATAAATGCCAGAGTAAGCGCAATTGGTAAATCTTTCATAATAATGTCATACGTGAAATGCGGCATATAAGCATGCGGCAGCGAAAAAGTTACTCCTGAAATCTTTTCAACATCTGACCCTAAATAATAAGCTGCAGCGGTCATTACGACAAGTGCTATAAGCTGAGCCGGTACAAACTTAGTAATAAAACGCGGAGTAAAAAATAACAAAATTAAAGTTGCAATCCCAAGCCACATTGCTTGAAAATTTATATGAGTAAACAACTCCGGATAATACATCAAAACTTTTACTGTTGACGAAAAAGTCTCCCCGCCCAATAATGGAGACAATTGCAGCAAAATTATAATCAGCCCGATACCTGTTAAAAATCCTGAAATCACAGGATACGGAACATATTTAATCATGCGCGGAATCGGTGTTAACGATATTGCTATTTGGAAAAACGCCGCCATTACAAGTATAGGAATTACATTTAAAATATTTCCAGAAACTCCGGCAACAATTATTGCTGTGATAATAGAAACAGGACCGGTCGGACCTGATATCAAGGGAAGATTACAACCTAAAATTCCCGCAACAAAAGACAAAATTATCGCACCCCAAATACCTGCACCGGCTCCCAAACCTGATGCGACACCAAATGCTAAAGCTTGCGGAAATGCAATTATACTTGCAATTATTGCACCAAATAGATCCCCTTTTAGTATTGACAAATTCTGCTTTATATTATTCAAAACACTCTCTCCTGTTTGCAATTTAGTAAATATTATCATAAAAACAACAAAAAATAAGACCCTTAGAATAAGAGTCTTATTTTAAACAAAATATATTTAACTAAAAATTTTTATAAACTTGCAAGTTTCATACTTACAGCTTTAAAAAACGGTAATCTTTCTTCCAATTTTATATCTGATAATATAGGGAATTGAACAACTACTTCATTTGGATTTTCAACAATATATTCAGCAATTTCTTCTTCGTTTACATCAACAATTTCAGAAGAATCCTCAATTATTTCGATATTTTCATTTTCAGTATCAATAGCTTCTTCATACTGAGAAATTTCATCAAACAAAGAATCATCTTCATCTATGGTAATCAAACCGTCTTTCATTAAGACTTGTCTTATTTCAGGTCTGTTCATTTCAACAGTAGGTTCTGTTGAAAAAAGACTGCTGAACTTCGTTGTCTTACTTCTCATTCTAAGATTGTTGATATCTTTTAAATTACTTCTAACAGTTTGTGCTAACATAAAAATTACCTCTCACCCACATATCCAGTATAGGGGTAAGCCGTAAAATTTACATACTCTATTTGATGTAGATTTTTTTCAAAAACAGTTTAAAAATTTTTTAACATAGTTTATAATAAAAATATAGATTATAAGGGTGTTTATATGAAATATTTCTGGTTGTATGTTGTTGCAATTATTGCTTCATTAGGCGGTTTATTGTCCGGATATGATACCGGAGTAATTTCAGGTGCGTTACTTTATATTAATGAAACCTGGAATCTGGCAGATACAATGCAGGGACTGTTAGTCAGCTCTGTACTCATAGGAGCCGTAATAGGTGCTGCAACAAACGGAATTTTAGCCGATATCTTTGGCAGAAAAAAAATAATTATGGCTACTGCTGTTATTTTTATATTAGGTTCAATATTATGCGCATTTGCACCGAATATTTATGTATTAATAATTTCAAGAATCTTTGTCGGATTTGCGGTTGGAATCGTTAATTTTGTCGTTCCGCTGTATTTATCCGAGATTTCACCAAAGCATCTTAGAGGAACTCTTGTATCTCTTTACCAGTGGGCAATAACAGCCGGAATTTTATTCTCTTATTTTATCAATGCCGCATTTGCACAAGCTGTATATAGTTGGCGCTGGATGTTATTTGCCGGAGTTGTGCCGGGATTGATTTTACTTATCGGAATGTGCTTTATGCACGATACCCCGCGCTGGCTGATTAGCAAAAACAGAGAAGACGAAGCTAAAAAAGTTTTTGCAAAAATCGAACCTGAGCTTGATGTTGATAATGAAATAAAAGAAGTTAAAGCAACCCTGCAAAACGAAGATAATTCAAACACAAAAAAATTCCGCCTGAAAAAATGGATGATAATGCCATTTGTCGTAGGTATAGGAATAATGTTTGCCCAAATTTGCACAGGGATTAACACCATTATCTATTACGCCCCGACAATATTTAAAAACGCAGGATTTGAAAGCAATATAACCGCAATATATGCAACAACAGGGATAGGAGTTATAAACTTTTTAATGACAATTGTTGCACTGTTTTTCACAGATAAACTTGGCCGAAAACCTTTATTATACTTTGGCTTAACAGGTGTAATGCTGAGTTTAATAGCTTTAGGCTGTGCATTTCAATTTGCCAATTTCTTCGGAGAAAACCTGAAGTGGGTAACTGTTGGAAGTCTTGTTACTTACATTATCTGTTTTGCAATGAGTCTCGGCCCAATAGGCTGGATACTTGTTTCTGAAGTATTCCCGTTAAAAATCCGCGGAATTGCAATGAGTATTTGTACAGTTTCAAACTTCGCATTCAACTTCTTTGTCGTAAGCAGTTTCCCGATATTACTGCATAGAATAGGCGGAGCATGGACATTTTGGGGATTTGGAATAGTATCATTACTATGTATAATTTTCGTTTACTTCTGTGTCCCGGAAACAAAAGGAATTTCACTTGAAAAAATCGAATCCAACTGGCTCCATGGGGTAAATCCAAGAAATTTCTAGTCAATTTTATAATTTTCAATCTCAAAAAGGCTGTCCTCACTAAAATAGGACAGCCTTAAAAAATTTTGCTTGACAAACTGTTAGGTATGCCTTACAATATTTTCAAAAGGATTTGATATGTCAGAGAATTTTCAAAATTTGTCCTCGGGATTGGAAGATTATATTGAAACAATTTATATAGCACACTTAAACAACATTCCGCTCAAAGGTGCTGAACTTGCCAGGCAGCTGAAAATTTCCAGAGCATCAGTATCAGAAGCTTTGTCTAAACTTGTAAAAAAAAGATTAATAAAATACTCAAGCTATGAAGCTATTACATTAACCAAAGAGGGGATTGCTACCGCTCAAAACATTTATAGTAAACATAATATTTTAAAGAAATTTTTTGAAAAAGTTTTAGATATACCAACTGATATCGCAGAAGAAAATGCCTGCAAAATTGAACATATAATCAGCTCCGAGATTTTAAATAAAATGATTATTTTCACCGACTCTTATCCTGAAAAAATACATCAATAGGAAAAAGGACACAATGATTAGAATATCGTCAATCGGAAAATATTTAGACCAACCGATTCTCACAGCAAAAATCAGTAAAAACATTCCCCACGTATTAACAATCGGCGGAGGAGCATTACTGCTTAACCATATAAACAATGATTCAAGCAACGAGCGGACAAAAAACGCAGTTAAAACAGGAATAGTATTAACAGCAACAGGATTATCAGCAATTAATGCACCTAAAATTGCGTCATATATTACCAAAAGACCTTATGGCAAATCGGTTTCCGAAATTATTGAAAATAATACCAAACTCATTGATGAATATATTTCCTCCAATAAAATAACTAAAAACATTGAAACTATTTTAAATAAGGCAAAAACAAAAGTTCTTTCTCCTAAAGAAATCGAGCAAATAAACACAAAAGAACACCAAAATTTTGTCAACAAACTTATTCCGCCGCCTGAAAATATCAAGGCAGAAGACATTTTTAAAGAAATCGGGTACTTATCCGTATATGGTGCAATTCCGGTTGTGGGAGGAATTGCAGGAGGAATTGCCGCTGACAAAATTACCGAAAAGAATTGGAAAAACAGGATTCCAAACAAGATAAACGAAGGTTTGTATCAGTATCTTGCAAATATATTTCTCTGCAACATCGGAGCCGGAGCAGCACTTGCAATTCTTGAAAAGATGAATATTAAATCAAAGGCTGCAAGATGTGTCGGTATGGTCAGCGGAATTATTTTAACAGGAGTTGTCGGAGGCAGCGTTATTGCAAATTACATCAGCAAAAAGTTGATTAACCCAATATTATCTAAAACAAACAAACTTGAAGAAAGAACTCCTGAACTGTTAGATATAGGCTTACACACAGATGACATTGCAACTGTTTCATTACTATCAGGACTTAAATGGATTGAACCTTCTCTGCCTATTCTTTACTCCGTATCCGGATACCGTGCGGGAATAGGCTACAGAAATAATACCTCCAAAAAACAAAATAAATACAACACAACTGTACATTAAAAAAGGCGGAAGCCTACACACTTTCCGCCTGTTTCTTTATTTTTAATATTTTATTATCCAACAAAAGAATCAAAATCAGCACGTTTTAATTCAAATCTTGGCACTAACGGAGTTGAACCTGATTCTTTCATACCAATACGGCTTAAAAACTTCACATCTCCAGGATCGGCATGCACAACAACGGAACCTGCTTTTGTATCTTTCTTCAAATGCTCTACAAACTTTTTGACCATAGTTTTTGCAACATTTTTAACATCACGCTGCCTGTGATTTTGTTCATAAGCATACAATGGCTTTGTTCCGATTTTAAAAATCTCTACAGAATCCGGTTTTGTTTTATAAAGGCTGTTAGTACTCATAATTCCAAGAATATCCAACGGTTTTATTCTGTCAAAACCATTTTGTTGACGGGTTAGGGCATAAATTCCTGTTCCGCCGCCCATTATATGTGCTTCTTCAGCGATACTTCCTGAAAGATTTCTACCGCTCCACAAATAATCAACCGAATCCAAGACGCCAAGATCTGCGGTTTTATTAGTTTCCAATTTTATAAGATTTACCGGCTCCTGCACCCATTTGTTTGCTGCGTTTTTAACTTTTATACTAGCCGAACCAATCAACCTTGCTCCAAAATGTACATTGTTGTTTTGAGGTATAATTTGCATATTCTTTTCTCCTTTTTTATAGGAAAACAAAACATATATTTTTTTGCTAGGAGGTTAATATAAATTTATATTATATCTAATCTGCAAAGATGTCTGTACTCACACATCTTGCAAAGCCCTTGCTTATCTTCTTTTATAGGCATAAATTTCAACTGTTTAATCTTTAAATATGTTTCCTTTATCAAATTTTCAATATAGGTCATATCACCATCTGTCAAAATCTTTTCAACACTTTTTTGATGATTTTCAACATAAATAATCCCTGCTTTTGAAACTTTATTACCGGTTAATTTTTCATAAGCATATTTATAAAAACAGAGCTGATTATAATAATTTTCTTTTTCTTCACCCGGTGCAACTTTTTTCTCTGATGTATAATTTCCGGTTTTATAATCGTAAAGTTCATAAGTTCCGTCAGAGTTTTTTTCAATTCTGTCTATTTTACCGGTGATTAAATCCCCGTCAACGTCAACTCCGTAGAAACTAAATTCCACATTTTCAACTCGATTTGGCGGAATTTGAGAAAAATAAGGATAATAATTTAAAATTATATCCTGCCCGCGTTTAAAATATTTTTCCTGCGCAGCTTCTGATGTAAAATTCATAGCCTCTATCCCGAGCCTGAAATCTTTCAAAACTTTTTCAATATCAGGATAAACCAAATTTTCTTTTGCATATTTAACAGCCCGCTCTAGCAAAGAGTGAATGAGCGAACCAAAATTTGCCCCGTCCCAATCAGCCTCTTCTACATCAATTCCAAGAACCTTTAGGTAGAAAAACTTCCTAGGACAAGCCAGGTAATCATTAAGCCTTGATGGAGAAAGTATAACATTTTTAACCTGTTCTTCTATCTCATTTTGGAATGCCCTTTGATTATCAAAAACTTCAGATGATACACTTCTGAAAACTTCTTTTGTTAAATCTTCGGCACCACACTCATACTGAGCTGAGTCAAAATCATAATCAGAAATCTCGGATAAATATTTTGTAATCTGCTGCGACTTTCCATTGTTATTATCAGCAAATGAAATCATCAAAGAATGCTTCGCCCTTGTGATCCCGACAAACAAAAGTTTCAAAAGCTCTGAATCTTTCTTTTCTTGCGCTATATCCTTATCAGGAGTTTCATCTGTTATAAGTTTGTATTCACCCGGCATTCTAAAGTTTTCCCAACTTGAACTTATCAAATTCGGAAGATAAACATACCCAAACTCTCGCCCCTTTGAACCATGATAAGTCATCAACTGCACAGCATTTTGGACTGATGAGTCTTTATCTAGATTTATATCAATTTCATTATCCAAACAATCATCAAGATATTTTACAAAATCCGACAAACCTTTTGTCATATCAGAATTCTGAAAATCTGCAGCCTCTGATATAATTTTCTTTATCCCGTTGATATTTTCACTACGATTTTTACCGTGATAATAAAAATACGGCAAAATATTTGTACGATTTACAATCTCTACAATAGTATTTCTAAGAGTATTTGCTGCAGCATAATTCTGTAAATATTCAAAAGTTTCTAAAAACTCAGTTATTTTTTCAGAATTTTTCCAACCGGTTTCAGATTTCATTATAGTAATAAAATCGTTTGGTTTATCTTTTTTAGAAACACGCTTTTGAGCTAAAATTTTGTTATAATCTTCCAAATCAATTTTTAAAGGTTCTGATAATAATAGCCCGAATAATTTATCGCTTGATAATAAATAATTATTGAGCGCTTTTAAATAAAAATAGATCAAAATAGATGAACGAATAGCAAAAATGCTTTTACCTTCATCAATTTGGTATGGAATATTTTTACTTTTCAATAGTTCGGCAAAAGTTTGTAATTCCGCCCGTTTCTTGGAAATCACGGCAATCTGTGAATAATCTTTTTTACCATCGTCAGTTATTGGGAACTTGTCATCTTCTGTTATTTTTTTAATCTCATCTGCAATAAAATTAAATTCCTGCAAAGTTTCTCCAAACTGAACACGTTTGATTTTGCAGTCCTTTGAAATAATTTTAGAATTTTTTGCAACAAGCTTTTTTGAAATATTATAGGTATTTTTGAAATATTCATTATTTTCAAGCCTGTTCAAATCCTGACTTACAACAAGGTTGCTAAAATCAAGAATTGTCTGTGTCGAACGGTTATTTTCTTCTAAACAAATAACTTTAGTTTGAGGATATTTCATCAAAAAGTTCTCAATATTATCGCTTTTTGCACCCTGAAACCCGTAGATAATCTGATCATCATCACCTACCACAAAAATATTTTTTCTACTGTTCGCATCAACCAGATTAAAAATTATCTGATTTTGCAAATCATTTGTATCCTGGTATTCATCAACAAGAAAATAACTGTATTTATCTGAAACTTCTTTCAAAAAAGCTTCATCTTCTTCAAACCCTGTCAAGACAAGATTAATCATATCCGAAAAATCAATAAGGTTTTTATTAATCATTTTTGCAGGATATAACTCAAATAAAGTCCAAAGTTCTTTTGCCTTTTCAATATTAACCTTTATTTTTTCAAGTTCAGCATAACGTCCTTTATTCTGGGTTTTACCGGATTGCTCGCGCTCATAAATTTCACTTTCAACTTCCTTATACCGCGGCATAAAAGCAGAATTTGTATCAATATATGATAAATATTCTTCTTTAGAAATCCTTTTGGTCTTTAATTTTTCAACATAAGATATAAAATCTTTCGTGAAGTAATACCTATCAGCCCGCGACGGAACAAAAAATTCCAATTTCGCCTCGTCAATACAATCTTTCATAAGCGAAACTTTTTCAGCATCTGTAATCAATGAAACTCCTGACGATAATTCAAATTTATCAGGATAACTTTTTATCAAATCATTACAGAACGAGTGATAAGTATAAATATCAACCGATGAAGCCTTCACACCCATTTTTTTAATCAAACGCTGGCGCATTTCGCCTGCTGCCGCATCTGAAAATGTCAGACATAAAATAGAAGAAGGATCAACACCGTCTGACAGCATCTTTTCAATACGATGAATAACCGTAAAAGTCTTACCGGTTCCCGGCCCTGCCAAAAGCATAACTTGACCGTTTAGAATATCAATTGCTTCTTGCTGCTTCTTATTAGGTTTAATCTCAACCTTCACTATTTCATCTGCCATAATATTAATTTAGCATAAAAACTAAGATCCGTGAATAATAAGTTTTGATTTATCTCCGCCAATTACCCGTTCTATATCAGCGCCAAATTTTTGATATTGCTCTTTATTGCAAGAAATACGACCGCTCACTGATTCAAGTTTTGGCGGAAATTTTGTTATTCTGGAATTAAACAATGAGTTTTTATTATCTAAAATTAAATTACCATTAATTTTACGAACATTCTGCAGCAAAATATCTTCGTCCAATCCAAACATTGAATAAGGAATTGAAATCCCATGTTTCTGGTTTAAGTTATACACCGGACGATAAGTTCCGATTTCATACATCCCATCTTCTAAAACCTTTATATCAACATTTAAAGCTTTAAACATTCCAAAATCGTCATTTAATTTAATAGTCTTTGCAAAATTACGTTTCAAAATCGGATCAACTTCACTTAGTTTTTCACTAATCATTATTGCCTGCAAAGCTTTTGGACCTTCATCAATTATTGCAGAATGACATTTCAAATTATTATTTTTTATATATGTTTTTATCTCATTAACTAAAGCCAGCGGCACAATATTGTTATTTTCAACCCCTTGAATCTGGTCAATTTTACCTTTTGCGGTTGTCATTCCGACAAGCGGCTCCCATAGATTAAACTTACCCCGCGCTAGGTATATATAAAAATCACCATCAAGCAATGCATCTTCAGCTTTGTCTACGCTTGAGCGTGTACACCAGTTTCGGCAGCTTAAAGTTTCCAGCATTGCAATACTCTTATCGCGATTAGCACCAGAATGAGCAATCGATGGAATTTTAACCCAAACGGCTTCATTTCCAGACAACCCCATATCCATTAACAAATTATCTCGTAATCTATGGGTATAGATTTCCAAAAAAGAAGGTGAGGCACAGCGTACAGCCCTGTCTTTTGGTGCAATTTTCTCAAAACCATTAATTGTTTCTAGCAGAGCTTTTTCATCAAAAGGTACAGGAATATGCCGGTTATTGTTTTTAATCTCGCTTGATATAGCATTCCAAATTACAAGCTTTAATGAATTATCATTTTCGACCTTTGAAACCAATTTTGAACTATAAGGAGAGTTGTTATTAAGAATAGCCTCCGGATTTTGTAAAAACCTCTTCCACTGATCCATTCGAACCCCGCGAGCTTCATTTATTTTATCAATAGAATACTGTCTGATATCTTGCGGAATATAGCTTTTCCATTTAATTTTTTCAGTAATAACCTCTTTAAACGGTATAAACATTTTACCCTGCTCGAATAAATCATCAACAGCAGCTCCTATCTTAGATGCCGAAAGCTGACTACCGTCAACACCATATTTTTTACTGCCGCCAAGAATCTCCGATGCCAAATATTCAAATACAGTTGAATATTTTGAGGAAAGCGATTTTCCTGTAAAGCAAACAGTATCCTGGTTTAAACCATTTATCAATGCAGTTTTCACAGAGCCGCTTTGGCTTTGCGGATTATAAGAATTTGTATTCAAAACAGGATTAATATTATATATTCTGGAAATCATATTATTACAACCGTTTTTATATCTTATGAGTTTATAACTCCGCTGAAAATTTTTTTTTGCGGGATTCCATAC
>OHEP01000867.1_pt1 | contig 18013 bp, 17 predicted proteins | sample 1567271 | NCBI WGS metagenome assembly OHEP01 (sample SAMEA3879577, study PRJEB24766) | human gut metagenome | biome: human-associated habitat; feature: feces | place: USA | collected 1985/1987
GTACCTTGAGCGGGTAGGCATGGCTCCGTATATAAACGCCAAGCCCCGGCAAATTTCGGGCGGTCAGAAGCAGCGCGTAGCGATAGCCCGGGCATTGGCCATGGACCCCGAGATACTGCTCTTTGACGAGCCTACATCGGCCCTTGACCCGGAGATGGTGGGAGAGGTATTATCGGTTATGACGGATCTGGCCAAGACCGGCCTTACCATGCTGGTAGTCACCCACGAGATGGCATTTGCAAGGGCGGTATCCAGCAAGGTCGTATTCATGAACGACGGTGTGATACTGGAGCAGGGAGATCCCGAAAGCATATTTACAAACCCGAAGGAGCAGCGGACAAAGGAGTTCCTTTCCCGCTACATAAACGGTTAGCATGAATTACAAGGAGCACCTGATAGCCTGCGGCAAGCGGATGCTGCATTCCGGCCTCACGGTGGAAACATGGGGCAACATAAGCGTTCGCGACCCGGAAACCGGCCTTATATACCTGACTCCGTCGGGTATGCCGTATGACAGCATAACCGGGGAAGATATCGTGGTCATGCGGCCTGACGGCACTATTGCCGAGGGCTTCCGCAAGCCTACGGTGGAGTGGGCCATGCATCTTGGCATAATGAACGCCCGCAGGGACGTGAACGCCATAATACATACCCACCCAATATACTCTCAGGTGTTCGCAGTGCTGCATGAGGATATTCCGCCGGTCATAGACGAGGCGGCCCAGGCTATGGGAGGAGACGTAAAGACAGCAGAGTATGCCCTTCCCGGCACTAAGGAGTTGGCACAGAACGCACTTGCGGCCCTTGGAAACGGCGCAGCCTGCCTGCTTGCCAACCATGGCGCGGTATGTGTGGGCAAGGACGCTAACGCCGCCTTCAAGGTGTGCAATGTGCTGGAAATGACGGCCCACATATACTATATGGCTCGCAGCATAGGCGAGCCTGAGCCTATATCCCGTGAGGACGTAGAGTATATGAAGGACTTTGCTGCGAACCGTTACGGGCAGGATAAAAATTAAGTGAATACCCCACAATTTCACCGCAGCGGAGCAAAAAAACGCTGCGGCGTTATTTTTGGGCGTTTTACTGAATGCGGCGGGCTTTGAACGTACCGGAGGGCAAGCCAAACGGCTACGGCAACGATGTAATAAATCCCTCAATATGGCATTGAAAAAGGGCTTCGGGCGGGCGATAATATAAATAGAATTTACCCAAAGCGTAAAAGAAAGGTTCAATATATATGAAACAGTTCGACGTAACCGGCATGAGCTGCGCCGCGTGCAGTGCCAGAGTAGAAAAGGCCGTAAAGGAGGTCCCCGGCGTAACTGAGTGCACCGTGAGCCTGCTGACCAACTCCCTGAGCGTAAATGGCAGCGCAGACGAGGGCGCCATAATCGCCGCGGTGGAAAGGGCGGGCTACGGCGCCTCTGCCAAGGGCGCAAATAAGGCGGCTCAGGAGGAAGAACTCAAGGATAAATCCACACCACAGCTCAAGCGGCGGCTTATATGGTCGGTAGGCTTTCTGCTGATACTCATGTATTTCTCCATGGGGCATATGATGTGGGGCTGGCCGCTGCCGAAATTCTACGACGGCAACCATGTGGCAATGGGCCTTACTCAGCTGCTGCTTACCGTGATAATCATGGTAATCAACCAGAGGTTCTTCATAAGCGGCTTTAAGGGATTCATACACCGGGCTCCCAACATGGATACGCTGGTATCACTGGGAGCTGCGGCGGCATTCGTGTACAGCACCTATGCGCTCTTTGCCATGACTGATGCGCAGGTAAAGGGCAATGAGGAGCTGGTCATGCACTATATGATGGAGTTTTACTTCGAGTCCGCCGCGATGATACTCACTCTGATTACCGTGGGCAAGACACTTGAGGCACGTTCCAAGGGCAAGACTACCGACGCGCTGAGAAGCCTAATCAGGCTGGCTCCACAGACCGCAATGCTTATAAAAGACGGCAAGGAGGTCATGGTCCCTATTGAGCAGGTGCAAAAGGGAGATATATTTGCTGTGCGCCCGGGCGAGAATATCCCCGTAGACGGCGTAGTTGAGGAGGGCTCCAGCGCCGTGAACGAGGCTGCGCTTACAGGCGAAAGCATACCTGTTGACAAAAATGTTGGGGACAGCGTTTCCGCAGCAACGAGCAATATTTCGGGATACATACGCTGCCGGGCTACCCGCGTGGGCGAGGATACAACGCTCTCGCAGATAATTGCCATGGTGAGCGACGCTGCCGCCACAAAGGCGCCTATTGCAAAAGTGGCCGATAAGGTCTCCGGCGTATTCGTGCCTGTGGTAATGGCCATAGCGGCGGTGACGACGGCGGTATGGCTGCTCCTGGGCCGTGAGGTGGGCTTTGCGCTTGCGCGGGGCATATCCGTGCTGGTCATAAGCTGTCCCTGCGCATTGGGCCTCGCCACACCAGTGGCCATAATGGTAGGCAACGGCGTGGGAGCAAAGAACGGAATACTGTTCAAGACGGCTGCCTCTCTGGAGGAAACGGGCCGGGTGCAGGTAGTTGCCCTCGACAAGACAGGCACTATAACCAAGGGCGAACCCAGGGTGACGGATATACTGCCCGGGCCGGGCGTAGCCGAAGACCAACTCCTCGGTTTTGCGGCGGCTCTTGAAGCAAAGAGCGAACACCCTCTCGCAAGAGCCGTAATGACCAAGGCAGAGGAGGACGATATTAACGTAGCGGACGTAGCGGACTTCCGCATACTTCCCGGCAACGGTCTCAAATGCACCATAGGAGACAAAAAGCTGCTTGGCGGCAGCATGAGCTTTATATCCGGCCTTGTGAGCGTGCCCGAGGACATGATGAGACAGGCGGAAAGACTGGCGGATGAGGGCAAGACACCGTTGATGTTCGGCCTTGGGGATAAGCTGCTGGGAATTATCGCCGTGGCGGACGTCATAAAGGAGGACAGCACGGAGGCTGTGAAGGAGCTTCGCAATATGGGCATACGGGTAGTAATGCTCACAGGCGACAACAAAAAGACCGCCGAGGCAATAGGCAGGCAGGCGGGAGTAGATGAGGTTATAGCCGGAGTGCTGCCGGATGGCAAGGAGGCTGTGATACGCGGCCTTATGAAGCAGGGCAAGGTCGCCATGGTCGGCGACGGCATTAACGACGCACCTGCACTGGCGCGTGCCGATGTGGGCATTGCCATTGGCGCCGGTACGGATATAGCCATTGAATCGGCAGATTTGGTGCTGATGAAAAATGACCTGCTGGATGTTGCCGGTGCTGTTCAGCTTGGGCACGCGGTAATACGCAACATTAAGCAGAACCTGTTCTGGGCGCTGTTTTACAATGCCATCTGTATTCCTGTGGCGGCGGGCGTGTTCTATCCGTGGCTCGGCATTAAGCTCAGCCCCATGCTGGGTGCGCTGGCCATGAGCTTCAGTTCCGTTTTTGTTGTAACCAATGCCCTGCGTTTAAGGTTCTTTAACCCGGTGTATGCGGCAGATACCGGCGCGGATATGCCCGGCGCTGCTTCGCACGAATGCAGGGTTGAGGCAGTAGATATATTAAAAACCAACAAAAAAGAAAGGGTTGATACCATGAAAAAAGTACTTGATATTGAAGGCATGATGTGCCAGCACTGCGTAGCATATGTAAACAAAGCATTAAGCGGCATTGAAGGCGTGGAAGCCGTGGAAGTTTCGCTGGAGAACAAAAACGCAGCCGTTACGCTTGCCGCTGATGTTAGAGATGATGCGCTTGTTAAAGCTGTTGTTGACGCAGGCTATGAAGTAAAAGGCGTTAAAACCTTATAAAAAACAGCCCTTCGGTGCGGAAGGGCTGCAAAGAAGCAGTGCCGGGCGGTGTGTTCCGGCGCTGTTTTTTTATGCTGTTTTATGGCGGTTTAAGTTATGGCAGATTAAACTTTGCTGTTTAAGCGTGCTTGCCCATGTTGGTTAAAAACTCAACCGTGGCAGGGTCGTAATGGGAGAAGAACAGGCTCCTGCCGGTATCGAGCGCACGGATTTTTGCCATATCGTCATCGGAAAGTTTAAAATCGAAAATATCAAAGTTCTGTACCATGCGGTCTTTGTGTACGGATTTGGGTATAACAACCACGCCGCACTGAATTAAAAAGCGCAGGGCAATCTGTGCTGCCGATTTATTGTACTTTGCGGCAACTTCGTTTAAAATGCCGTTGGTAAAAAAGCCGTTGCGCCCTTCGGCAAACGGGCCCCACGACTGGTGCGTTACGCCGTATTTCTGCATAATGGCGTGGGCGGTTTGCTGCTGCTGGAACACATGGGTTTCAACCTGGTTTACCATCGGCGCAATTTCGGCAAACTGGCACAGGTCAATCAGCCTGTCGGGGTAAAAATTGGCAACGCCGATAGCGCGCAGCTGCCCGTTTTTATAGGCTTCTTCCATGGCGCGCCAGGTGCCGTAATAATCGCTGAACGGCTGGTGAATTAAAAGCATGTCAATGTAGCTTGTTTTAAGTTTACGCAGCGATTCGGCAATGGAGGCCTTTGCTTTTTCATAACCGGCATTGGCAATCCATACTTTAGTGGTAATAAACAGTTCTTCACGCGGTACGCCGCACTGCTCTATGGCTGCGCCAACCCCTTCTTCGTTGTGGTAGGCCTGCGCGGTATCAATGGAGCGGTAGCCGCAGCTGATGGCATCCAGCACGCAGCGTTCGGTATCCGCTTCCGGTATCTGGTAAACGCCGTAGCCCAGCATGGGCATTTTAATTCCGTTGCTTAAAGTTGCATATTCCATGGTTCTTCCTCCTGTTTTAACGTTTTATAACGCGGGTGCCGCCAAACACATTGCTCATTGTCATATTGTCCAGTGCTTCGTCAATGGCGGCAACTTCTCCGGCGGTCAGCACAATATCTGCGGCGCCGAGGTTTTCGGCAAGGCGGTTTAATTTGCGTGTGCCGGGAATGGGTACAATGTAAGGCTTTTTATTAAGCATCCACGCCAGTGAAATTTGCCCCGGCGCGGCATTTTTTGCTTTGGCGGTTTCTTCAAGCAGTGCCAGCAGGTTTCCGTTCTGCGCAAAGGCTTCTTTTTTAAACTGCGGCATGGCGCTGCGGTAATCTTCTTTGGGGTCAAATTTGCTTGCCGCCGTGTATCTGGCGGTTAAAAAGCCGTTAGCCAGCGGGCTGAAAGCCACAAGGCCGATGTTTAATTCTTCCAGCACGCCAAAAAGCGCTTCGTAATTGCGGAACATCATGGAGTAGCGGTTTTGAATGGCCGTTACCGGCCAGATTTTATGCGCGCGGCGGATGGTGTCTTCCGTTACTTCGGAAAGGCCCCAGTGGGTGATTTTGCCTTCTTCGATAAGCCTGCTCATTGCGCCTGCCACTTCCTCCACAGGAACGGAAGGGTCCTGGCGGTGCTGGTAGTAAAGGTCGATATGGTCGGTCTGCAGGCGTTTCAGCGAACCTTCAACGGCTTTGCGGATGCTTTCGGGGCGTGAATCGGGAATAACCGGTTTGTTTACGTCGGGGTCATTCCAGTCGAAGGTAATGCCAAACTTGGTGGCAAGTACAATTTTATTACGGTAAGGCTTTAAGGCAGGCCCCAGCAGTTCTTCGTTGTCGTGCGGGTTTTCCGGCGTGCCGTACAGTTCTGCGGTGTCAAAAAAGGTGCAGCCCATATCAACGGCGCGTGCCAAAAGCTCGGTCATTTCTTTTTTATCCGCGGGAGCGCCGTAAGCATGGCTCATGCCCATGCAGCCAAGGCCGACGGCGCTGACGGTTAAGTCTTTTCCTAAAGTTCTGTATTGCATAGTCTGTTCTCCTTATTTTTTACAGGCGTCCGTTTTCTCTTTGCCACAGCTGCCACGAGTTGACGATATTCTGAAAAAGTATGTAGCTGCTGGGCGCGATGGAAATTACCGGCGAAAGGTAGGTGTAAGCCACCCAGCATGCCAAGCGGCAGCGTCCATTTTTTGGCAAAGGCAATCAGTTTTGTCATCATAACCCATCAGGGCTTTGTGCTATATTGCTGCAAGTTTTAAGCTGCATTTTTAAAACCATAATAAAACCTCCATAATCAATTGCTTTTTTGTTTATCTATCTGCCGCTGCCATAATGCGGCGGCATTGCCAGCCCTCCTTTACCCATATTATAAAAAAACAGGGGCTTCATAAGAAGTCCCTGTTTGTCAGTGAGCTTAAACCCTATGGTTATGCCCGGTTTTCCTTGTAAATTCTGGTAATGGCATTAATGCATTTCTGCACGTGCGGCGCAGGCTGCGGCGAATGCAGAAGCCCGAAGGGCATGGTAAAATCCCATTCCACCGGAATTATTTTCAGCAGCGGATGCACGTCGCGCCAGGTTGGCACTGCCATTAAAAGGTTGTTGCCGTTTTCGCAGCTGTTAAAAACCTCGGTGTTGTAAAAATCAAAATCAATAATATTTACCTGCGGGTGTTTTACCGTCAGCCAGTCGCGCAGCGCGTCTGCTTCGCCCATCTGCCCGCGCGTAATCAGCATCAGGTTTTGCCCGTACAAATCGCTTACGCTGAGCTTGTCTTTCTGCGCCAGCGGATGGTTAATGCCTGCGGCGCAGCACAGCGGTTCGCGGCACAGCTCCAGCCCGGCGCACTGGCGGTAATTGAGCAGCGTGGCGTCGAAAATACCGGCAACCATGTCAATGTTCTGCCCCAGGTTCAGCAGTATTTCGCGTGCGTTTTGCGGCGTGTTGTCAAACGGCACCAGCTTAAAATGTATTTCGGGGCACATGGCGTGGATTTTGGGCCACAGCTGCACCAGAATCTGCGCAGGCGTCATGGGTGATGTGCCGATGCGGATAATGCCGTTTTCTTTCTGCATGGCGTTTTTGGCGCGTTCCAGCGATTCGTGCGAGTAACGGATAATATATTTAGCGTCGCTGTAAAGCGATTGGCCTGCTGCTGTAAGGGTAAGGCCGCGGTGCGTGCGGTTAAACAGCTTTATATCAAGGTTGCTTTCAAGAATATTGATTTGCTTGATAACCGCGGTAGGCGAAATATAAAGCTTGTCGGCGGCTTTGGCAAAGCTGCCGCTTTCGGCAACGGTAATAAATGTTTCAAGCTGAGGGTTGTACAAAATAAATCACTTCTTTTAAATGCACTCGCAGCCCATGTTGTTGCTGCGGAATGCGCCCTGTTCGTAAAGTTCAATTTTATGGTTCAGGCGGCTCAGCGTTTCCTGCATGTGCTGCAAACGGTTTTCCAGCCTGTCGCGTTCTGCAATCAAAAGTTCTTCGCGTTCTTTTAAGGTGCTGTCGCCTTCTAAAAACAGGTGCATGTAACGGGTCAGCACTTCAATGGAAAGCCCTGCTTCGCGCATACATTTAATAAATTCTATGCGCTCGCAGTCAATGCTGCTGTAATCGCGGTTGCCGCTTTTATTGCGCGCTACGGCCGGCAGCAGGCCAATGCGCTCGTAATAGCGCAGCGTGTCGGCCGTAAGGCCGAATTTTTTGCTTACTTCTGCAATGTTCATGTCTGGTCACCTCGTGTAAATTAGCCGCGCTTCAAGCGGACAGGATTTTATAGGCGCTGCATACGGCTACGCGCCCGCTGATGTTGATAATGGTGTAAATAACGGCAAGAATTGCTGCACCTTGCAGTAAAACCTTCATAAATTATTACCCCTCTTTGGTGATGGTTACGGTATCGAATTCGGTGCCGTCCGGCAAAAATGCCTTAAAGGTTAATGTTTGCGGAGTTTTTCTGAGCGTTATGTAGTTGGCGTCCTCCGGCTGCGGCGCAAGGGCTGCGTCCGCCGTGTTGCGCTGCCACAGGTTGGCGTAACGCACGCTTCCGGCAACGCCGGTTAAAATGTAGGTTATGTCGGTGTTATCTGGCTTAAAGGCTTTTAAAGGCACGCGGCGGCGGTAGGTATGCAGGTGCGCCGTAAGCACGGCGTCTACATTATATTCTTCAAAAACGGGCATCAGCTGCTGCGCCCAGGGCGTAAACTGAATGCTTGCCGGGTCGAAATTGTTGGGGCGGTCGGTAAAGGCATAACGCAGAATGTCTTTGTGCATCAGCACAATTTTCCATTTGCTCTGCGTGCCGGCAAGGTCGCTGCGCAGCCAGTTTAACTGCTGCTGCATTAAATCGGGGTTAAAGTCTGCCATTTCGTCGGTTTGCGTGTTCAGCACAACAAAATGCACATCGCCGTAATCAAAGCTGTAATACTGGTTTTTATTGGCGCCGGTGCCGTTTTCCGGCAGGTTAAACAGCGTTAAATACGGCGTCGGCGGGGCAATCTGCCAGTCCATATTGTAGGTTTCGTGGTTGCCCATTACCGGTGCAAACGGAATGTTTTCAATCATTGGCGCAACAGAATTAAACCAGGCGCGCCACTGCGAAAAATCGTAGCCGTTGTCAACCAGATCGCCCATGTTGATAAAAAAGGCGGCGTCTTCATTTTTGCTGTAGGCCGTTTGTGCCAGTTTGCGCCAGCCGCTGTAATCGGATGACTGCGAATCGGGAAATATCAGCGCCTTAAAGCTGTCAGGCTGCGCGGACGGAAGTTTGTGCCAGCCGGTGCGGCTGCCTTCGTAGCCTGCACGGTATTCGTAGGCACTGCCGGGTTCAAGTCCTGTCAGCGCGGCGGTATAAACGTAAAGGGTGCCGCTGCCGGTGTTAAGCTCCTGTACGGAAGCAGGCACGGCTGTTATTTGCCCTGCGGCGTTTTTATATTCGGCCGCCGGGTTTTCAAGCTTTTCATCAGCCTGCCACATAATGGTGCGGCTTGTTGAAGCGTCGGCGGTAATCAGTTGGCGCAGAAAGCTTATTTTATCCGCGTCGGCGTAATTTTCGGCCTGCCCGGTTGCAGGTGCGGTATATACGGCGCAGCCCGCTGCCAAAAATACCGCCAGTACAACAATGTATTTAAGATATTTTTTCATAGGCATTACTCCTTTTAAAACAGCGTAATTTTGTGGCTAATATTAATATATCAGTTATAGTGAACTTCAAGTCAAGCGGTTTTCAAAAATTTTTTACTTGACTTAAAGTGCACTCCAAAGTATATATTATATAAAACGGACAATAAAGGAGAATGCCGATGAACCTTTTTATGATTGTTATGTATTCGTATCTGGCCGCCATGGGCATCGCCGTATGGTTTTATTACCGCACTCTTATTCCGGGGCTTACGTCATGGCTGTGGCCGCTTGCCGTAGCTGGCTGCACTGCAAGCTACCTTGTAAGCCACAGCGGCTATATCGTTCACCCGGAGCCTCTTGCACGCGCACTGGCGTGGATTGGCAATGTATGGATTCTGTTCGGTTTTTACAGCCTTTTGCTGATGCTTTTAAACGGCGTTTTAATTATACCTGCCAAAATTTTCGGTATTCATTACCGTTTCAGCACACCGCTGGCCGTGATTGGGCTTGTTGTTATAAGTGCTTCTATTATTTTTGGCATTTATAAAGCCATGAACCCCATAGTGCGTACGGAAACGGTAGCTGCCACTAAAAATATTGAAGCCGATACCAAAATAGTGCTGGTAACGGATTTGCACCTTGGGCATATTAACGCACTTGGCGCAGTGCAGGACGTTGTGCAGCGCATAAACGCCCAAAAGCCGGATCTGGTTTTGATAGGCGGCGATATTGTTGACGAAAAGCTCAGCTATGTGCTTGATAACGGCTCGCTGGAAGCACTGAAATTTGATGCACCGCTGGGAACCTATGCCGTTTACGGCAACCACGATTACCTTGACGGCGAAATGAAGGAAATACGCAGGATTTTAGGGGCAAACGGCATTACGCTGCTGGAAAATGAAAGCGCCGTGCTGCCGCAGGGCATAAAACTTACCGGCCTGCGCGATTACAGCCGCGACCGCGGTACGGAAGCGCTGGAACGGCTGGCAGAAGGCAATGCTGATTATTTCAGCGTTTTAATCGACCATCAGCCGCGGCGCTTGTTTGAAGCCGCCAAAGCAGGCTATGACTTGAGCGTTTCCGGGCATACCCATGCCGGGCAGGTATGGCCGTTCCGCTATATTACCCAAAGCATGTACCTGCTTGACTATGGCATGACCTATGTTGACGGCATGGCGGCAATCGTAAGCAACGGCAACGGCTTCTGGGGTCCGCCGGTGCGCATGGGCCCATACCCCGAAATTGTTGTTATCAACGTTAAAAAAGCAGGTTAAAATTCAGCACCGCTCAAACGGGCGGTGTTTTTCTTTGTAAGAAACATGTTAAGCAAACCGTTAAACTGTAATTTTTTTAACAATGTATATTTAAAATTGCGTTTTGTACACAAAATCCTTACAAAAATAACAAAATACTTGCCTGTAAAACGCTAAAGTGCTACAATTTATAATTATAAAAGTACACCATAAATTGCATTGTACTGATTTTAAAAAGTATTTGGAGGGAAAGAAAAATGAAATTTGCCAAACGTATGGAAAGGATGCAGGCATCCGAAATCCGTGAACTCTTAAAACTTACCGCACAGCCGGATATTATCTCTTTTGCAGGCGGCCTGCCCGCACCGGAACTGTTCCCGGTTGAAGAAATTGCCAAGGTTTCCCATGACCTGGTAGAAAAAGAAGGCCGTCAGCTGCTGCAATACGCAACTACCGAAGGCCGCCCGACCCTGCGCGCTAAAATTGCCAAACGCATGAAAGATAAATACCATACCGAAGTTGACCCGGACGATATTCTTATTACCACCGGCAGCCAGCAGTGCCTTGATTTTGCAGGCAAACTGTTCCTTGACCCCGGCGACGTTGTTCTGTGCGAAAGCCCGTCCTACCTCGGCGCGCTGAACGCTTTCAATGCTTACGAACCTAAATTTGTAGAAGTTCCGACCGATGACGGCGGCCTGATTCCGGAAGAACTGGATAAAATTCTTGCTACTACTCCGAACTGCAAATTCATTTATGTAATTCCTGATTTCCAGAACCCGACCGGCCGCACCTGGAGCCTTGAACGCCGCCATAAATTTATGGAAGTTGTCAACAAATATAACCTGCCGGTACTGGAAGACAATCCGTACGGTGAGCTCCGCTACGAAGGCGAAATTCTTCCTTCCCTTAAATCCATGGATACCAAAGGCCTTGTTATGTTCCTCGGCACTTTCTCCAAAATCTTCTGCCCGGGCCTGCGTTTAGGCTGGGTTGCCGCTGAACATTCCGTACTGGAAGAATTTGTTAAAATCAAACAAAGCGCCGACCTGCATACCTCTAACTTCGACCAGGGCGTTGCCGACGCTTACATTGAAAACTACGACCTTGACAAACACGTTGAAGAAATTAAAGCGCTGTACAAAAAACGCCGCGACCTTATCCTGAAAACCATGGAAGAAGAATTCCCCGAAGGCGTTGAATGGACTCGTCCTGAAGGCGGCCTGTTCCTGTGGGTAACCGTTCCGGAAGGTGTAAGCGCTAAAGAAGTATTCCATAAATGCATTGAAATGAAAGTAGCTGCCGTTATCGGCGATGCGTTCTATCCGAATGACAAAACCGACCGCAGCATGCGCGTAAACTACTCCAATATGACCGAAGACAGAATTGTTGAAGGCGTTAAACGTATGGCCAAAGCCATTAAAGAATGCATGAAATAACTGCATAAAAAATTATCCCTCTGCCCTAAGGCGGAGGGATTTTTTAATATCCGAACAGTGATGCGGCGCAGTAAACCAAAAGCAGCGCCATTATGGTGTTAACGCTTTTGGTATGGCAGCTGAACAAAAGGCGGAATGCCGAACCAAACGCCGACCAGCACAGCGTAAATACAAAACCGATAAAGGCAAGCAGCAGCGCAAACAAGGTTAGTTTAAAGGGCTCGCCCGTGTAAAACGGCAGAATGTAGGCCTGCATGGACATAATGCAGTAAATGTAAATTTTAGGGTTGATAAACTGCAAAATAAGGCCGGAATAAAAGCCGCTGCGCGAGTGGTCTTCGGTAATAACGCCGTTGCTTTTATAAGTTGCCCATGCCAGATGAAGCATATAGGCAGCGCCGGCAATAAGCATCGGCGTTTTAACTGCAGGTATAAGTTCTGTAAGGGTGCTGCAAAAAGCGGTGCAGATAAGCATTACCGCAGCAAAGCCTGCCAGTATGCCAAAGTTAAAGGGCAGCGCTCCCTTAAAACCCAGCCTGCCGCCGTTGCTCATGGACATAATATTATTAGGCCCCGGCGTTGCTGCTGTTATAACAGCGTAGGTTAAAAATGCAAACCAGTTGAACATAAAACGGTATCCTTTCGACAATATAATAATGTGTTAATTTTATATTGTAAGTTGCCTTTTTAATGTTGTCAAAAGAAGTGTATATCAATATGCACGCAGCAAATTAAAAATCCCGGCGTAAACCGGGATTTTTGCGTTAATTGTGCTTTTACTGTGCCAGCGGAATGGTGTATTCCGTTAAGCCCTTGGGCTGCGGGCCCTGGTGCGGATTTTCGCTCCCGTCAAGCCCTTTTTCGTGCAGGAAGCCTTCTAAAATTTTGGCAATTTCAAGGTTGTTCAAATCGGCAAACGGTGCGTGCGTGTTGCCGCGGATTCCTGCTTCCGGCAGAATTAAAAGTCTGGCATCGCCGCCGCGGGCATTAATGCGTTCAACCATCTGCCGGGCGCGGTGGCTGGCAACGCGCCATACTTCGCTGTTAAAATTAGTGCTTTTTTCTTTGGCAATGTTGTCGCCGTAAATAATAAGTATCGGCATTTTGGTAAGCCGGTTAAATTCTTCGGGCGGAACAACAAGGGGACCTTGATGGTCGTTAACAAGTTCCAGCGGTGATGGCGTAAGGTCTTTTGGAATATCATCTGACGGGAATACGCAGGCGCCGGGTTCGTAGGCAACAATGGCTTTAATGTTTTCCGGGTCTGCCATGCCGCTGTACCAGCCGTATTTGCCGCTGTTGGAATGGGTGATAAGCACGGCAGGACCTGTTTGTTTTAACAGCTGAGCCATGGTGTCTGCCATAAACTGATAGTATTCTCTGGTGCGCGGTTCGGCGCCGGTGTCGGGCGTTTGCTGGCGGAAGAACTGGTCAACCGCGTCGGGCGTTTTGGGAAACTGTAATACCGGGAAAAAGTACGGCTTTTCAGGGCGCAGCCACAAGCCGTTGCGGAAGGCGTCCCACACGGCGCTTTCGCTTGTTATCGTCGGTACGGCATTGGTCATGTCAACCTTGCTTGCCGTGTAGCCTGCACGCCCGCGGCGCGGCTGGTCAATAATGTACACGGGCCAGTCCCTGCGCGGCAGGATTGCCATATAGCCTTCGCGTCCGTCCGGCGTGCTTTCGTAGGTTTTGCCGCTTTGCCCGATGCCGTGCCACATAATCAGCGGATAGGTGCGCGCATTCTGCGGAATGTAAAACTGGGCATAGCCGTGGTCACCGTGGAAGGTTTCGCCGCTAGGCAGGGTTTGCACCGTGCCGCCGAAGAACAGGCTGCCCATGGTTTTAAGTACGATGGGCTTGTCCTCCGCAGGCTGCTGGGCGTTTGCCATTAGCGGCAGTGCGGTAAAGGCGGCGGCTAAAATTAAGGCGGATAATTTTTTGCTGAGTTTCATTTTGCGTCCTCCTTTTTTAATACACTCGCGTTGCTTTTCTTTGCTCATTTGTATTATAATTGGTGTAAATAGCGGCAGGCAATTGCCAGTTAAAGCTATCTGCGGCTTATGCCGCACTTTTTAAAATTTGGGGTTTAATTATGGAAGCTAAAAAACAGGATTTGCGCGTGCAGAAAACACTGGCGGCAATTAACCGGGCTTTTGAAGAAATGGTTTGCACCATGCCGCCGCAGGAAATTACCGTTAAGGAACTTACTGAGCGCGCCAAAATTAACCGCAAAACCTTTTATTTGCATTACACCTGCATAGAACACGTTTATGAAGAAGCAATCCGCCGCCTTGCCGATGGTTATATTGAAATAATGGGCAAAACGGAAATCGATAACGGCAGCGGCGCTTTTAATATGAAAAATCTGACGCAGGTATTTTTTGAATATTATGCCGCTCAGGGCGCGTTTGCCGAAAGGCTTATCTGCAATCCTGATTACCGGCCGTATTTTAACCGGCTTTGGGGCATTACTTTGCAGCATAACTGCGGGCAGTTCAACCCTTACAGCCATCTGCCGCAGGAAGAACAGAACCTTGTTTTTACCTATCTCTGCGCGGCAAATAATGAAATGTACTGCCGCTGGGTGCTGGACGGCAAAAAGGTGCCGCTGCAAAAAGTTATTGCCATAGCGTCGCAGCTTTTGGAGCGCGGCTTATACGGCTACACGGAGGCTTTAAGGCAAAACAAAACTTGACTTATAGCGGGCTTAAAGGTTTATAATATAAAAAAATTTAAAAGGATGATTGTTGTTTGAAAGCAAAAAAGCAATTATTAGGGTTTACTGCCGCCTCGCTTACTTTGGGGGCGGTTTTTATGGCGGGCGGCGCGCCGATACCGTTTTACCATACTTATGCCGAAACGCTTGGGCTTGATAAAGGCGTGCTTTCGCTGGTAACTGTGGCATATTTTGCCGGTACGGTTATTGCGCTTTTGTTTTTGCCGCGCCTTACCAACTACTGGGGGCGCAAGCGCGCAATTTATTTAACGCTGGCGTTTGGGCTGGCAGGCTGCTTTTTGTTCGGAAATGTAACCGGCGAGTGGCGCATGCTGGCGGCGCGCTTTATGCAGGGGCTAAGCTGCGGGCTGGCCTCCAGTACGGTGGCGGCGTTTATTATTGATAACGAACCGCGGCGCTATAAGGGCCTGGCTGCGGTTATTATCGGCAGTGCGCCGAATATAGGGCTGCCGCTTGGCGCAATGGGCAGCGGCGTGTTTAATATGTTCAGCGATGCGATTGGCATGGTGTTTGTAATTGTGGCGGTACTTTTGTTGTGCTGCGGCGCGTTGGTTTTTGCCAGTACGGAAACAATTACCAACAAACAAAGCGGTGCGTGGCGCAGCCTTAAGCCGCAGCTTAAAATTACGCCGCGCGTTAAAAAGCTTTTGCCTGCGGCGGCTTGCGCATTTGCCGGTACCTGGGCGGTAGGCGGTTTTTACCAGTCGTACAGCGCTGCTATCGGCATACAGGAGCTGGGCGTACAAAGCACTTTTGTAGCTTCGCTTACCTTTGTATCGTTCATTGCGCCGGTTGCGCTCGGTGCGGCACTTTCGCGCGGGCGCGATAAATTTTTGCTGCAGCGTTATTCTATGCTGGCCTTTTTTATAGCCGTTGCAGGCGTGGTATATGCCATTTACAGTCATTCGCTGACATTGTTTTTGGCGTTTAATGCGATGGCAGGCGTTGCAGACGGTGCCGCCTTTACCACCAGCATGGCCGGTATTGTTGAAGGAACAAGCTTGCAGGAAAGGGCGGGCGTATTATCTTTAATTTACGTTGTTGCTTACGGCGGCGCGGCACTGCCTAACCTTCTGGTAAGCCGCATAGCGCAGTATTTTTCGCTGCTGGAACTTACCGCAGGCTACGCTGTTTTTACTGGCGTAATGTTTATTTTGGTGCTGCTTACCGCAAAGCGCAGCTATTATTATGAAGCATAAACTGCCTTAGGGCAGATGTTTTTAAGGACGGAGGAGAGAAAAATGGCAGATAAAATTTTAGTGGCATATTATTCCAAAACAGGGCATACCAAAGCCGCAGCGCAGAAAATAGCCAAAGCAGCAGGCGGCGCTTTGCACGAAATAGTTCCCACTAAAGAGTACCCGGCAAGTTATGTTGCCACGGTTGCCGTTGCCAAATGGGAACAGCTTAAAAACGAAAAACCGGCGCTTAATGATAAAGTTAAGGATTTTGCTGCGTATGACAAAATTCTGGTAGGTTTCCCCATCTGGTGGTTTACCTGCCCGCAGCTGATTAAAACCTTTATGGAAAGCTATGATTTTACAGGCAAAATTGTTTATCCATTCTGTACGCATGGCGGCAGCGGCCCTAAAAACAGCACGCGCGATATCCGTACTGCGCTGCCCGGCGTTGACGTAAAAGAGTGCTTTGACGCAACTAAAGATTTGATAGACGCCAAAATTAAAAACTGGCTGGGGCTTGATTAAGTCTGAAAAACGTAGGGTATGTCAAAAATCAGGGAAAGCGTATACGGCTACGTTGTGCGCAACGCTAAAGTTCCGGTTCTGGTTGTTAAATAAACTGTAAAAATAACGGCTTCCGCAGGTAATGCCTGCGGAAGTTTTTTATTATATAAGTAAAATTAATAAATCATCCGCCTGAGCGGCTTGTTTAACGCTGGCGCGCGGCGGCTGCACTGTGCTAAAATTAAAATATAAACTGCACGGCAGAGGTGATGAAAATGGAACTGCGTACACTGCAATATTTTTTAACGGTAGCACGCGAGGAAAATATTACAAGAGCCTCGGAAGTGCTGCACATTACGCAGCCTACTTTAAGCAGGCAGATGAAGCAGCTGGAACAGGAAAGCGTTACCTGCGCCGATTTGTTGAGCGTGCCTTTAATCACGCCTGCGCGCCTTTATGTGCAAAAGGAAATATCCAACTGGCTGGGCGCCGATATTAATAAATTAAACGTGCTGGCAACGGTTAATATGATGATGCATGCGGCAATGTTTATCAACAGCGGCGCAGCCTGCGGGCTGACCATTGAAGGCGCTGTTGATTTGTTTGAAGACAGCAAAATGGTTTTTAAACCGCTGAACCCGCGCCTTGAGCTTACTGCGGTATTGGCGTGGAAGCGCTTTCATTCCCTTTCGGGAGCGGCGGCGAAGTTTTTGGAGTATTTTAAGGAGTATCTTAAAAGTAAACAGTAAAAAAACAGGAGAGTGCAAAACTGTCCTGTTTTTGTTATTCAGCATAATATTGTTCGTCGGTAACTTCTTCCAGCCACGTTACGTTTTTGCCATTTATTTTATAAAAAATTATGCAAAAAGCGCATACAAAAAACGCACCGCGTAAAACAGCACGGTGCGTTAAAAAGGCGTATCAGTCAATCTTCTTCAAATACAACTTTGCCGTCTTTAAAGGCTTTTATGCGCGCCAGCGATTCCAGATGGTAACCGGCGTCAACAATGCGCTGATGGCCCGGCTGGAAGGATTTTTCGATTACAATGCCGATGCCTGCAACTTTGCAGCCTGCCTGATGGGCAATATCGGCAAGGCCGAGTGCCGCTTCGCCGTTAGCAAGAAAATCGTCAACAATAAGCACGGTTTCGCCTTCGTGCAGAAATTTTTTGAGGACGCTTACATCGCTGGTAACTTTTTTGGTGAAGCTGTAAACTTTGGTGGTGTAGGCCGGGCTGCTCATAAGTTCCGATTTTTGCTTGCGGGCAAAAACTACCGGCACATGCAGGCACAGTGCGGTTGTTAATGCGCAGGCAATGCCGGAAGATTCAATGGTGAAAACTTTGTCGATTTTGCATTCTTTAAATCTTTCCGCAAATTCTTTGCCGATAGCTACCATCAGCTCCGGGTCAATCTGATGGTTTAAAAAGGAATCTACTTTAAGTATGGCATCATTAAGCACAATGCCTTCGCTCATAATTTTGTCTTTCAACAGTTTCATGCTGCCACCCCTGCTTTTCCGTTTATTTGTTAAATAATAGAATATGCTATTTTTGGCATTTAGTCCAGTATTTTGTTAAATAAAGTACAAAATTTGTTATCTTCTTAAAAAGTAATACAAAAAGGCTTGACATTACAAAAAAATATTGAGATAATGTAAAGGCAACAAAAACATAGCAGCAATTATGTAATGATTAAAGGCGAAGAACGGGAACAGGCTGTTAAAACCGGCAAAGAGAAGCGGCGGATGGTGCAAGCCGCAGCGGCAAAGCAGCAAAGGCTCGCCCGGGAGCCGCGCTTTTGAACGGAGTAGGAAGCGACGCAGAGCAGCGTTAAGCATAATGAAGCCCCAATCAGGGTGGTACCGCGGTTAATAATCGCCCCTGTCTGCATAGTGCAGGCAGGGGTTTTTTTATTTAGCTTTATGGAGTAAAAATACAGGAGGCAGTTATTATGGGAATGACAATGACGGAGAAGATACTGGCAAAACACGCCGGACGCCCCGAAGTATCGGCAGG
>OHEP01000895.1_pt1 | contig 17630 bp, 9 predicted proteins | sample 1567271 | NCBI WGS metagenome assembly OHEP01 (sample SAMEA3879577, study PRJEB24766) | human gut metagenome | biome: human-associated habitat; feature: feces | place: USA | collected 1985/1987
GGGCGGCGCGGCGCAGGAATTCCTGCCGGGTCGTGCCTTCCTTCTTGCAGACCTCCATCAGGCGCATCAGCTCGAGGTTCATCTCCTCGCCCTCGCCGATGGCGAAAAGGTCGAAGAAATCCACCAGCGGCTCCGGATTACATACGCAGGGACCGCCTGCCATCACGATGGGAGTCAGACCCTCGCGCTCGGAGGCGAGCACCGGAACGCCTGCCAGGTCGAGCATTTCCAGCACGTTGGTGTAGCTCATTTCATATTGAAGCGTAAATCCGATGAAATCGAAATCCTTTATCGGGTCGAGGCTTTCCAGCGCGTACAGCGGTATATCACGGGCGCGCATCTGCTCCTCCATATCGGGGAGCGGCATGAATACTCGCTCGCACCAGTAGTTCGGGACTGCGTTTTTCAGACCGTAGAGTATCTTCATGCCTAGGTGGGACATTCCGATCTCATAGGTGTCCGGGAAGCAGAACGCGAACCGGATGTCGACCTTCGACTTGTCCTTGACGACCGAGCCGGTCTCGCCGCCGATGTACCTCGACGGCTTCTGAACATCGAGCAGGAACTCGTCGAGCCGCTCCATCATTGAGTTTGTGTTATCCATAAATTACGTATCTCCAGGTGTATAAGGTGTATCGGGTATTTAAAAAGCCTTTGCGTTGGTGAAATCCACTGTTTTGTTGAACGGATCGTAGTAAATATCCGCGAAATCCTTGTTTATGCAGAAGTATTCATTCTTGTAGTAGAGCGGGATAAACGCCGCGCCGTTTATTATCGACTGCTCCGCCCTGGCGTACAGCTTTGCGCTGTCGGCGAGGTCTGCGGCGCGCTGCGCAGCCTTTATCAGCCCGTCGGAGTCCGCGCTGTGGTAGCCGGAGTAGTTCCCTGCGCCGTCGGTGGTGAACGCCTGGAGGTACGCTCCGGGGCTGTTCACGCTGCCGGACAGTTCCTGCACGGCGATCTCATAGTCGCCGGAGGACAGCCGCGCGCTGAAGTCGGCCTCTGATAACTCCTCCACCACGCAGTAGAACCCGAATTCGCGCTGCCATTCCTGCATTATCGCGGACAGCATTGCCGAGGCAGTCTCGTTTTCGCGCATGATTATCCTGGCTCCCGAGAACAGGCTGGTATCCAGGCGCGGGAGCGCATTCTGATAGTATTCCTGCGATTTTTCCACGCTGTAGTCCGGGGTCAGTTTATCGCCGGCGAACTCGCGGTAGGGCTTGTCGAGCAGGGTGACTTCCCCGGGCACTATCGCGTACGCCGCGGCGTGGGAGCTTCCCTCGGAGAGCTTTTCGCGGTCGACCAGGCTCGCGAGCGCCTTGCGGAATTCCTGATCGGAGAACAGACCGAAATCCGTGTTGAGCGTAAGCCCGACGGTTATCGCGTCGTACTCCTGCACGGTGAACTTGCCGCTCAGCAGCTCGAGCTGCTCCTCGTCGACTGCTATGCAGCTTATAACGCTGGAGTTGAAGTCGTCGACGAAATCCTCGTCGCCCTCGATAAAGAAGTTCAGACCTGAGGGGATAACCGGGGAGGTTTCACTGTTTTTCGCGTTGCGGCGCAGTATGAGATGATTGTTGTCGGTGATGGTGTAGGGGTCGAAATCCCAGGATTTTATATAGAATGCGCCGTTTGATGGGGTGGTATCCCCGGAAAGCCCGTAGCGCCCCTGGGAGGCTATGAAATACTCCTCGTTGCAGGGCATTGCGGGCGCTTCAGCGAGAAGCTCGGGGAAGCGCGGGTCGGGGTATTCCAGGGTTATTTCAAGCTCGTAGTCGCCGACGGCTTTCACGCCGAGCTTCGAGAAATCGGAAGCCGCGCCGGAGTTCAGCGCCTTCGCGCCCTTTATGCAGAAGTACTCGGAAGCCCTCGGAGCGCGGGTCTGCGGGTCGAAAAGCCGCTGGAATCCGTATACGAAATCCGCGGCGGTGCAGGCGGTCTCGAATTTGTTGACGTCAGTCCACCAGATGTCGCTGCGGAGCTTGAAGCGGTAGGTCAGACCGTCGTCGGTGACTGTGTAGTCCTCGGCGGCTCCGGGCCCGAGGCTCCCATCGGGGAGCACGCGCATGAGTCCGGTGTAAACGCTGTTTATTATAAGTATCGACGCGTCGTCGGAGGCAGTCTGCGGGTCAAGGCTGCCGGGATTATATGCTATGTCGTATTTTATTATTCCGTCCTTGCCGTCCTTTTCGAAGCAGCCAGCGGCGGAGGTCGTTATAACGCAGCAGAGCAGAGCTGCTGCGATTCTCTTTAAATGCCGGTTCACGGTATTTCCTTTCTCGTTGAAAATGTAGATATACAATAATTATAGCATTATCCGGCGTTCAATTCAACCGTTTCGGCGATTTTTTTTATTACAATTTTGTAACCGTCATTCTGGAAGCTCCACTGCTTCGCCATTTGTAAGGCTGGCGGGGACGTCGATAAGCCGCTGGTTGGAGCTTCCGCGGAACAGCAGCGACAGCGAGCGCTTCGAGATATCGAACCTTCCGTCCACCAGCACGTCGAGAATGCTCAGCAGTTTCCCGACGTACTCCTCGCTCCCGGACTTTTTTAGCAGTTCCTCGAACGTCCAGCCGCTGTAGCACATCAGGTGTTTTCCGGCGGCTTTGAAGCGGCTCCCCAGCTCGTAGAGAGCTTCCGGCTGGCAGAACGGCTCGCCGCCGGAGAAGGTCACGCCGCTGCACAGAGGATTTTCCATGCACATTTCATAGAGCGCGTCGGTGGTGGTGAGCTTCCCGGCGGAGAAGTCGTGGGTCTCGGGATTGTGGCAGCCTTCGCAGTGATGGGGGCAGCCCTGCACGAAAACCACGAAGCGCAGCCCGGGCCCGTCTACGATGGAATCCTCTACGGTTCCTGCTATTCTAATGTCCATTAGTTTTCCTTTCACAAAAAGCTGTGCGGAGCTTGTCACCCCGCACAGCAGATGGTTCGATTTTGAATTATTCCTCGGAAGTTCCGTGCTTTACGCGGTCGGATTCTTCGGCGCGCTTTGCATTGTTGAATCTGTCAAGCGTGCCTACCAGGTAGCCGGTTATGCGGCGGATACGCTCGAACGCGATCTCCTCTTCCTTGCGGTGGCAGCAGGGGCACTCGTCGTCGATGATGCCGGTGTAGCCGCACTTCGGGTCGCGGTCTATCGGGTGATTTATCGCGCCGTAGCCTATGCCCTGCTCCTTCATGCAGCGGACTATCTGCTCGAATGCGTCGAGGTTCTTCAGAGGGTCGCCGTCAAGCTCGATGTAGCTGATGTGGCCGCCGTTGGTCAGCGCATGGTAGGGAGCCTCAAGCTTGATCTTGCGGAAAGCGCTGATGTTGTAGTAAACCGGTATATGGAACGAATTGGTGTAATACTCGCGGTCGGTAACGCCGGGGATCTCGCCGTATATCTTCTTATCCATGCGGACGAATCTGCCGGAAAGTCCTTCTGCGGGAGTTGCGAGCAGGCTGAAATTGAGGCGGGTCTTTTCGCTCTCGTCGTCCATGCGCTTTCTCATGCGGGTGATGATGTCAAGACCCAGCTTCTGCGCCTCTGGGGATTCGCCGTGATGTACGCCGATGAGCGCCTTCAGGCACTCTGCAAGTCCGATGAATCCCATGGAGAGGGTGCCGTGCTTGAGTATCTCGGCAACGCTGTCGTTCTCGGAGAGCTTCTCGGAATCTATCCAGACGCCCTGACCCATCAGGAACGGGTAGTTCCTTACATGCTTGCTGCACTGTATCCTGAACCGCGCCAGGAGCTGGTCAACGACAAGATCCATCATTTTGTCAAGGGAAGCGTAGAACTTGTCGATGTCGCCGTGAGCTTCGATGGCAAGGCGCGGGAGGTTGATGGTGGTGAAGCTGAGATTGCCTCTGCCGGTGACTATCTCGCGGCTCGGGTCGTAAATGTTGCCGATAACTCTGGTGCGGCAGCCCATGTAAGCGGCTTCGGTGTGGTAGTCGCCGGGCTTGTAGTACTGGAGGTTGAACGGAGCGTCGATGAACGAGAAGTTCGGGAACATGCGCTTTGCGGAAACGCGGATAGCAAGCTTGAAAAGGTCGTAGTTGGGGTCGCCGGGGTTGTAGTTGACGCCCTCCTTGACCAAAAAAATATGTATCGGGAAGATCGGAGTTTCACCGTTGCCCAGACCGTGTTCCTCGGCGAGCATTACGTTCTTGATAACCATTCTGCCCTCCGGGGAGGTGTCGGTGCCGTAGTTTATCGAGGAGAACGGATTCTGAGCGCCGGCGCGGGAATTCATCGTGTTCAGGTTGTGAATGAGCGCTTCCATTGCCTGGTAGGTCGCGCGGTCGGTCTCGGATTCGGCGAGCTTTTCCGCTCTGTCCTGGAGGTGCGAGAACTCGTCGCCGTACTTCGCGGACGCGATCTCCCATTCCTTCGCCTTGTATTCGTCGTTGTTCTGGAGGCTGGGGTACAGTCCGTATTCCTTGGCGATATCGCCTGCGATGAGCTTGAATTCCTCGAGCACCTCGGTGTAATCCTCAATGCCGAGGGTAAAGCTTACCGCCTTCGCAAGGTTGGAGGTGTACAGCCTGCGGAATGTCTTTTTAACGCCCTCCGCCATGGCGTAGTCGAATATCGGCACGGACTGACCGCCGTGCTGGTCGTTCTGGTTAGACTGAATGGCAATGCACGCAAGCGCCGCGTAGCTGGAAATATCGTTCGGCTCGCGGAGGTATCCGTGGCCGGTGGAAAATCCGCCGTGGAACAGCTTGAGCAGGTCTATCTGGCAGCAGGTGGTGGTGAGCGTCAGGAAGTCGAGGTCGTGTATGTGGATATCGCCGTTGATGTGCGCCTGGGAGTGCTTCGGGTCGAGCACGTACATCTCGTTGAACTGCTTGGCGCCTTCGCTGCCGTATTTCAGCATTGTACCCATTGCGGTGTCGCCGTCGATGTTGGCGTTTTCGCGCTTGATGTCGCAGTCAGACGCGGACATGAAGGTCAGATCCTCGTATATCTTCATCAGGGTGGAGTTCATCTCGCGTGCCCTGGTGCGGTCTGCGCGGTACAGTATGTAAGCCTTGGCGGTCTTTGCGTGACCCTGCTCGACGAGCACTCTTTCTACCATATCCTGTACTTCCTCAACGGAGGGATCCCTGCCTATAACCTCTTCTGAGAGCTGCTGGCACACCTTGTCCGCAAGCTCCATAGCTTCGCTGTAGTCCTTGCCGCCGACTGTCTGGGCTGCCTTAAAGATAGCGTTGGCGATCTTCTCTATGTTGAAGGGCACCTGGCGTCCGTCACGCTTCTTTATCATTGTTATCATTGCCATTATTTTGATTGCTCCTTTTTAAAAAATGAAATAAAATAACACAATATCTTGTATCGAAAAAGACGATAAATCTATTATATAGTTTTCTGAAACATTTGTCAAGGTATAATAAAATTAAGTTTTGCACAAATCAGGGCAGGTATTTTCGTGATAAATCACAAATTTATGTACGCAATGTAAATCCATTAAATGTAAACGTTCTGGAAATTCCGCTGACCTATGCGCTTTTCTCGGCTGGTACACATCTGAGAATTTACATAAGGTTGACGAAATCCGCAGGGTATGCTATAATTACATAGAGTTATTCAGAAAAGGGGTGTTCCCATGCCGAAAAAGTTTGCATTTTCCGATGATGGAAGCCGTTACCACACGCTGAAATACCACAACCGGCGGTTCTGGGGCAGACCCGTTTACAAGGCCGTCGTGGACGCAGGCTTCACCTGCCCGAACATCGACGGCTCATGCGGCGTTGGAGGGTGCGTTTACTGCTCCGGCGGCAGCGGCTACTTCACGGCACCGGAGCTTTCCGTGCGGGAGCAGATCCTTCGCGAGACGGAGCGTATCCATGCGGTTCACCCGGAAGCGGGGATAATCGCGTATTTTCAGGCGCACACGAACACCTACGGTACGCTCGGCCGGCTGCGGGAGGTCTACTCCGAGGCTCTGGAATGCGAAATTTGCGGCATCTCAATCGCGACCCGAGCCGACTGTCTCGACCGTGAGCGCGCAGAGTTCCTCGCTTCGCTTGGCGTTCCGGTCACGGTGGAGCTTGGGCTACAGACCGCGCATGACTCCACCGCGCGGCTCATCAACCGCGGGCATGACTTCGCGGAGTTCGTCAGGGGATTCGAAACGGCTCGGAATGCCGGGCTGCGTATCTGCGTGCACATAATAAACGGGCTTCCAGGGGAAACGCCCGAGATGATGGAGCAGACCGCAGAGATACTCGGAGGAATGCGCCCGGACGGGGTGAAGATACATCTGCTGCACGTCATAAAAAACACCACGCTCGCGGGGCTGTGGGAGTCCGGAAAGTACCAGCCGATGGAGCGCGACGACTACATCGGCACGGTGGTAAGGCAGCTGGAGCTGCTCCCGCCGGAAACCGTGATAGAAAGGCTGACCGGCGACGGCGACCGGGAGGAGCTGCTGGCTCCGCTGTGGAGTCTCGACAAGCGTGCGGTACTGGGCGGTATAATGAAGCGGCAGAAGCAGCTCGACAGCATTCAGGGACTGCGTTTTCAGGAGGGTTAAATGGACATCTGGTCAATGACGCGCCCGGCGCTTGAGAATTGGTTCAGCAGCCGGGGAGAGAATCCGGCGAAGGCCGCGATACTGCTCGAGCGGCTCTATCAGCGCGGTCTGAGAGATTTTTCGGAGCTTCCGTTCGCGCAGAGGGTGATATCCGCGCTGTCGGAGGAATTCACGATGGAGCTTCCTGAAACAGTCGCCCGCAGCGGCGACGACAGCACGGAGAAGCTGCTGCTGGAATATCCGGACGGAAGCCTTGTCGAGAGCGTTCTCATGCGGCAGTCGTACGGCGGGAGCGTGTGCGTTTCCACGCAGGTAGGGTGCGCGATGGGCTGCGCGTTCTGCCAGAGCGGACGGCTCAAGAAGCGCCGCAGCCTCACCGCCGGGGAGATAATGGCTCAGGTGATGAAAATCCGCCGGGAGTGCTCCGCGGATATCCACAGCGTGACGGTCATGGGGATAGGCGAGCCATTCGATAATTTCGACGCGGTGCGGGATTTCTGCGCCAACTGCGTGGATTACAAGGCGCTGGCGCTCGGGGAGAAGCACGTTACGGTTTCGACATGCGGGATAGTCCCGGGGATCAGGGCGTGGACGGAGCTTCCGCACCCGTGCAGCCTTGCTGTGAGCCTCCACGCGGCTGACGACGCGCTCCGCTCGGAGATAATGCCCGTGAACCGACGTTATCCGGTGCGGGAGGTCGTCGCGGCGGCTCGGGAGTTCGCACGGCTCCACAACCGCAGGGTAACGCTGGAGTACGTCATGCTTTCCGGCGTAAACGATTCGCCGGAGCAGGCGGAAGAGCTCGCCGGGCTGGTCGGTTACGGCGCGCAGGGCAGGGAATTCTACGTCAACATAATCCCCTACAACGGCAACGACAGCGGATTCACAAGAAGCAGCCGGGAGCGTATCATGGCGTTCTACGATGTTCTCAAGAAGCGCGGGGTCTCGGTCACGATGCGGCGGGAGTTCGGCGGTGACATCGCGGCGGCGTGCGGTCAGTTGAGTTCGCTGCACTCCGCTGAATGTGAAAAAAACTGTTGACAAAGCCGTCATTTTGTGGTACAATAACTGTATTCTCCGGTGGATCCGGAGTCTGAGCCGGTATGTTGGAATTGGCAGACGAGGAGGACTCAAAATCCTTTGGTAGCGATACCGTGCGGGTTCGACCCCCGCTACCGGCACCATATTAATACTGAGCCGCCTTTGCCGGGTGGTTCGATATACAATAAAACACTCCCGAAGCTGAAGCCAGCTCCGGGAGTGTTAATTTTATTTAAAAACCTACTGCTTTTTTCAAAATAACAGAAGCGTCAAGCGCGTTGACGGTATTATCTCCGTTAAGGTCGGAAACCTCCGGATTTGCGGCAGTCCCCATTCCAACGATGTATTTCAGCACAGCAGATGCGTCCAACGCATTCAGCACGCCATCATTGTTCATGTCGCCGGGAAGGTCGCTGTAGGCGCACACCATAACGATATATTCGCCCTTCGAATCTGTGCCGGACAGTATAGCAGAGCCGTCTTCGCCAACTCCTGCACATTTCAGGAACTGCGGTTTCCCGTTGACCTGTCTGTAAAGATTTGCGAAATAACCCGCAAATTGTTTTCTGAAATTCAGCTTTAAACCGGCGGGGATAACCGTGCCGGAAATTTTCAGATCAGCGCCCGGAATTCCGCGCAGGCTGCTCTTATCATTGTTCCCTGGCAGAATGGAAAAATTCGCGTCAGAAATAGCATTGAGCCTTGATCCGTCAGCCACCCAGCTCTTTGTGCTGTCAAGCGAAAACTCAACCGTAAGGCTGTTTTTGACCATCGCAGCGAATACCATTTCCGGAACATCGGTATTGCCGTTCAGTTCGATGACCGCACTGCTTCCCGGTGCAAGTTCTTCCAGCATTGACGCGATGTCTTTCCAGCTTCCGTCGCCTCCATTCATGAACGGCAGAGTTTCTTTGCGTTTCTCCGCGCCGCCCTTGCCGGAGCCGACTGATCCTCCGGAGCTTCCGCCCGAACCGCCGCTTGTTTTTTTCGGTGTTATTTCGTAAGCGCACACGGTGCATATCTCCGGGGAGGTGTAAGTCGCAGGACCGCCGGAAATATGCGGCTGAACTTCGGAGACTTGGCTGCAGTTTTCACAGATATGCCAGTGACCGTTCCGGTCTTTCTGATATTCCGCAGACCAGATGTGCCCCAGTTTGGGTACTGTCACGGTATCTCTGGAAAGCTCGATACCGCACCGCAAGCACTTTGTATATTCATCATAAGAACCAGGTGCTTCGCACTTTGCAGGCACTTCGTTGTCTCTCAGTATTTTGCTGGTTTTATGCTCCAGGGCGGGAATATCTACTCTTGTCCTTGCCAGTTCCTCATTGCACACAGTGCAGTAAATTACCTCGGTACGGTATCCGGGTATCCCGCATTCGGCTTCTTTGAAATCATTGTAATCTTCTTTCGGTTCGCCTGAAATGTGCTTTGCGAGTGGACGCACCGTGCTTTCAAGGCTGACCTCATTTTTCGCGTCAGGATCGCTGAAATATCTCTGGCACCAGTCGCATGACCAGTACTCAATATTTCCATTTACGGTACAGGTGGAGGAAACCGCTTCGTGATGAGTAAGCTCACCGTGACCGGTTCTGATGGTAGCTGACGCTGCGTCGCTTGCGGAATACTCTGATGTTTCTTTCATGCGGATATATGCAACAACTTCCGTGTCATGGTCAACAAAGTCAGATACATTATTTAAGCTCCAGCTGAAGCCGTCGAATTTGTATTCCGCGCCGTCGATCGGCTCTATTACTACATTGAAAGATGTTGTGTTCACCTGCTGAACGGACACCACGCATTCCGGAGCCTGCTGCGGCTTTTTGTCAGTGATCAGGATATTGACCGAGAATGTTATATCCTTGTAATTCTGCGTCTTCAGTGTTATGGTTATTTTTGAGGATTTTCCAACAGGTGATGAATCAGTTGTCGGAAGCCTGAAATTAAGGAAGCCATTGCTGAAAGATACAGAATCCGGAGAAAATACGACCTCTGCCGGGTCGTCTATTGCAATAACAGGTTCTTCCATGGCGCCGGTATCGTCAGGCAGTCCTTTTATTTCCACCGACTTATAGCCTGCGTCCGTCCATATATAGGGCAGTTCTACATCGGGAATGATTTTTACCGCCTTAACGATAGTAAAGCTCCAGTCACCGGAGGTAAACGGAATTGTCGTTCCGGCGATGTTGTCGGATTCATTCACGCTTACGCTGACGGTGTAGGTTCCAGGAGTTATCGGCTCGGCTTCGTTGTTATTTTCATCAAAGTACTTCACTTCCAGAAGCTTGTTTACTTCCTCCGGAAGACGGTCTGATGTCACATAAGCCGCCTTTGCGCTGCCGCTGTAGCTGAGTTCTGCGGGCGGCGTAAATCTGATATCATCTGCTGTGATGGTCGTCTTTCCGATGGTGAATTTCCAGCTTTCATCGGTAAGCCCATTAACAGCGGGGTACACGCTCCCTGCTTCAACGTCGATTTTTACAGTATAGACGCCGGGTAATATCGGCTGAGTTTCGCCGCCGTTCTCATCGAAATACTTCACCGTTATCTTACCGATTCCGGTCACACCAGACGCAGGAACTACGCTTGCCGTATGCGCCATACCGCTGTATTCAACCGGAAGAATCGGAGCGCTGAAAACAAAGTCGGAAACAGTCAGTTCGACAGGAACCAGATTGATCGTTTTTTCCGCAGTCTTTCCGTCAAACAATGCATTTCCGGTGAACTTCACAACAAACGAACGCTCCCCGGGTTCAAACCTGTCGGCGACTTCGGCTTCAGCACCGTCTGGATCATATGTCACGCCTGCGGAAAGCTTCACATTGTCAGAATAAAGTTCCAGCTTATCAGCATTGTCATCGGAAAGTACCGAGAAATAACCGAAGCTTTCGCCGAGTTTTATCTGCGCGTCAAGCGTGAATTCCAGTACGTCTGCAACGGTAAACGGTTCAGCACCCGCGCAGTCGATAGTAAGTCTTGCGTCATACTCATAAGCCGGGAAAACGGACGTATCCTTAAAACCCGGGAAATATAAAGTCGTGCTGTCGTATGGCTTGACGTCCCATATCTTATCGTCAAGCTTCATCAGCGTCAGAGCATTTTCAGATATCATGTCAAATGTGGAAACGCCTGTGCCGATGCCATTGTTGAATCTGTATATATCGCTGTTATAATAGCAGTTTGAAATTTTGCTGGTGTCGGTTTTGCTGCCGCATACTCCGCCGCCGGTTTGCTTGCTCTCCATCTTAACAATGCTGTAGCAGTTTTCGATAGTTCCGTAATTCGTGCCGCAGATACCGCCGAAGTAATAATCTGCCTTAATTTCCACAATGGAAAAGCAGTTGCTTATTGTGCCTGAATTTCGCCCGGCGATACCGCCGACCTCATTTTTTCCCGTGACAGACGAATCAATTAGACCGACTTGCGAAACTGAGCCGTCTGAGCCTATGAAGCCAAACAGACCTACATTATTGCTGGTGTCAGCGTGAAGTCCGCTTATTGTATGCCCACGACCCTCGAATGTTCCCATGTAGCGGTTCTTGTATGTGCCTATGGGCGTCCAAGCGCGGGTGCATACTACATTGTCGGTCATCAGCGCATTGATATTCACTTTTCCACCGTTAACGGCTTCGGAGAACCTGAAAAGCTCGTCTTCATTTGAAATACGGTAAACTCCGCAAACAGTGCATATCCCATTTTCATCGAAACTGTGGTCCTTAAGTTCGCCTGCAACCGGGATTTTCTCGATTGTGTCACAGCTGGAGCACTTCATAACGATATATTCAGGCTCCACACAGGTAGCCGGAATACGCTGACTGGTTTCAACGTAATTGTGCGGCAGCTTCTCAATCAATGAATCAACGGCTCTCCCACAGCGATCGCAGACATAATACTGAACGCCATTTACTGTGCAGGTCGGCTGTCTGACTACTACTATTTTAGTTTCGATATGCCCAAGCGCTTTTACAGTTTCGTCGGGTACATTTTTCTGCTGCTGGCACAGACTGCACGTCATAATTATCTGTCTGCATTCGGTGCAGTTAGCGGGTATCTCTCCGGTCTCCTGCCAGTTATGTTCGCAGGTATTCGTCGTGCCATTAAACTCCAGCTTGCTGCCGGTTTTCTTCATCGTAAGGGTGTATTTTTTATCCGACATCTTATATTTCGGCTCCACTTGTATCAGATAAGTGTCAGAACTGAGCTTCGTCACGCATTTGATTTTCATCCAACTCGTCGCAGAAGACTCCTGCAGAATAAGTTCGTCAGCCGTCAGACTGCTGACTCCCTGGGTGAACTTTACCTCTATCGTCTGGTCTGTGCGCGCTGAAACGCTGCTCAGGAATTTTCCGACTGTCACCCTGACTGTGGCTGTCAGTGTTCCCTCATCATCTGCGGATGAGGCGGCAGTTCTTTTTGAATAGATCGTAATGGTTGCAGTACCCTCGCCCTCAGCGGTCACAACGCCGGTTTTCATGTTAACGGTTGCAACATCCTTGCTGTCGCTGACATATCTGATAATATCCGTTGAGTTTGACGGAGTCAGAACCACGGAAATTTCCGCAGTGCTTCCTATGTCTGTAAGGTATATTTCACTTTCAGACGGCGTGACGCTTGTCGCACGCAGACAAACGTTAATGGTTTTTGTGGCAATAGTCTTTCCCGTGGACTGATTCACGCCCTTTATCTTCACGCTTCCTGGACCTACCGCAGTAAGCAAGCCGTTTTTTTTGCCGACTGTCGCCACTTCTTTATTATCCGAATAAAAATAAACTTTCGCACCGTCAACCTTGATATTAAAGCTTTCACCAACGTCTATTCTTGCCGGAATAGCACTTCCGTCATTTTTGGTAAGCTTATATGCCGCGAAAACCGTCATCGGCATAACTGACATCATCAGAGTTAAAACGACGGCAACCGCCGTGAAAATACTGGTAAATCGTTTCATTCTTTTTCCTCCCGTTGATCACGCTGCAGACGATACAGCTTAGAAAAAAATAATGCACATTTCTGTATGGTCGCCTATATTATCTTTTTTAAAAGATTACCATTTCAGCTTTGATTTGTCAATGGTTTCTTCCTAATTGTAGCAATTTGCTTCATGAATGTTAAAAGCAGTACCGGTTTGATGTTATATAAGGTCACCTCTAAAAACCTCATGTCAGCAAAAATGGGCAGTGCGCGCCATATTCGCTCTGCAACATCGTGTTGCACCTCCTCGTAAGGCTTATAGACTTACGAGGAGGCTTTCTCAGAAGCTGGCATATACTGTCCATTTTTGCTTTTTACACTGGTTTTTAGAGGTTTCCTTATATTGGAAATCAACATGAAAAATCCTCCCCTGCGCTGGCAGGGGAGGATAAAAGCTATTTAGATCAAACCAACTATTTTTTTCAGAATTGAAGAAGCGTCCACAGCGTTGACATTTCCGTCACCGTTGAAATCTGCCATAAGCGGGTTCGCGCCGCTTTCCAGACCAACAATGTCCTTGAGTATCGCGCTTGCGTCCACTGCATTCAGAATGCCGTCGTTGGACATATCGCCCTGAAGGTCGCTGAATTCGCAGAGCATTGCGATGTAATCGCCTTTTTCGGTGACGCCCGGAAGGAATAGCTTGCCGTCCGCACCGAGTTTAGCGCATGCCACGAATACTAGCTTGCCATCAACGGAGTTATAGAGGTTCGCAAACTTGCCTGAGTGTTCAGATTTGAACGCGATTTCAAGACCCGTGGGAACTCCTGTGTTGTTGGTCCTGAACTGCATGCCCTCAATTCCACGCAGACCGTTATGTTTCTGGCTTGCGGTCCTGATGAAGGTGAAATCTGCCACTGCAGGAGCGGTTATTTCCGCACCATTAACGAACCAGCCGCGAGAGCTGTCAACTATAAAGTGTACTTTAAGATCCTTGTTGTCAATTACCTTGATCACCTCAACAGGAACAGCAGTGTTTCCGTTAAGCTGAATTGTAACCTCCGAACCGTTTGCGAGCTTTTCAAGGTCAGCCGCAATGTCGCTCCAGCTCTTTGATGAACCGCCGATAGTGGGATTGGTGGAAGTTGTGGGTCTGCTGCCACTGCCACCGCCGCTGCTACCACCGCTGCTGCCGCTGCCACTGCCGCTGCCGCCGGAACGCTTGGTAAACTTAGCGGATGCGATCTTGCTGTCGCGGGCGTTTTCCTTTATAGCGATTGCCTTTACGGTCGCGTCTTCCGTAATTGTAAAGGGAGCGGTGTACTTATTGCTGTCCGCCGTAGGATCGGTACCGTCAGTGGTGTAGAAGATCGTCGCGCCCTCCTGTGCCGTAATGCTTACCTTGCAGGACTCGCTGAACGAGCCGCCGTTGGGATCGATAACAGGTGCGTCAAGCGTAGAAAGTTCTTTGATTCTTGCCGTAAATGTATCCGAGAACTGTGCGCCGCCCTCGTGCGCAGGGTCGTAAACGCCTTCCTCGGCGGTGTAGGTAACTGTTACCTCAACCTCGGAATTCTCGGCAGGGAACTCTCCGTTAGCGCCGTAAAATCCGCTTGCAGAAACCTTTTCGTCCGTCATGGGTACGATTTCAGTATGGCCGCTGTCGTAGGTGATCGTCAGCTCGCCGCCAGAGAGGTCAAGAGCCTCGTGGTATTCATAGTCTGTCCTGGGCTGCTTGCTGATTGTAACGGTGTCGATATAATCGGCGCTGCAATTTATCTCCTTCTCAAACTCGACTGGTCCGTTCAGGAATTCAATGTCATTCGCTTCGACATAAGCCTTCAGCTTGATTGTCTGCGCCTTGTGCGAATCGGGGTCAAAGCCCAGAACCTTGTCGTAAACCACCTTTGCAATTACGTCCCTGCTGCCGTCCGCGCCGTGGATCCGAACCCTGCTGAAAAGCGCGGTATCGTCTGTAACGGAGCTGTCCACATAGGCGTCTCCAACGTCCGGAACAGGAACGCTTTTATCGCGGGTGGCATTGTTGAACGAATCAAGGATATCTTCGGCGCTTTCAAAATCGCCCTTGTCTATTGGGGGAAGATCTCCGATGAGCTGAGGCTCGCCAGTTGTGACGACCCTCAACTTATCGGCAAGCGTTACGGTCAATTCGTTGTCAACGCTGTAAAGCGTAACTTGAGTTTTGTTGACCCCGTCATTAAGAGCAACGGACGCACCGCATACAAATTTGTACTTGTTGACCGCGCCCTCGGCTGAATTGAACGCGATCTGCTGATTACCGGTAACAGCGGCGCCGTTCTTGGTGAATGTCTGTACGGCGTTGCTCAGTGTAAATGTGCATGCGCCTGCGTCTGCTCCGTTGCTTGTTACTGTCGACATCGCCAGACCGCCTGACCCGACTTCTGCCTTCATCGCGTAGGTGCCGTCGCTATTCTGGATACCCGCAGCAATTACCGGTCTGGGACCTTTAAGCATATAGAACGTCCAGGGACCGTAATACGCATTTTTATCAGCATCCCACTTAAGGTCAGGCTTCGCGCAGCCGTAGAGTATGCAGCGGTCGTTCTTGTCGTAGAACTTTATGGACTTAAACTCAATTATTGTATATGAGTTTTTCTCAAGCTCCATCCAGAACTTTCCGTTTGCCATGACGGCTTTATTATCGTCAGTAAGAGTATATTCCAGGTCGCCGTTATAACCCCCACTTTCCGAGAAGGAACCGAATTCATTTCTGCTGCCGTCTTTATTATACCCGCCGAATTTGATGGTCGCCTGCGCAGGTATATCAACGCTCAGTGCAAATTTTGCCACCTGCTCCAGCGCAGGCTTTTGATCCGTAAATTCAAAATCATAGCCATTTCGGCGTGATCCGATTTTTGAATCGTTACTGTCTCCCAAAATACCGAAACCGTCTCCGGAAGTGACGCCCTGGTCATAGGGGTAAGCGCTTGCTATCACGCCCATGCTCACCGTTACCGTTGTAACGGTAGCTGCGGCGGCTATCGCCCATTTCACTGATGGTTTAAGTTTCATTATACCCTCCTAGTGTATTAATGTCTGTTATCCGTACCTTTTTATACATTTACTTTTTGGATTTGTCAATATACCTGGAACCAATAGCACTAAGCATGTAACGAATAATGCACGAACATGAAACGAAAACCCGTTCGTTCCATGTTTGCGCTTTTGCTTGGACAATTCTGTACAGCTAACACATTTTATTCCATCAGCTTTTTCAGATACATCATTATTGCTTTTTCGCCGACTGTCTTTTCTACCGAGAAATTCGTTTCCGATATATCGAACAGAAGGCAGCCGCAGTGTCCCCTGAACGTAGGGAAGCAGACTATCCGCAGGTATTTGTCTACCTCCGGGCTGTAATCGACTATTTCAAGAGTCTCGCCATACAGCACGGAATGCTCGTAGCTGCGCAGCCATTTTGAATCCATGTTGGGAAAAATGCTTCCGAATGTGTTGCCGATAAGTACATCCAGCGGACATTCCTCCAGCCTGGCAAGCGCTTCGTTTCCATAGCGGAATATCCAGTCCACCGCCTGACTTTCTTCGTTGAATATCATTTCGATGTCGGTGAACGCAATGGGAATGTTGTCAAAGCATTTGTAGTGCTGATGGTATTCCTCAATATCAGTGGGATTGTCGTTGTCGGCAAGCAAATCTATGATCGAATGCTGTTTCGCATGGAATTTCTCCAATATCTCCCTGCGGTGCTGCGTGGCATATTTGTTAATTGACAAGGAAACAAGGGGACGCGAAATAAGGTGGAAGAAACCGAAAGAACCCGTCAATGACCGGGAGAAATGGCGTAATAGAGCCGTTTGTAAGCGCAAGGAAATGCAATTGAATAAAAAGAGTGCCGAGAGTGGTTGTCAATCACTTTCGGCGCTTTTTTGCTGTTAAACGGACGAAATGAGCTAACGGCTGGAAAAGTTTGTGGGGCGTTTAAAGAATTTAAAAGAGATGTTTAAACGGCGGTATAATGCGGTTTAAAGCTATCAACTTGATTTAAACGCGCTTTTAAAAAGATGTATTTTTAATACAAATTATGTAAATTGTAGCAAGGAACTCAAGGAACAAAAATAGCCCTGTCAAGGAACCGCTTCCTTGACACAAAAAAACGGCGCAGAAACAATCAATCCGCGCCATTTTTTGTGCACTTTTTTATACTATTAAATGTGTTTTAGAAACTACTTCGGCAATGCCTATCACTTTTCCAAAACAAACTACAGTTTCGTGCTTACTGAGATCTATTGGCTTGTACTTTTTGTTGTAAGAAATCAAAAATCTTCCGCCGTATTCTTTAATGCAGACATTCCCGTCAATTAGGAAAATACCTACCTCTCCTTTGCGAACGCACGGGCAGGATTCTACTAGGACTATATCGCCGCTGTGAAATTCGTCTTCCATACTATCGCCGGAAATAGGAATAGCAAAGTCAGCGGCTAGTGCTTCCGGAGTGCTGCGGACGGTTATTGTTTCAGCGCTTGCTTCGTCAAGGTATAATCCTGTTCCAGCGCAAGCCGCATTGCTGTAGTATGTTTTGTCACAAGTACCGTTTAAGGGCAAGCATTTATCTATAACATCGTTCTGCTCAGTTTTATTCTCTTTTTCCTGTTCAGCAGCATGTTCGGCGGCAAGCTCCGCAAGAATTTCAGCACGCTCTAGTACTTTTCCCTTGTCTTTATCGCTTAATTTTTTGAAGTTCTCAATTAATGACGCTTCATCTCTATTTAAAGCTGGTTTTGGATTGTTCCGACCTAATAAAACATCCACGGTGCAATTTAATTCATCTGCAATTTTTATTAAAATATCTGCGCTTGGATTGCCGCCTTTTTTCCATGAGCTAGTATTACCCTTGCTCAATCCTAGCTTTAATGCGATTGCGGTTGCCGTTGTTCCGTTTTCCTTGCACAGCTTATCAAATGTTACATAATCCACAAAAAGCACTCCTTTAATTTATGAAAAATATAAAAGTGCAAAGAAATTGTACTTTGTGCCTTGACAGTTGAATTAAATTGCACTATAATATACTTGTACCCCGGCAGGGGTATGCGAGGGCATACTGCCCCGAATACATTTTACCACAACGTGGCTAAAAAATCAACAGTA
>OHEP01000899.1_pt1 | contig 17603 bp, 9 predicted proteins | sample 1567271 | NCBI WGS metagenome assembly OHEP01 (sample SAMEA3879577, study PRJEB24766) | human gut metagenome | biome: human-associated habitat; feature: feces | place: USA | collected 1985/1987
CCAATGCGGTGGCAAAACCCTGCCAATTAAGAGACAAAAAGACACTATAACTTCGACAATACCTCCGGCAAAGCAGCCAATAAATAAAATGGTAAGTTCACCAGCCGGAAGCTTTTACCTTCTATGGTCTGCACCTTATCTATCGAAAAGTTTCCTATAAGGATTATCTGCCCACTTGCGCAAGTCTTTCATTATACTTCGTTCAAACATCTGTATTTTAGCTTACAACATATCAGCAAAGAGAAGCATTTGTTTCATTGCAGAGGTATTCTCCTCTTCAGTGTTCGAAAACTTATATCTGCTATCGCTTAGACGCGGATGACGCGGATTGAAATATGAAAACTCCGCGTCATCCGCGTCTAAAAAATAATCACAAAGAACGCAAATACAGAGCTTTCCGGCAGACTCTCCCACTATACACAAAAAGGCTGCCTCACGATGCAACGTGAAACAGCCTTTCCTTATAGTAAAGTATTCAAGTTCTTCTTAGAACAGCTTCGCAGGATACTCGCCCGCATCCACCAAAGCCTGAATCTTGTCGACTACACTCTGACGGTCTTCGGGATAAGTCACACCGAACCACTTGCTGGTTGTATCGAGCACTTCGCAGGTAGCAGTGCCATTGTTAATCAGCTTATCCACCATCAGCGGGATGAAGAATTCGCTTTTCAGATTCTCCATATTCTTCGGGTCGCTCAGGAAGCTCTTGAAAAACTCTGCACTGTAAGCAAAATAATCGGGAGTGAAACCCCAGAAGTTCATGCTGACCGGAGTCGTCTCGGGAGTGGCAGTCCATTCACCGTTATCATCGATGTACTTCACCTCGCCGTCCATACGCTGAATCTTGGTACGCTCTACTACAGAAGTCAACAAGTTGTTTGCATCCGTTCCGCACAAACCACGGGATACGGTACCGCTCTCGCTCAACGTATTGCCGATGCGGAAGCCTACCATGGAATATACGTTTTTGGAGCCTTCGGGAAGGGCTGCAAGGAATTTGCCCATTACCTGGAAGGAGTCACGACCGTAGAAATCGTCGCAATTGATAACAGCAAACGGTTCCTTTATTACATCGGCACCCATCATTACAGCATGGTTGGTTCCCCAAGGTTTGGTACGGCCTTCGGGGCAGGTGAAGCCTTCAGGAAGGTCATCTATGGACTGGAATACCAGTTCGCAGGGAATATGGCCTTCGTATTTGGAAATAATCTTGTCGCGGAAGTCCTGTTCAAAATCTTTACGGATTACGAAAACGAGCTTGCCAAAACCGGCATTGATGGCATCGTAAATAGAATAATCCATGATAGTTTCGCCATTCGGTCCCAATCCGTCCAATTGTTTCAAGCCACCATAACGGCTGCCCATACCGGCTGCCAATAAGAATAAAGTTGGTTTCATATTAGTTATTATTTAAAAAGGTTAGTGTATCATAGTTGATAACGGTTGCAAATGTACAAAAATTTATGTCTGACAAAAGGGAGTTTTAGTTCATTCTTTACCACTATCCGTTCAAAAACGTACATTTAGAACGGATAACCGATGGCAAAATGCAGTGCCATACTATCCTTGAACTTAGGAATATTGTAATATCCCGACTTTCCGGTATCATACGGGTCGTGAAGCCCGATACCCAAATCCAGACGGAAAACAAGGAAGTCCAGGTCATAGCGTAAGCCGAATCCCGTACCCAAAGCAATCTGTTTCGGGAAATTCTTCAAGGTGAACTCACCGTTCGGGCGATTTTCGTCCTTACGCATCAGCCATACATTGCCGGCATCCAGAAACACCGCTCCATGCAAGTCGGCAATCATACGGAAGCGATACTCGATATTGGCTTCTATGCGAATATCACCCACGTGGTTGATATAGGTATATTTCCTATCCGTCTCGGGAGGATAGCCGCCCGGACCTATACTGCGTGCAGAAAAGGCGCGCACACTATTGGCACCGCCGATATAGAACTGTTCCGTATAAGGTGCAGTCGTAGCGTTGCCATACGACCATATCACCCCTCCGGCAATACGCGAGGCTATCATTTGGTTCTTGTCTATCCGGTAATGGTACCTGAATTCCGAGTTCAGCTTCAGGAACTGTGCAAAAGGTACCCCGAAAAGCTTCTTTCCTTCCTCACTGAACGGCTTGCCGAAAATACGGTAGACGGCAGAAGTCAGGTTACCGGCCGACGCAACGGTGGTCTGCCACCAGATGGGGTTACGCTTGCCGCGCACGGAAGCGTTGTCATAAGTATAGGTGTACTCCATGGCAGGAATGAACTGGTCGCGCAAACTAACGTAGAGTGCCGGATTCTCGGCACGCAACGTATCGAAAGCGGCAGTAGGATTACGCAGCACATTGAATGTCAAACGGAAAGGAGTTATACTGTGCCTGGAAGTCGATTTGGGCTGGAAGTCATAAGTGACATTACCGCCAAAAGCCAGCAGCTTATAATACTTGGCACGGTTCATCTGGTCGGCATATAAACGGAAAGTCGTTGTAGCCGGGAAGTCATACTCACGGTCGCCCATCCTAGGAAACACCACGCGCGGAAAGATAAGCGAAGTGGAGATACCCAGTTCATAACTGTTCATCAAGGAAGAACTTGCCTTGCCCGTCTGCCATTCGTACGAACCGTTCAACTTCACATTCCAGCTTTCACCGCCACCGAAGACATTGTTCTTCGTCACCGTAAAAGCGGCACCCGGTCCCGTCTGGTTATTGCTCTTCATGGTGACATTAAAATCCAACTCCGCATCGTAGGGTTTATCGAGCGCGGCAATGACCCTCACATCCAATGTATCAGACACAAACGCCGTATCACGCGGTATATACTGCATCTCCGCATAACGGAAAATACCGACGCTTGCCAGACGCTCCTGAATACGGGTCTGACGGTACAAACTATACAAACTCTGCATAGAACGCTGGCGGGCAATACCTGCGCTGTCCTGTATCTGGCGCTTCCGCCGATAACCTTGATAGTTCAACCAACGGTAAAGCATATTGGGACGTACCGGAGGTTTGTTGTAGTAATGTATGGTCAAACCTTTGTAATCCATGCTGTCATTGGGTTCCTGCCCCTGCTTTCCAAGAAGATATACGGATTTACGCCCCACACGGAACTGCTTCTCGGCTACCTTTGGCATACCGGGAACGGGAATCAAGCGCATCTGGACATGCCCATTGGGAACCATCATGGTATCGGCCTGATAGGTTAGGTAGTCGGGACGGAAATAATAACAGCCCACATTACGCAGCAGGGTACTGATACGGGTACGCTCCCCATCCAAATCAGCCACATTGAATTGTTCTCCCGAACTGATAAGGGAACGTCGGCGTCCCAGCTCCATAATGCGAGTGGTACGCTCGCTGAAACCACGATAATATACCGTATCTATAAAGTAGGGGTTACGCATGTTCACCGTATATTGCAACTTTGCCTTCAGCGAGTCCTTCGGGTCGATAAATGTCTTGTAGCTGACGCTTCCGTTGAAATAGCCATAATCGCGCAGCAAGTTAACCGCCGCCTTCTGGCGTATATCGGGATTCACCGTAGACATAAGCACCGGAGTGGCGGCAAATTTATTGAATATCCACTTTCCGAATCCCTTCTCATACTTCTGGAAACCATTGTAAATCCACAGTCCGAAAGGAAAGGGATAGCGGATAGTAGAGCTTCCCAGCAACGAATTGTTCGGTGCCGTAGCAAGGGCGGCTTCCACCTCTTCCATAGCAATCTCACCAACAGACGTTTCACTGCGGTTCAATACAATCATCGGCTTTTGGTCGGTATAGAGTATCTCCCCCTCGGGCAAGTGCTTCGTGGTGGAGCAACCTGCCAGAAATATCAATCCTGCAATATATAATATCAGTCGTTTCATATCACATTCCTACTTTTTCATATCGCTGTTTTCAGCCTCCGGTTTTATCTTTTTCTTCCTGAAGATGAAGAGTTCACTCAATCGGTCCATCTTCCGGCGCAGCACAAGGCCGACACCCGTTTCGGTTATCTCACCGTCGAGTATGCTTTCGTAGTTTTTATTATGGAATACACGGACATATCGAGTACCCGACGCATCAAGACGGTATTCCAGCGATATATTGTCAATGAATGATTCCGCATCGTTCGTGGCATTGGCCCCGGTGGACACTTTTCCACCGATGACTATCTGTACGCGGTCGTTGAAGAAACGCTGGGAATAACGAAAACTGAAGTCTTTCTGCGTGTCACCCGTTTCAGCAGAGGTACGGTCTTCCACACCTACACTGATATTGGCCCCTTTTATACCTCCCGCCAAGGAGTTTATCTGGCTCTGAAGCACTGAGTTCAAGGCGGCTCCCATTGACAAACCTCCTCCTTTGGCACCACTGTTCAGGTAAATACCCGTGGCAAGCATGGCAATGGCCTGCTTGCTACGCTCTTCTGCACCCATTGCCTGCAGCTCATTCTCTACTGCGGCATCTTCGGGCGCCGAAATATCGAATATCAAATCGGGAGCGTCAAGCCTGTTCTTGATGGAAATGGAAACATCGAAGTTCACCATGCGCGAACCGTCCCCGTCACCATCGGCCACAGAAGCACGCATACGTTCCGTAGCCTTCAGACTCAGCGTAGGATTCATAATATTCCCCCGCCAATCCACATAACTGCCGGGATTGAACTGGAACTCCTTCAACGGGATGATAGGCAGCGAATATTTCATGACGCCACCCGAAAGGGTATAGCGTCCGGTAAGGCTCATATCCCCTTGGGGAGTATACTGCATATTCAAATCACCGCCACCTTCCAGTTCGATGTATTTGCTGCGGTCGGGACTCAAGTCAGCACGAAGACGGACAGCATCGTCAATATGGACGGACATATACATTTCCAATCCTCCCAAAGACATGGCAGGAACCTCATCTGCTTTTACCGACGTCGTATCGGTGAACGAGGTAAAGGTAACCAGCCCACTGAGACGGTCTTCCACCGTTAAAGGGGAATCGGTCAACACGTAGGTTACGTTGGTATTGCCCAGCAAATTCATGTTTCCACGCATCGTGAGCCCGTCAAGCGGCCCCTTCACCGTGGCATGCAAGTCGACGAACACCTTTCCATACACCAGACTTTCGCGGGTACGCGGTGCATCCAGCAACGTATAGTTCTCTGCCAGCAGATTGAGGTTGGCAGTAGGACGCTCCATATTCCGGAAATCAACCTTACCGTCAATCGTAAACGGATTCTTGCTGGTGGTATAAATGGCAAACTTATCAAATATCAACTGATTGTCCTTTATCTGTACCGGACGGTTGTCGAACCAGTAACGTGCTCCCGCCTGGCGTGCATAGACAGACACACTGTCCAAAACAATATCACCATGCATTTGAGGCTTGTCCAACGAACCATAAATATAAAGCCCTCCATCAATATCTCCGGTAAAGGCCACCGTTTGGTCAGGGATGAATGCATTGGCCATCTTCAATGGAAAATGCTCGAAACGGGTGGACACTTCCAGGGTATCCTTTCCGTTCTTCTGCGTCAAGATACCGTCGGCGGTCATCACTTCTTCATTATCATATGTAAAATAGGTATTCAGATAGTGCGTATTCTTGTCGCCCGGCAACCAGGTAGCCCCCAGGCCGATGTCTCCAACCGGTTGGCGTTCGTAGGTCAGTTTCTCTACATTGGCTTCGGCAGACACCTGCAGGGAAGTGGCAGTCTGTATATAATTTGCTTCGGCAGAGAACAATCCCGTAAGCCGGGGCATATAAGGAAGTACCTCCGTAAGTTCATCCAGGCGCAATCGGCTCAGTTCTACGTTTATATTCTGCAAGGAAAGGGTATCATTCTTGTCGGATTGCATACGGAAACACAGACCATCGTCGCTGTCCATATCAATATTGGCATAGACGCGCATATTCTTATGCAGATAAATCCAGTTACTATTGTCCGCAAAGTGGAATTTACGGAAAGCGATAATCGGCTCGGCAGGAATAAGGTTCAGCAGCACACCATTACCGCGACCGTGTCCTTCGGTCAACGGACGGGCATTAATACCGAATAGAACACCGGTCTGCCCTTTTCCATTCACATAATCCACAGTCAGTTCCGCATCTTCATTACGGACTTCACCCGTCAGTGTGCTACGGAACACAAACTGCGGGTTCTTGGGACCGTTTATGACACCACCTTGCAACTTCATGCGGGCAGTATCCTGCTTCACTGTAAAAAATATCGTATCGAGCTGCAAGGAGTCCATGCGCAATCCGTGAACAGCTGTACGTCCATTGATGCCGACTTGCGGAGTAAATCCGAAGCTCAGTTTGAAATCATTATAGGAAATACCCTTTGCAGCCAGGAAATAGCTGACGGGATTCTGGTTACCGGCTTCCAGATGCATGCCCGCTGAAGGAAGGACTTGGCGCAAAGCGGCATGGTCCAAACGCCGTTCATCAATCTGCTTTGTCAGGATAGAGACAAATTTATCCGACTGTTCCATCAACTTCTTCAACGTGCTGTGAGCGCGGAAACGCAGATTCAAGTCACCGGCATCAAGCCTCAACTTGAGAGAATCATGACGTGCCTCCGCTCCCATTGTAAAGGCAAACGGGTGTTGCAATGGTCGGGGCACCAAACCCAGCTTATGCAGATTCACCTCTTCCACATTTAAATCCAAAGCGCCATCCAGATAGTTGCGGTCAAGACGCATATCCGCATTTCCCTGCATCTTGAGAAGGACATTATCGCTGGCAAGACGGACGGTAGCAACGGATGACTTGAGTCCGGCATGCACATCTACACCGGAAATGTCCCAATGGCCATACTGTAGTTTTTCCAAGGAGGCATTCAAAGCGGCCACAGTTTTTCGTGATGCCACATCCACCCCTTGCCCCTTAGCGGACATCTTTGCCGTAAGAGTATAGATAGAGTCCTTGGGCAGGAAGTGATGCACCTGCAAGTTGTTGATGGCAAGGTCGGCATGGTAGGCTTCCGTAGCAAGATTATAGGCGGCGTCCAAATTCAAGGCGCCTTCCTTCTCCTTCAGTTTCAGGGCGGCAGTGCACTGCGCCCCCTCCATACCGAGACGTGCCGCAAGGTGCATACTGTCCGGCACAATGATGGAGCCATCGGGAGCAATGTCAGCTAGTCCGGTCAGGAAGTTCAAGTTCTGCGTATGCATTTCGAAGTCCATGCTTCCATTACGTTTCACACTGTCGGTCAAGCTCCAGAATTCTCCTCCCCCACTCAACGAAAAGGCTCCGGGCAGCTCAGCCGTAAAACGGGAAATCTGCATCTGCTTCAGGTTTCCTTCCGTACCGGCATGAATCACCAACGGACGGAACGGATAGGCTTCCTTGAAAGCTTCCGGCAAGCCACCGGCAAAAAGCAGTACATCCTGTTTGCCGATACGGGCATTGAAACGGGCTGTCAGACGGCCGGTGGTAGGTATATTTATCAGTTCCCAGTAAGTCTGTGCCGTAAGGTTCATCTCACTATGAGGTGTCAGCAACTTCAAAGAAGGGATACGGATAACGGTAGAATCGGCAAACAACCGCCCGGTCAGGGAAGTTACACTCAAACCGGAACGCTCATACATGGAAAATTCCCGGATAACGGCATTCATATCTCTGCCGTAGTACATCACAGAATCAATGCCCAGGCGAATGTCGCGAAGAGCAATGTGCGAGGGGTCGAAGCCTATCGCACTCCCCGGGCCACCGGTATCATAATTGACAGAAGTTCCAGTCAGCAGGAATTTTCTCCAGCCATAGAACTGGTGTTTCAGGTCGGCAGCAGCGTCCGCAATCTCAGCATCTCCTATATGGGCTTTCAGCCCCATGGAGTCCAATGGCATCTGTAAATCGACCGAGACGTTCTTCAACTTCAGAGTATGGAGTGTGACTTTCCAGTTTAACGCAGTGTCAGTAGTGTCCTTGGGAGTCTCAGTGGTATCTGCAAGCATCACCTGCACATGGGTATCGCTCAATTCTATATTATTGAGGATGGCATCTTCTTTTGTAAGGTCTATGCCATGGCTTTCGAAAAAGAAATGCCCCAGTACTCCTTTGATGCACATACCTTCCATTAAATTGGAGGAGTTGACAGCAACTTGTTTCAAGGTAATGTCATCCACCTCCACTTTCCCTTTGAGTAAAGGCCATGCCTGTACCCGTACGTTCAAACTTCCAAGATTCAGCAAGGTATCGGGATGCTGCACATCAACAGCACTGTCGGCAGGCTGTACCACCAATACACCGCGGACCAACAAATTCAAAGGAAAGCGAAGGTCAATCCGCTCCACGGATATGTCCATACCCATAGCACCTGATGCAATTGCCGTAGCCTGCTTCCGTATCAAATTCTGTACGGGAGGCACATAAAGCAATATCATCAATATTATAAACAGTATAATAGGAGTAAGCAACACCCACAGTGCTGTTCTCAACCATTTTCTTCTCATCGGAACGTCAATCTTTCATCGTATTTAAAAGTCCTACAAAGTAAACAATTTCTTTCGACATTTGGTTCCCGACAGAGAAAAATCACGTATTCTTCTCTGTTCCCCCATTACGGAAAAGCTGTTGCCTGAGTAATGACATCCTCTATCAAAACGAGGGCGGCAAGGGCGTGTTCTTTCAACTCTCCGGTAAAAGGCACTCCATGAGAAGTTTCCAACAGTTTCAGCAATGCAACCAGTTCCGCTGCTCCAATTAAAGTAAAGAGGGGAATCATTTTGTGGGAGACAGCAGCCATCTCGTCCACATCCTCATTCTCCACAGCCTTCTGCAAACGCTCCGCATTGAGGCGGGTTTCAGCCACAAAACTTTCCAGAATGGACTTTGCCGCCTCGGGGTCATCGACCGAAAAAGCAGTGAGCGAAGAGAATTTATACCCCGGGCAAGCCGAAGTTTCCGAAACTTCCATAACCTCCATCCCTTTGTCCTCCATATTCAATTCATGTAGCAATTCACTGACGGTAAACGGCTTATGCAGGCATCCGGCAAATCCATGCACCGTAAATTCCTCACGCTGCATGTCACTGCGGGCAGTGACAGCAATCACCGGAACAGACTGTGCCTGCGGTATGTTCGAAGCACGAAGCAGTTTCAGTAAATCAAAACCATTAATAGCAGGCATCTGCACATCAGTAAGCAGAACATCAAAGGTTGCAGTGCGCAAGGCATCCAGCAGTTCATCCAGTTGTAAACAAGAGACAGAATTTATACCACTCTGCTGAAGCATGGCGGCAGTAAGGGTAAGCTGAATACGGTCATCATCGATAAGGAGGACATTCTTCAGTGAAGAATGAGGAACGGGGAATGAAGAATTGCCATTCGGCGTGGCAGCACATCCCGATTCTTCATCCTTCATTCTCCGTCCTTCACTCCTTACGGGATAGATAGGAATATATATGGTGAAAGTGCTTCCCTTGCCTGGCACACTGTCTACATCAATCGTGCCTTCAAGCAACTGTACCAGCATACGGACAATGGAAAGTCCAAGTCCAAACCCCTCTTTACCCTGAGCACCCGGTAAGCGGGTAAACTCCTGGAAGATACGTTCCCGGTCGGCAGGTTCCATACCTTTACCGGTATCAGCAATGGCAACTACCAGTCGACGGTCCTCGTAACGGGCAGTCATGGTAACACTGCCTTGGTCCGTAAACTTCACGGCATTGGACAGCAAATTGTTGATAATCTGGCGCAGACGCAAGGGGTCGCAAATATAGGTACCGCCCAGCTCCGGGGCAATGTCGCAATGAAGCGCCAGTCCTTTGGCAGCCGTAAGTGGTTCAAAACTGACGTGTATCTCTTCAAGCAGGCGGGAAGGATGAAAGGTGACCCGGTTGATTTCGGCCTTGTTCAAATCAAGACGATGGAAGTCGAGCAAATCAACGACCAGCTTCAGCAGATGTTCCGATGAGGTTTTCATATTGTCCAGATAGAACCGCTGACGCTCATCCACCGTCAGACGGGAAAGCAAGTCGGCATAGCCCATAATAGAACCGAGCGGGGCTTTGAAATCATGGGTAATGGCAAGCATCAGTTTTTCACGGACAGCGAGTAAATCCTCGGCACGACGACGGGCCTCTTCCAACTCACGACGGTAACGGTTGCTTCGGGTTATGTCGCGGCCGATGATAATAAGAAAAAAAGCGGAAAGCAACACCGCACCTACGGCAATGCCACTGATAATCTTGGCCGAACGGCGTCGGACCGCTTGTTGATACTCGGCTTCCGTCCGTGCACGCAGCAGAGTTTCCGTCTCGTAATCTTTCAGCAAGCTGTCAATACGAGCGGTCAGCATATGGTCCAAGCGTTGCAGATAGCGTTTACGTCGCTGTATAACAGTGTTTACAGCTTTTTTCTGCTGGGCCACGGCACGCAGTTTCTCATGCAAAGAATCGGCCGGATTATAGGGTTCAATCACCGTATCCGTTGCAAATTCAAGGGAGGTCTTTACCTGGATAGCCGTATCTTTCTTTGGGGGGGACAAACACTTCACCCAAACGACGGAAAAACCCCTTCTTCCGAGGGCGTGTCACGACGGTATCCCGATGTGTAATGATACGGTGCTGCACACGCTGCTGGGTCACTACCGAGTCCTGCTGGGCAATTATCTGCTCAATGTCACTGGTGGATACCATGCTGTCATTCGCCTCACTCAGCGTGCGCAGCATTTTTATCGTATTGGTATCCTTCTCGCGTATCAAAGCAAGCACGCTGTCTGTCCATTGTACATCGCGGTCATCAGTAAGAATAAGGTTCTCCATTTCCCGGTGTACGAAAAACAAGGAAAAAAACAATACCGCCAGCAACAAAGTGTAGCCTACGGCAATCTTTACTTTGGAGACATTATTCATACTATCAAATCCTTTCCCTGGTCTGTTTACGGAACCTCAACCACAGCATCACTCCCGCACTGGTCAGTCCGAACGGGAAAGCCATCCAGACTCCCGTCAGCCCCCAACCGAAAACGAAACCGCAAAGGTACCCTACGGGCAAAGATATAATAAAATAGGATATAAATGCAATAATCATCATCGGTTTCACATCCGAGATGCCGCGCAGGGCATTGGCAAAGTTAATCTGCAACCCATCGCCGAACTGGTAAACCAAGAACGGGAAGAAGAGAGCGGCAACCATGCCGGACACTTCCGCATTGTCCGTAAACCATCCCCCTACCTGACCGCGAAGCGCAAAGACGATACCCAGCAACACCACCTCCATACACAGGATGATGTGAAGGCCGGCATACGCCGAGCGGCGCACATTCTGCCCGTCTCCCTGCCCCTTGAAGTTGCTGACACGCACGGCAACCGCAGCGCCCATGCCATAATACATCATGAAGGTGAACTGAGAGATAGTAAGCATTATCTGATGCGATGCTAGGGCAAGTGTCCCCAGCCAGCCCACCATGACGACGCTCAGACTGAAGGAAGCGGTCTCCATACCCATCTGCATACCCACGGGCCAGCCCAGTGCATTGAGCTTCCTGAACATCGGCATCGACCACCCCAGCCGCATGAAGCCGAGCCTGTAACGGATAAACCGGCGGCCGCGAAGCACAATCGCCGCAAAGACCACCACCATCACAATGCGGGAGAACAAGGTGCTGATACCCGCACCAAGCAGTCCCATCTCCGGAAAGCCCAGCTTTCCATTGATAAGTATATAGTTTCCTACGATGTTAAGCGCATTCCCTCCGAGTAGAATCCACATGGCCGTCTTGGTATCGGTGATGCCGTCCGTAAACTGTTTGAAACCGTTGAACAACATAACAAAGACCAATGAAGCCAGCAGCACCAGGTAATAAGGCTTGATTAGAGGCATCAATTCTTCAGGTTGCCCCAACCGCTCTACATTGAAATACAGAACGGTCATGACAAGAGTCAGTAGCAAAGCTACCAGTACATTGGCCACCAGACTGCACCGTAACGCTTGTCCGGCCTCGGCAAAACGGCGGTTACCGTAGAAGCCTCCCACAACCGGAGTCAGCCCGTAGCTGAACCCCGTACTGAAAATAATACAGAGAGTAAACAGATTGTTTACGAAAGAAGCGGCACCCAGTTCCTCCGTGCTGTGATGCCCAATCATCAGCGTATCGGCAAAACCAAGCACAATGACTCCCAACTGCCCCACCACAATGGGTAGCCCCAGGAGAAGCAATGCTTTATAGTGCTGCTTATACGTATCAAATAATTTTTTCATACTAAAGGTTTTCTTTTTGGTAATAAAGCACAATCCCGTTTTCATCGCGGAAGGTCTGTTGGGCGACCCTATGAAGCTGTTCTGCCGTCACAGAGCGGTAATTGTCCACTTCACGGTCTATGTCTTCTGCCTGTCCGGTCAGTTCAAACCAGGCAAGATTCGTGGCAACATTCAGATAATTGATGTTGCCGAATATCTGTGTAGACTCAAACTTGTTCTTTACTTTCTCCAATTCTTGTTCTCCAACAAACCCGGATTTCAACTCTTCCAACTCTTTCCGGACAGCAGCCTCGGCTTGCTCCAAAGATACGCCTGCAGATGGTTTTCCACTGATATGCAGCAGTCCGGCATCCCGTGTACCGGAGATATAGGCATCGAGACTGGAAAAGAGCTTTTGCTCCTGCACCAGCCTGCGGGTCAAGCGACTGGAACGTCCATTGCTCAGAATATCCGACAGAATATCGAAGGCATAATAATCGGCATCCTCACGGCTGCACATGTGATAAGCCATGAACAAAGCATCCAGAGGAACATTCCGTTCCACCGTCTGCCGGCGTTCTGCCGTCTGTACAACTTCTTGCGGTAATTGCCTTACGGGCACATTCCTACGGGGAATGGGAGCAAACCATTTTTCTGTCAGCCTAACCGTTTCTTCCCACGAAATATTTCCGGTAACGGCCAGCACTGCATTATTAGGTGCATAAAAACGAAAAAAGAATTCCTTTACCTCGTCCAGCGTGGCATTGGCAATGTGAGAGAGGTCTTTCCCGATAGTAGGCCAGCGATAAGGATGCGTTTGATAAGCCAAAGGACGAAGCAGATGTCCCACATCACCATACGGCTGGTTCAAGCAACGTTGTTTAAATTCCTCCATCACTACCGCACGCTGCACTTCAAGACTTTGCTCACTGAATGCCAGTTCCAGCATGCGGTCGGACTCCAGCCAGAAGCCGATTTCCACATTCGATTTTGGAACCGTCAAGTAGTAATTAGTTATATCATTATTGGTCCATGCATTATTCTCCCCGCCTGCCAATTGCAAAGGAGCGTCATAATCAGGAATATGCACCGAACCTCCGAACATCAGATGCTCGAACAGATGGGCAAAGCCCGTATGCTCGGGATGTTCGTCACGGGCACCCACGTCATAAACAATATTCAAGGCAACCATCTGCGTGCTGGTGTCCTCATTGTGCACCAACCGCAGACCGTTGTCAAATATCTTTTTGTTTATTTTCATAAAATGGAATGACAGAATCTATCATCAATCTATCACTGTCACTTTTTTAATAACCACATCCTCTTCGGGACGGTCGTTACGGTCAGTCTTGACCTTCTGTATTTTATCAACAATATCCATACCTTCCAGCACTTCACCGAACACGGTATATGCACCGTCCAAATGTGGAGTACCGCCCACGGTAGTATAAGCCTTCACCTGCTCGGGGGTAAACTTGAACTCCAGTTCCTTGGCAACCTGAGCCTCTGCCTGCGCAATCAAGGAATCTTGCAAATCCATCAGACCGTCCTGGTCATTATTCTTGCGCATCTTGTAGATTTCCTTCATGTGTTTCTGCGCCAACGCGTTGAAAGCATTGTTCAAGCGCATCTGATTCATCTGCTGTTCCATCCCCAGCAAGGTAGAGTCATTATACACTTTTCCGGTCACAATGTAGAACTGGCAGCCGGATGATGCCTTGTCAGGGTTCACCTCATCACCCTGGCGTGCAGCCGACAAAGCACCTTTTTTGTGAAAATACTTCGGATAAACAAATTCGGCAGGAACGGTATAACCCACGTCGCCTGCCCCCAGCATCTTGCCTTTCGGAGCCTTCTTCGATTCCGGGTCACCTGCTTGTATCATAAAGTCCTTGATGACACGGTGGAACAGCGTACCTTCATACGTGCCGTCTTCCACCAGCTTGATAAAGTTATCACGATGTTTCGGGGTTTCATTATACAGTTTCACGGTGATGTCACCCGCACTTGTTTCAATCTTCAGCTTCGTTTCTTTTTCCATATCTTCCTCTTTCTTTTGTCCCGGCTTGCAAGCAGTCAGACCGCAAACCAGTATAGTTAATAATACAATAAGATTTCTTTTCATTTTGTTTTTTATTTAATTTAAGTTTGCAAATATACTAAAATCAGACAAAAGCACTTACCTTTGCCTACATAAAAGAGATAAAAGGCTAAAGCAATGACATCCATATTAATTGTAGAAGATGATATTACTTACGGCATGATGCTAAAAACATGGCTCGGCAAAAAAGGTTTCCAAGTAACCTCCGCCAGCAGCATTGCCCGTGCTCAAAAACATATTGAGTCGGAAACCGTAGACTTGATATTGTCTGACCTGCGCCTGCCCGACAAGGATGGCATTGACTTATTGAAATGGCTGGGCGAACACGGCCTGCAAATACCGCTTATCATCATGACGGGATACGCTGACATACAGTCGGCCGTCCAAGCCATGAAACTGGGAGCCTGCGATTACATTGCCAAGCCTGTGAACCCGGACGAATTACTGAAAAAAATAGGCGAAGCCTTGAATGCATCATCCTCCGCTTTGAAACAGATGATGCATTCGTCCCGAACAGATGATGCGTTTACCCCAAACAGACCATCCGTTTCACCCAAACAGACGATGCATTCCGACAAGATGAAAAATCAGCCTCTGAAGGGTGCAGAAGGCTCATTGTCCTCCTCCGACTTCCTCGAGGGAGAGAGCGACGCAGCCAAACAACTCTACAATTATGTGAAACTGGTTTCACCTACCAATATGTCTGTACTCATCAATGGTGCCAGCGGAACGGGCAAAGAATACGTAGCCCACCGCATCCACCAGCTCAGCAAGCGTGCCGACCGGCCGTTTGTAGCCATCGATTGCGGTTCTATTCCCAAAGAATTGGCCGCTTCGGAGTTCTTCGGGCACATAAAGGGTGCCTTTACCGGCGCACTGACCGACAAAACGGGCGCTTTCGTCGAAGCCAACGGCGGTACCATCTTCCTGGATGAGATAGGCAATCTGAGCTATGAAGTGCAAATACAGTTGCTGCGTGCTTTGCAAGAGCGCAAGATACGTCCGGTAGGTTCAAACAAAGAGATAAGCGTGGATGTACGTCTGGTATCCGCCACCAACGAAAATCTGGAGCAAGCCATCGAAAAAGGGGCGTTCCGTGAAGATTTATATCACCGTATCAATGAATTCACCCTACGCATGCCGCAACTCAAAGACCGCCGTGAAGACATCCTGCTCTTTGCCAATTTCTTTCTGGACCAGGCCAACCGCGAAATGGACAAGCAACTGACCGGCTTTGATGACAAGGCATCCCGCGCCCTATTGGAATATCCCTGGCCCGGCAATCTACGCCAAATGAAGAATATGGTACGCCGTGCAACCTTGCTGGCACAAGGCAAATTCATTACTATCAACGAACTGAATGAACTGAAAGGACCCGCACCGGGCATCATCGGTATCCCTCTCCGCAATGAGGAGGCAGAGAAGCATCAAATCATCGAAGCCTTGCGGCAGACGGGAAACAACAAGAGCCGCGCTGCACAACTGTTGGGCATTGACCGCAAAACGCTGTACAACAAGTTGAAGCTTTATAACATATCCGACTAAAAGGTGTGGAATTATTCCACACTCCCCTCCACACATTCCACACTTTTCCACACTATGCCACACTTTGCACAGAAACATATATCACTAACTATCAGAACATTATCCAACACACACTCTTTCTGGCACACCATTTGACCTATATTAGACGTAAGCAACAAGCGCTACAACAAGCAAGCACTTAGACTTAACAATAAGATATACCAACCTAAAAGCAAATGAATTATGAAAAAATTAGTATTAGTAGCAGCCCTGTTTATGTTTGTTTGTGGCGGAACGTTCTTGGCTCAAGCTAAGGCTCCGGTAGAACAGCCGAGTAAGACAACAACCTTGTCTAACGACACTGTGGTAACGGATACTTTGCAGAAAGCCGAGAACGTCCAAGACACAGCAAAAGTGGCCCAATAACAGTAAGCACACTACAACAAAAAAGCCGTTTCCTCCTTGTCTATTCTGGGAAACGGCTTTTTTTATTATCAATTGTTAATTAAAACATCACCAATGTCTTTCCGGATAAAGGTCATTCCACCATGCCGGACTATCCTGCAGCCAGCGGGCAAACCAAGCCATAATTGAATTGTGCCACAATTCACGTTTTGCATAATCAAGTACAAAATGGTTTTCACCATCTACGGTAATAAATTCCACCGGCTTACCCAATATCTTCAGCGCATTATACAATTGGATACTTTCACCGATAGGCACGTTTGTATCTACCGTGCCATGCAGCAACAACAGAGGGGTATTAATCTTGTCCGCATTGAACAATGCTCCATGCTTCGTAAACAAATCGGGATTATTCCAAGGATAGCTATCGGCTGCCGCAACAGAGTTATAGGAATATCCCCAATAACCCTCGCCCCAATAGCTCGTTACATTGCTGATGCCAGCATGCGAGGCAGCGGCAGCAAACATATCCGTCTTAGTCTGCAGATACATCGTCATGAATCCTCCATAAGAGGCACCCAGACATCCGATACGTTTATCGTTGACAAACGGATGGGCTGCACAGAATTTCTTCGTACCTTCAATGATCTCATCAGCCGTACGCTCACCCCATGCATTGACATGGCGTGCAGAGAACTCCTGGCCGTACCCGATGGCACCACTGGGCTGGATAACATAAACCACATAGTCACGTGACGCAAACAACTGTGCACAGTACGGGGAAGTTATACCGCGGGTTGTAGGAGTCGTTCCTCCATAATAGTATACGATAAGCGGATACTTCTTGTTCGGGTCAAAAGACGGCGGCAGACAAACCATTCCCTTTATCTCCGTACCGTCCGAAGCTGTAAAGTTCCACTCTTCCATCTGTCCCAGCTCAATCTTATCGAGGATGGGCTTCATGGGATTGGCAAGCAGGGTAGAAACTTTTTTCTTCGTGTCGTACGTATAAGCTACGCCCGTGCTGGTGTTTCCTCCGCCCACATAGGCAGCCACAACCGGATTGTCATTGGCCAGCGTGAAGGAAGTAATCACATCTTCTTCAAGCGGAAGCATTTCAAAGCCGCCCGTCTTCGGAACATAACGGTAGATATGCCTGCAATCCCCATCAGTCGTATCGAAATAGATACATCCGTCCACACGGTTCCACTGCACGGGAGACACTGTAGGATTGAAATCGCGCGTGATAGCCTGCACTTTCTTTGTAGCCAAATCCATAATGAATGCTTGGGTATCAAAGTCATTGGCTATGGGATGTTCACCGCAATTCTTGCCAATGCCTCCGAAAGCAGACGGACTGCCCGTCACCAGAAGCTGCTTCCCATCCGGAGAGTAAGAAGCACTT
>OHEP01000908.1_pt1 | contig 17477 bp, 13 predicted proteins | sample 1567271 | NCBI WGS metagenome assembly OHEP01 (sample SAMEA3879577, study PRJEB24766) | human gut metagenome | biome: human-associated habitat; feature: feces | place: USA | collected 1985/1987
AGGTTCAAGACTTTAACACCTTTATCAAAAATATGATAGATACATCTTTTGAAAGCGTAAATTCAAATATAGAAGCTTATAAAAACTCAAGAACTATCAATTTTTCAGAATCCATAAGCCACATAAAAATGCTGAATGCACCAAATAAAGTTATTAATGCCCAAGATTTAGCATTTGAGGCAATAGCTAACCACCATAATGAATATAACAGAACCGGACCTTCTGATATGGGAATATTTTCTTCCAATATCGAAAAAGTAAAATCGACAGTTGCAAAAAAAATAGAAGCTGAAAAAGATAAATTAAAACTTGAGCTTGGAGATTTTGCCCACCTGCCTGCATTCAAGGACGGCAGCCATTCAGATATTGTAGAAGCCGGAGAAGATAAACTTATAACAATGCAAACCGCTCTTATGGAACAAATAGAAGAGATGAAATTTAGCCGCCTTAATTTAGTAACAAAAAACAAATACCGAACAATGGCTGAATATATAATAAAAGCTCGCGAACTTAAAAATCAGGCAAAAGAAAATGTTATCAATGTAACTTTTGATCATATCAGAACACTTCTAAAACTTGATAAAGATTTTATACCTTCATATTTTAAAGTTCCCGGTACGGAAAACTTTGAAAAATTAACAGCAGCAGAATTAAAGCCAAGACTTTTACCACTGTCGTTGAGAAAAACTTTTGAAAACAACATATTTTTAGATACCGTGCAGAAAAAAGATTTCGGAAACCTCACATACGAAGACATCAAAGCAATCTTTTATTCAATGCCTTATGACAACAATCTTAAAGATTTAGGGTTTCTAATAGACAGGCTGCGCCTCAGACAAGCAACCTTGAAAGCCAGACGCCCGGATATCAAAAACTCATACGATGTTATTATCCCTAAACTTGAATATCTTTCAAATAAACTGCATCAATTTGGTAGAAATGAACTGATAGAAAAAGCAGCTTCTGAAAATTATAACAATATGAATGTAGAAAAAAGAAGGGCATCTCTTTACTATATAAGCAATATTTCAAGAAGGTTGGGCTATGAAAGCCTTGAAAAAATGGACATAGATTTTGCAAAAAACAGCCCAGCATACGAAAAATTAAACATCCGAGAATATATGAAAATAATAAAAAACAATCCTGATTTATATTTCTTTTAATTAAAAGATGTTAAAAGTTTTGAAGTAACCCCTTTTATTAAGATATTTATAAATATTTTCATGATAAAATTTTAATACAAAAAATTATCTGATGGATATTTTACTAGAAGGAGAAAAAAATTATGACAGAAAAACGAGTATGGCTTTTTCAAGAAGGCAATGCAACTATGCGTAACCTTCTTGGCGGAAAAGGTGCAAACTTGGCAGAAATGACAAACTTAGGTTTGCCGGTTCCTCCGGGTTTGACAATCACAACCGAAACTTGTATGGCTTATATTAATAATGGCAACAAAATGCCAGAAGGTCTAATGGACGAAGTTAAAACAGCTTTGAAAGAAGTTGAAACTCAAAAAGGACAAAAATTCGGCGATGCCGAAAACCCTCTTTTAGTTTCTGTAAGATCCGGAGCAAGAGTTTCTATGCCTGGTATGATGGAAACTATTTTGAACTTAGGCTTAAACGATCAAACTGTAGAAGCTATGATTAAATTAACTAACAATCCTAGATTCTGCTATGATTCATACAGACGTTTCTTAACAATGTTCGGTTCAGTTGCCTGGGAAATGGATAGACAAAAATACTTCGAATCTGAACTTGAAAAAGTTAAAGAAAGAGAAGGCGTAAAACAAGATACAGAAATTTCTGCAGAAGGATTAAAATCTTTAATTCCTGCATACAAAAATATTATTAAAGAAGTTACAGGCAAAGAATTCCCTCAAGATCCTTACGTTCAACTTCAAGAAGCAATTGAAGCCGTATTCAGATCTTGGAATATTCCTCGTGCTGTTGCTTACAGAAATATGAACAAAATCGATCACAATTTCGGTACAGCAGTAAACGTACAATCAATGGTATTCGGTAACATGGGTGACGATTGCGCAACAGGTGTTTCTTTCACTCGTAACCCTGCAACCGGTGAAAATAAATTCTACGGCGAATACTTGACAAATGCTCAAGGTGAAGACGTTGTAGCAGGTATCAGAACCCCAAAACCTATTGCTGAATTGGAAACTGAAATGCCTGAATTATACAAACAATATGTTGATATCGCTAAAAAACTTGAACTTGGTTACAAAGATGTTCAAGATATGGAATTTACTATTGAAAAAGGTAAATTGTATATTTTACAAACTCGTAACGGAAAACGTACTGCAGCTGCTGCTGTAAAAATCGCTGTTGATATGTGCGAAGAAGGTATCATCTCAAAAGAAAGAGCAATCCAATTGGTTGATCCATATTCAGTAAACCAAATCTTACTTCCTTGTTTTGATCAAAAAGCATTGGAAGAAGCTCATAAGATTGCACAAGGTGTAAACGCATCTCCGGGTGCTGCTGTTGGTAAAATTGTATTCGATACAGAAGAAGCAGCTAAACGCGGCGAAGCAGGCGAAAAAGTTATCCTTGTTCGTGTAGAAACTTGTCCTGATGATATTCACGGTATGGCAGTTTCTCAAGGTGTATTAACACTAAGAGGCGGTGCTACATCTCACGCTGCTGTTGTTGCTAAAGGTATGGGAAAACCTTGTGTTTCAGGTTGTGAAGATATGAAAATCAACCTTGCAAATGAAACATTAACAGGCTGTGACGGTACTGTTTACCACAAAAACGACGTTATTTCTTTAGACGGCGGAAAAGGTATCGTTATGGATGGTGCAGTTAAACTTGTTGAAGCAAAAATCGACGAAAACTGGAATAAATTCTTCACTTGGGTTGATGAAATCAAAACAATGAAGGTTGAAGCTAACGCTGATACTCCAAAAGATATTGCAAATGCAATCAAATTTGGAGCTGAAGGTGTAGGTCTTTGCAGAACAGAACACATGTTCATGGATCCTGACAGACTTCCTTGGGTTCAAAAAATGATTATTGCAGGAACTCCTGAAGCAAGAAAAGAAGCTTTAGATAAACTTCTTCCTATGCAGTATTCAGATTTCTATGCAATGTTTAAAGCTATCGGTGAAAAACCAATGACAGTAAGACTTCTTGACCCGCCTTTACACGAATTCCTTCCTTCAAAAGAAGATTTGATTGCAGAAGTTGCAACATTAAAAGCTCAAGGCAAAGATGCTTCTGAAAAAGAAGAATTACTTCACGTTGTTGAAGGTCTTTCAGAATCTAACCCAATGATGGGTCTTCGTGGCTGCCGTCTTGGTTTAACTTTCCCTGAAATCAACGAAATGCAAGTTAGAGCAATCTTTGAAGCAGCATGTGATGCGAAAAAAGAAGGTATCAATGTTAAACCTTGGGTAATGATTCCTCTAATCGGACACGTTAACGAACTTAAAGTTGCAAAAGAAATCTTAACTCGCGTAGCTAAAAACGTAATGGAAGAAAAAGGTATCGAAGTTGAATACAAATTCGGTACAATGATTGAAATTCCGCGTGCAGCATTAACAGCTGATGAAATCGCAGAATACGCAGAATTCTTCTCATTCGGTACAAATGACTTGACTCAAATGACATTTGGCTACTCAAGAGATGATGCTGAAGGTAAATTCTTAAATCGCTATGTAGAACAAAAAATCTTACCTTCTAACCCATTTGAAACACTTGATACAAAAGGTGTTGGTCAGCTTGTTGAAATGTCTATGACAAAAGGTAAAGCTGTTAACCCATCACTTGTTGGCGGTGTTTGCGGAGAACACGGCGGTGACCCTGATTCAGTTAAGTTCTGCCACAAAATCGGTTTGAACTATGTATCATGTTCACCATTCAGAATTCCGCAAGCAAGACTTGCTGCAGCTCAAGCTGTTGTTGAAATGAAAAAATAATATTTATTTAAATTTTTAAACACAGTTCTTATAAAAGATCCGCCGCGATAGTTAATCACGGCGGATTTTTTATACTTTATAAAAATCTAAAAAATTATTTTTTCAAATATAATTTAGCAAGAGGTTGATTATCCTGAAGAAAACCGCGCATAAAATTTTCACTGCATTTAAGTGATATATCATTAATATTTGAAGTCAATACAGAGAGCGAATATCCACTAAAACAGCTCCAGGTCTGATTTTCTAATTTTGAGCGATTAAAATTCGCTTTTGATTTTCGAATATACATATCTACAGATGATGCAGTAAACCCCTGCTGTAACAACGATACTTCAAGAGAATCATACATTGAAACAATATATGAATCATAAAATGCTTTTTTAAATTCCGGAGTATATTCTGATGCAAAAGCACTAACTCCAAATATAAGTATAGTTAATAATGATATAATTATTTTTTTCATATATTTCACTCCTCAGCATAATTGTATCATACTGATTACTAATATCAAAACCAATTACACTATCCGCACCACATCATATCATATCATATCATATAGGGCATTATACTTGAGTTTGAGGCTGTTTTAAATTCGTATTTACATTTTATTACAATTGTATTTTTTAATATTTACCCTGTCATCCTGAGGGAGGAACGACCGAAGGATCTCATTACTTTTCTTCTATTTTGAGATTCTTCGCTTTCGCTCAGAATGACGTTACTTTATTTGCAAGGCGTATTATAACGTCAGGCATTAAGCCCTCCTCGTAATAACCTAATACAATACAACTATCAATACAGCCGGAGTCAAAGATATTTAACTATTATAGAAAAAAGCGGTTCAAATGAACCGCTTTTATTATAAATAAACAACCATTAGTGTCTATTAAAAAGTACCAGCCGGTTTTTTCTGAGGCTGAGCACCCGGGATTGACTGCCAATTAGCAGCCATGATTTTCTTGAATGATTTCAAAGCTGTATCTTCTAGTTCACCTAATTCTTCAGCTTCCATAATCAATTCTCTTAACGGCATCAAAGCTCTTTGATCTCTCAAAACGCCTAATGCTGCTGCTGCACCTGCTCTAACCAATTCATTTTCAGAACGGTTTCTCATAACATCAATCAAAGCAGGAACGGCTTTTGTATCATTCAATTTGCCTAATGAAGTTACCGCATAAATTCTTACGTTAACCCATTCGTCATACAACATATTGATAATTTTATCAACAGCTTTTTTGTTACCGATTTCACCCAATGCTCTTGTTGCATCACATCTAACGTTTACCTTTTCATGATCTAAAGATTCAATCAAAGCATCAGTTGCAACATCACCGATTTCGATTAAGGCATCAGTTGCAGTAATACAAACCTGAGGGTTTTCATCGTTTAAAGATTCAACAAGCGGTTCTACAACAATTGCACCGCCTAAACGACCTAAAGCACGAGCTGCACGAACACGTACATCTACGTTACGGTCTTCACGTAAAGATTCAATCAAGTGAACTGTTGCAGCTGAATCGCCTAATTCACCTAAAGCTCTTGCTGCATACAATCTGACAGAACCATTTTTGTCGTGTTTCAAAACGTCGATTAATGGATCAACTGCTTTTGAGTCACCCATTTCGCCAAGAACACGTGCCGCATTATATCTGACTTTTTCTGAGTTGCTTGTTCTCAAGTCAGTTAATAATTCGTCAAACGATTTTTTCACTTGTTTTTTCTTACTGTTCACACTAATTGTCATTATTTTCCTCCGACACTATTACAATAATTTCACACCTACTCTTTTATAAAGTTTTTATTTTTGAAATTATTGCTTTTTTATCTTCTATATATTAACTTTTGTTTACAATTCATAAATTTTTGATGTTTCCTACTACTTTGCAGTTCTGTCAGAAATTTATTAAGGGTAATACTGACACTTATTTAATCTGTACTACTATAATAACACATTTTTCTAATTAATTCCTCAGTTATATAAATTATTTTAAAAATTTTTGGAATTGTTTTTATAAAAATAAATGTGATTTAGTAATAAATAAAAACAATATGTAACATTTCTTAACAGATTACTACTTACCATTGATAGTAATAACGAATTCTGTACCTACGTCAAGTTCGCTCCGTACTTTAATTGTACCGTTATGCTTATCAATAATCTTTTGACTGATAGCAAGCCCTAATCCGGTACCTACACCTACACCTTTTGTAGTATAACCGACCGTAAAAATTTTACTTAAATTTTCTTTGGAAATCCCTTTACCGTTATCTTTAATTTTTACAACCAAATTCCCATCATCATAGCAGGTTGTTATAATAATTTTACCCTTTTGTTCAATTGCTTGGCATGCATTTACCAATATATTTGTAAAAACCTGATTTAGCATATTCGGATAACATTTTATCGGAGGGATATCACCATAATTCTTTTCGATTTCTATTTTATTTTTTGTTTCATGCCTGATAAGTTCAAGCGTCAAATCAAGCTCCTTATTGATATTTGCCTCTTGAAGCTCTGATTCATCAAGCCGGACAAATTTCTTTAAAGAAACCACAATATTACTAATCCTTTGAATTGCCTCGCAATCAAGAGAATTAATCTCCGTAAGCATTTCTTTCAAATCAGTCTGCTCAATTTTCGGAATAATTTTTGAAATAATTGAGTTGTTAGATTTAATTGAGGCAACCGGGGTATTGATTTCATGCGCAACTCCTGCTACCAATTGACCAAGCGATGCCATTTTTTCAGAATTAATCAATTGAAGCTGTGTTTCTTTCAATTCAACAAGCGCGGCTTTCAAATCTTTAACGTTTTTAGCATTTTTTTGATAAAGTTCTGCCCTTATAATTGCGTTGCCAAGCTGAGATGAAACCGCATCGAGTATCTCAATTTCTTCATTCAATTCACGCTTTTGATAACTTAGCAAAACCAAAACACCAATTCTTTTTTGCATATGAAAAACAGGAACAATAATTCTTAATACAGATTGTTTAAATGGTTCAGCCTCAATATACTCAGACAGCGAATAACTAATAGAAATTTTATTCATATCAAGCTGTTTCATTGTATAAGCATCAAATGAAATTTTTGTATTTTTTAAAACATTATTTTCACCAAAGGTTTCCTCAATATTAAACCCTGAATCAAGCGAAGAAGCATAATACGCCCTAAAACAACCAAACATAATTGCAAGCTCTTTTAATGCAGAATTAAGAATAACCGAAATGTCCATTGACTCTCTGATAATATTTGATACTTTGTTAATAAGCGCAATCCTAATCGCTTGAGATTGAGCTTTCAATCGAATCTTTTGAAGTTCTTCATTTTCATCTTCAAGTTTTGCCAATTTATCCTGAAAAATCTTCCGTTCTTTTTGATTATCTTTTAATAATACATCAGAACTTACATCTACCAGAAAAATAATCGTGTAAGCACCGCGTTTTACAGCGGTCATATCATAAAATACAAGCTGACCTGACGATGAAGAATAAGAAACTCTGGCAAAGAAATTTTCCCTGGAAACAATCGCCTGAAAAATAGGTGAATACAAGTCCACATTTTCACTATCCATAGGGCACATATCAAAATTCATTTTATGCGCAAATTTTCTTATATCGCCAAAAGATTTAAAGACACGGCAAAACGTATTGTTTTTGAAAACAACTTTTTCATAATCCCTGACAACGATAACCGGATCCCTGTATTGATTAAAAAAATCAAACTTCTTCATACATAAAATTATAAAGCAAGAAAAACTTACAGGCAATTCTGTAAACAACCGGCTATATTTTAAGAAAAATAGCCACTCTACTCTTTTGGACAATTAAAAAATATGTTATATTAAGAACACAAAACATAAGCCGGTCGAAATTTACTTATTGCAAAAGGATACAAAGATTATGGAAAAGCAAAAATTAAAAACCATTTTAATTGACTTAGACGGAGTTTTGAACAACTACAATGGAAGATTTGATGAAAACTTTATCCCTGAAATACGTGAAGGTGCCGAAAATTTCCTAAAAGATTTGTATAAAAAATATATAATTAAAGTTTTTACAACAAGAAATAAAATCCAAACCGTAAAATGGCTGATTAAATATAATTTAGATTCATATATAAATGATGTTACAGAAATTAAAGAACCTGCCTGGCTTCATATTGATGACAGATGCATAAATTTTAACGGAAATTATGGAGATACAGCCGCTCAAATTGAAGAATTTAAAACCTGGTATTAAATAATATTTACGACTAGCCATAACCGGTCTATTATGATAAAATACTGTCATAATAAATACGGGAGGATTTTTATGGAGAGTATGAATAAATTTAAAGCTTTGACTATCATCATCGTTTGTATGTTTGTATTTGCTATCGCAGCAATATATTCAAACACAAAAGATGCGAGTGAAGGCAAACTAAACCCCAATCATCAGACAGAAAATGAACAGATTAAATCTGAAACCGACAATAATGAAAATACTTCAACAGACTTATATAACCTGACTTCAGAAGTTGAATTTTTAACAAAAAGAGTTGATGAATTATCTGAAAAAGTTGGAAATCAAGGTAGCACAGAAGGCTCAACATCATTAAAATGCAGCATTTATGGCAGCGTAACTTCTAACGGAATAGAACAATTATCTCCGGAAGCTGCAGTTCAAGAAGCTAAAGAAAATAATAATGAACTTGTTATTACCTGTTCTTTTTAATTAAAAACTAAAAGATTTATAAATAAGGCGGCGGTTAAAATTTAACCGCCGCCTTTTATTTTTTAAATAATCAAAAATTATTCAACTTCGATTGCTCCAACCGGGCAAGCATCTGCAGCTTCTTTAACTGCATCAATATTATCAGCAACAGCTGATTCATTAACTACTGCTTTGTCTTCGATTGAAAATACTGCGTCGCAAATTGATTCACAAGCGCCGCAACCAATACAACTGTCATTAACTTTAACTGCCATTTTAATTCTCCTTATTTTTTATTGCGTGAACCTTATTTCACAATAAGATTATATAACAAAATTTAAAAATAGCCAACTTTTAAATTTTTATATTAAAACCAATCTCTGATCAATCCCGCAATAGTGTCAAAACCTTCTAATTCACCCAGATTACCTTGAGGCGGCAATAATTTTGAATACATAATAACAGGAACTTTTTCTCTGGTATGATCTGTTCCGGCTACCGTCGGATCACAACCATGATCAGCCGTAATAATAAGTAAATCGTATTCCTCCATAGCTTCAATAATCGGGGCAACGTAACTGTCAATTTCTTCAATAGCATGCCCATATCCTGCCGGATCATTTCTATGTCCGTATAGCATGTCTGTATCTACAAGATTTGTAAAAATTATTTCTTTATCATTATATTTTTTATCTTTGATATATGCGATTTCTTCTAACGGAAGCTCTCTTTTCACAGCCTTCAGGGTCAATTCAAGCCCTTCTTTGTTTGAACCGGTGTGAATAGCATGGGTTATTCCTGATTTTGAAAAAATATCTTCAATTTTACCAATACCAATAACCTTGCCGCCATTATCTTTAATTTCATTTAGCAGAGTAGGAGCAACCGGTTCAATAGAATAATCCCTTCTATCTTTAGAAATCCTAACCGGTTTGCCGTCAATAATTTTATAAGGTCTTGCAATCACTCTTGAAACATAATAATCATCTTCTGTTAAAATTTGTCTTGCAATTTTACACCAGTCATATAAAGTTTCTAACGGAATCAAATCCGTATCAACAGCGATTTGGAATACGCTGTCTGCGGAGGTGTAAACAATCGGGAATTTAGTATTATGATGTTCTTCATTTAACTCTTCAATAATAGCAGTTCCGCTTGCCGGACGATTCGCAAGAACCCCGCCGCAATTTGTTTTTTGAATAAATTTCTCAATAAGTTCAGGCGGGAACCCATTAGGAAATGTTGCAAAAGGTCTGCCCAAAGTTATCCCGGCAATTTCCCAATGACCGGTTGTTGTATCTTTACCTTTTGATTTTTCAACCAGAGTCCCAACAGTTGCTATAGGGTTTTCAACTTTATTTATCCCCATGAAATCCTGAATATTCCCCAACCCCATTTTTTCAAGATTAGGAACATTAAGTCCATTATTATACTCACAAACATGCTTTAATGTATTACATTCCGGGACATCTCCAAAGTCTCGGCAATCAGGCATTGCGCCGATTCCCATTGAATCAATCACCATTATTATTGATCTTACCATATTAACTTCCCCCTTTGTCCGTATTCTACCATGAATCAACTGTTTAAAACAATAAATTTTGCACCCGTAAAAGTTGCTTTTTACGAGTGTTTGTAATACATTTGTTTTGTATAAACATGCTACTTTACAAAGGAGGAAGCTATATATGGAAACTTATGGTATTGAAAAATTTGGTATTATCGGACCAAAAGCAGTTTACCGCAATTTGTCACCTGCACAATTGACAGAAGCTGCATTACGTTTAGGCGAAGGCTCATTGAGCAACACCGGTGCGTTGGTTGTTACAACAGGCAAATACACCGGACGTTCTCCTAAAGACAAATTTATCGTTGACACTGACAGTGTTCACAACGAAATCGCATGGGGTAAAGTTAACCGCCCTATCAGCAGAGAAAAATTCAATGCAATCAAAGGAAAAATTGCATCTTACTTACAAAACCGTGAAGTATTTATTTTCGATGGTTTTGCAGGTGCAGACAAAACTTACACTCAAAAATTCCGTGTAATTAACGAATTAGCAAGCCAAAACTTGTTCATTCACCAATTATTAATCAGACCTACAGCTGAAGAATTATCAAGCTACGGCGAACCTGATTACACAATTCTTTGTGCTCCTGGATTCAAATGTGATCCGGAAGTTGACGGCGTAAACTCAGAAGCTTGTATCGCTATTGACTATGAAGCACACGAAATCATCATCTGCGGCTCTAGATATGCCGGTGAAATCAAAAAATCAGTATTCGCAACAATGAACTACGTTATGACTAAGAAAAACGTACTTCCTATGCACTGCTCAGCTAACATGGATCCTGAAACTCATGAAACAGCTGTATTCTTCGGTTTATCAGGAACAGGTAAAACTACATTATCAGCTGACCCTTCAAGAAAATTAATCGGTGATGATGAACACGGTTGGTCACCTGACGGTGTATTCAACTTCGAAGGCGGTTGCTATGCAAAATGTATCCACCTATCAGAAGAAAATGAACCTGATATCTTCAACGCTATCAAATTCGGTTCATTGGTAGAAAATGTTGTTATGGATCCTGAAACAAGAGAATTTGATTTTGAAGACGGTTCATTAACTGAAAACACTCGTGTAGGTTACCCGGTAAACTACATCAACAACGCTCAAATTCCTTCAAAAGGCGGAATTCCGAAAGTTGTTATTTTCTTAACAGCTGATGCATTCGGCGTATTACCTCCAATCTCAAGATTAGACAAAAACGCTGCTATGTACCACTTCGTAACAGGTTTCACTTCTAAATTAGCTGGTACCGAACGTGGTATTACAGAACCTGTACCTACATTCTCAACATTATTCGGCGAACCATTCATGCCAATGGATGCTTCTGTTTATGCTGAAATGCTAGGTGACAAACTTGACCAATACGGAACTAAAGTTTACTTAGTTAATACAGGTTGGGCAGGCGGCTCTGCTTCTTCAGGTGCAAAACGTATGAAATTATCATACACTCGTGCAATGGTATCAGCAGCATTGAACGGTTCGTTCGACAACGTTGAGTTTAAACACCACGATGTATTCAACGTAGATTTTCCTACATCTTGTCCGAATGTTCCTGATGAAATGCTTGATGCCAGAGGAATGTGGGCTGATAAATCTGCTTATGATGAAGCTGCTAACAAATTGGCTCAAATGTTTGCTGATAACTTCTCAAGCAAATATCCTAATATGCCATCAGAAATCGTTAATGCAGGACCTAAAGCAAAAGCTTCTGTATAATCGATTTTATAGGAATAAACTTCACAGACCCGATGCGTATGCATCGGGTCTGTTTTTCTTTAGATTGTGTAAACCTACATTAATCTCAATTAAAAAGAGGATACTAAATAAAAATGTACGTTATAATATTATAAAAGCCGAGTAGGAAAAATATGAAAAAGATTTTAATAATTCTGGGAATACTGATTTTTATAAATATTTTAATAATATCCGTAAGTAAAGCTTTTGCGGCAAACATATAGTTGACCGCTAACTTGATACAGAGACCCATAAACTTGTCGCATCAAAATACAATACCGCGATTACTATGCCGGTACCAACGATAAAACGTCCTATAAGCAGATAGGCCGAGTGTTGCAATTTAGCGCTAGAATTTCAAAGGATAATCAGCCTTAAATTCCCATTGATCATTTTGCAATAGCATAACACACCAAGCACCAACAGGATAATTCCCCCAACCGTCACGACATCTCGCTAGAATAGTTTCTCTAGGCATTTGGGTAACCGATGTACCTGCAGGACAATATGGCCCGAAGTATGTATCTGAATTTCCAAAACAATTCTTTCTCGCAGTATCATTTTGCGCAAATAAAAAATAAAAGCGATCGTACCCTAATTTATTTGGACCCTTATCACCATTTACATCATACGCAAATTCAGAATAAAAACCGCTATAATAAGGAAATAAGCTTGAACCGTCAGCAAAATACACAGTCATTTTAGCATCATTCACCATTTTATGCCCCATATAAGGGTCAAAATACCGCATATACCAATCAAACTCTGATCTTGTACTATTCACAACGGGAATCGGAATTTCTTTAAATGACCCATGATCAACTTCCATATCAAGAACCGCATTACTCATTCTACTATAAAAATTCTTTAGCTTAGCAGAATATTCCTGCTTCATACGAGAATAATGCAGCGTAGGAATTGTCATTGCCGCAACAACCCCAATAATTGTCATAGCTATTAAAACTTCTGCAAGAGTAAATGCAGATTCTTTATTTTTAATATGGCTAGAAACCGCTCTATATATAGGCTTTAAAAGTGACCCTCCCACGAAATTCAAGCTATGATTGGGCTTTAACATATCCTTCTCCTTATTTCCGCTTTACATTCTTAGTATAATATATTTTGTAACAACCGTCAAATAGTTAAGTTACAAAATACCCTCACCCTAACCCACAGCCATACGGCACACAGTCTCACACTGCTCTCAAGTTCGCAGGTTCGGCTAGTGTCCCAAAAGGAGAGGGAATATAATAACTGCCATTGAGGTACAACCGAAGAATCTCACTGCTTTTCCTCTACTCTGAGATTCTTCGCTGCGCTCTGAATAACATGTTTTAATACTGAAATGCACCTCTTAAATAAATTTAAGAGGTGCATTTCATAAAATATACAAGTTTAGCAACTAAATATTTGCTATTTTTTTATAGAAATCATTTGCCTGTTCAAATTTGTAAGCAAAATTCAAAAGTCTTGACTCTTGTAGTTGCGGAGCAAGGATTTGAAGTCCAATTGGCATACCTGAATTATCAAAACCTGCAGGAACACTTATACCCGGAAGCCCTGCAAGGTTACAACTAATTGTTGCAATGTCAGTTAAATACATCGCCAACGGATCAGATGATTTTGCACCAAGTTCAAATGCTGTATTAGGACAAGTTGGCGAAATCAGTACATCAACTTGTTTAAACGCTTCTTGGAATTCTTCGGTAACTAATGCTCTCATTTGTTGAGCTTTTTTATAATAAGCATCATAATAACCGGATGATAAAGCATAAGTTCCAAGCATTATACGGCGCTTAACTTCCGGTCCGAAACCTTCTGCTCTTGATTTGGTATATAATTCCATCAGATTTTCAGGATTTTTAGAACGGTAGCCATATCTTACACCGTCAAACCTTGCAAGGTTTGATGAGCATTCTGCAGTTGCAAGAATATAGTAAATTCCGATAGAATATTTCAATTTTTTCAATGAAATTTCAACAATTTCGCAACCTAATTTTTTGTAAGTTTCAATCGCATTTTGCAAAGCTTTTTGAACATCAGGTGCCAAACCTTCATCCATCAACTCTTTAATAACCCCGACTTTTTTACCTCTTAAATCACCATCAAGATTTTGAGCATAATGCTCAACCGGCAGGTTAAGTGAGGTTGAATCTTTAGTATCATAGCCAGAGATAACCTCCAATAAATTAGCCGCATCTTCAACAGTTCTGGCAAACGGACCAATCTGATCTAATGAAGAAGCAAACGCGATCAAACCGTAACGAGAAACTCTGCCATAAGTAGGTTTCATACCAACAATACCGCAAAAACTTGCAGGAAGTCTGATAGAACCGCCTGTATCTGAACCCAGAGCCAAAGTAGCTTCGCATGATGCAACACTTGCAGCAGAACCACCTGAAGATCCGCCCGGAACTTTGTTTAAATCCCATGGGTTATGAACTTTGTTAAACGCAGAGTTTTCATTTGATGAACCCATTGCAAATTCATCTAAATTCGCTTTCCCAACAATCGGAATCAAATTACCAAGTAATTTTTCAGTAACTGTAGCGTTATAAGGTGACACAAAGTTTTCCAAAATTTTACTTGAAGCAGTAGTTTTTGAACCGATAAGATTCATATTATCTTTCAACGCAAGAGGAATACCAGCCAAAAGCGGTAATTCTTCTCCTTTTGCAATCTTATCATCAACTTTTTTTGCTGTTTCTACAGCAATATCTTGAGTTAGCGAATTGAAAGCACCCAATTTTCCATCTAAAGAATTTATTCTATCAAATGCAGCTTGAGTAAGCTCTAACGCTGAAACTTCTTTGTTTCTTAAAGCTCTGCTTTGCTCTGCCGCAGATTTTTTTAACAGCTCGTTCATAATTTCTCCTTAAAAGCTAATTCTCAACACGATTGTAAGACAAACATGCCTGACAATCAATATTTTTATTCATTAGCTTTACAAGGAAAAAATTATATTTACAAGCGTTTACCCATTGATTTTGAAATCTTTGAGTGGATAATATTTGCCTGATTTAAATACTCGGTAAGTTTTTCATAATTCTGAACTTTCTCACCATACGGAACATTCATATCAATCAATTCATCAACACTTTTGCTTATCTCTGATAACTGTTCAAGAGAATCCGTCAAAGTTACAACCGAATTAACTTTTTTAGAAACTCTGGCAAGTATCTGCCTTGATATAAATTCCTGAACCTTATAAATCACAGGCATTTTCTCTTTAAATTCCTGGTGTGAAAACTTTTTCTTCTCTCCAAGAACCCGTCCGCCATACAGTTGCTGCTTTCTAAGGGTATCAAGCTCTTGCAAAATTCTCTGGCGTTTTGCTTTTAGACTAAGTGCCTCATTCTGTGTACCGTAATTATCAGCAACCTTAATTTTTGCATCTAAGTCTTTAACAAGAGATTCTTTTTCTTTAATTCTATATTCTATACTTAACTCTTCCCCTTGCGGTTCATCAAATTTTGTATTATTTAATATAGCCGAGTCATAACCGTTTAAGCGCTTAATCGGATTAGTTTGGGCAGCAGATTCAGCAGGTTTTGCATTAGAAGGATTAAAATTTCCCTCAAACGGGTTTGCAGCCGAAAAATTATATTTTTGGCTGAAAAGATTACCACTTACCTTATTTTTATTTCCACTACTATCCATACAATCATTTTAAACCAAGAAAATATTTTTTTTGACCATTAAAAGTATGATTTTACAAAAATTATGATATTGTATAAACTTTTTTATAATACAAAGCTGTACCCCAAACCGTCAAAACAATATTAGGAAGCCATGCCGCCCAAAACGGAGCCAAAGAACCGGCTTCGCCAAAAGATATGGCAAGTGCTCTTACAACATAATATGCAAAAATAATTAAGATGCTAAATAAAAATCCTCTGTTATAACGCACCCTTGGAGGTGTAATTGCAAGCGGCACACCCAAAAGTACAAAAACAATCGTCGTTATAGGCAGCGCAATTTTATCAAACAATTCTATTGTATAAACCCGTCTATCCCTTGGCGAAATATCGGATTTTGCCAAATATCTTAAAAGTTGTGAAAAATTCTTTTCTTTAGCTAGGTTTTTATTTGCTTCTTTTGACATATCTAAGCCGAATTTCACAACAGATGTATCAAACAAAGTTGTATTCAAAACCTGACCGCTGTTACCAATAGTGTATGTTGCCCCTTTTTCAAACTGCCAGCCCTGAGGAGATGTTTTACCTTCTCTGGCCTGCAAAACCTGAATTGTACCATCTTTAGAATTATCTAAAACTGTTACATTATACAAAGTCTTCTTTTTGCAAGAACCAACATAGAAAAGTCGTTTTAAAAGTCCGCCTTCCCCAATTTCTTTAAATACAAAATTTTCTTTTCCATCAGGAATATGTTTCTGCTCCAATGCCCACATTGCAAGCTTTGTAGACTGCTGCGTCATAACAGGCACAACATTTTCGTTAATAAAGAAACTTGATAATGACATTACAACTGCAAATATAAAAATAGGTTTTGCAATTCTGTTTAATCCGATTCCGCAAGCTCTCATTACTGTAATTTCAGATGATAAGCTTAATTTATTCAATACCATAACTGTTGATAACAATACCCCCATTGGGATTGTCATTACAATAACAGCCGGCAGATTGAGCAAAATCATAATAAAAGCAACCTTAAACGGAATCCCGAATTTCGCAATCTGTTTAATCAACGTAATAAATGTATCTGATGCAAAAATAATTGTAGTAAATACAAATACCCCCATCAAAAACATCTCTATAACCTGTTTTAAAATATATTTATCTAAGATTTTTGTATTATTATACTTATCTTTTATAATTGCTAATAACTGATTAAACATAACTCAAGTGTAATCGAAAAATAAGTTTTTATCAAATATTTAATTTGATTCTTTCAAAATTAAAATAGTCTGCTCAATCTCTGTTTTCAAAAATCCTAATTGTTCGGTTATATTGTTTGGATTATATATATAACCTGCACTTCCATACGCCAGATAAGGATTATATTTTTCAGCTTCCATCCTTAAAAGAGCTATGGATTTTGAATGCATATTTAATTCCATCAACCGCTTGAATGAAACAAATTCACTCTCAGGCTTATTTTCATACTTATCCCTGAAATAATCCGCACTTTTGTTAAAATAATAAACTTTAGCATTAAAAATTTGAACATTACTGTTTTCATCAATTAAATCATAAATACTTTCCAGCATCGGGATAAATTCGTTCAAATCATTAACATATTGAGAAGTCTTATCCTGTTTTAAAATTATATTTACAAACGCAGGGTTATCACGCGGAACAGGTTTCAATTCATTTTCCGAGTTAAAATTTTTAGACGGGATTTTTTCAGCCGTATTTTTTGAAGGTTCCTGAACTTCATACCCCCTTGTTAAATCCGGCAAAATACCAACATAACCGCGCCCGTCAAAGCTTTCAGGTCTTTGCTTGCCTTCAGCACGGATTCCCGGCAGCAATAGCGCCAGGCAAAAAATTAAAGTATAAAAAAGTTTAAACCTTCTCATACCT
>OHEP01000916.1_pt1 | contig 17308 bp, 18 predicted proteins | sample 1567271 | NCBI WGS metagenome assembly OHEP01 (sample SAMEA3879577, study PRJEB24766) | human gut metagenome | biome: human-associated habitat; feature: feces | place: USA | collected 1985/1987
CATATAGCAGGCTCTCCGTCAAGGTCGTCTTTCCAGCGTCTACATGGGCAAGAATTCCAATATTGATTATTTTCATGTGATTGTCCTCCCTTTACAGCCCCAAAGGGCATAAAAATCCCCAGCAGTAAAATACTTTTACCACTGGGGATTATAAGTTGCGGACATACACATATACAGCATACACCTGTTTGTGATTGCTGTTTTTGGGGATATGTCAAAATTGATAAGGCAAAAGTATTCTTAAATTGGGTACAAAAAACTAAGCCCCTACAAAAGGAGCTATCATAATCCTTTGTTCCCACTATTTGATTATAGTTTTATTTAAGAATACCTTGCCGCATATTTTTTACTCCTTTTCTGGATTAAATCATTGTATCACATCAGTTTTAGGAAAGCAAGTACCTAAAAGAAATTTTTCTTCCCCTTATATGTAACAATCATACCGGCTTCCTAGCGTTCAGAATGTTTTCTGCTGTCTGCTGTGGTGTTTGGTTGGAATTGTCCAACCAAAAGCCGATCCGTGGTGTTGTCTGCATTTTACTAAATACAAATTCAATGTATACAGAAAGATATAAGGAGTGGGAGGGATTCCGCCGTAGTTGGCATTGTAGGAAAATCCAAAAGTTTAGATTTTCCCACAATGCTTATCTTTTGGTCTTTGGTTCGGAATAGTGTAGTGCTGGCGGTCTATCTCTTGTTTTCGGTTGCTTGCTTCCTTACCGTACATGAGCATTATACCGCATCGTCATACGCCTGTCAACCCCTTTTGCGAAATTAGTTGTAAACTTTTGGTGAACACGGATACAACTATTCAATCTAATTCTACCATAAGAGGACAAAAATGTCAAGGGGTTTGGAGCGGTATTTCGGGAATATGGAAAAGATCGCTTAGGAAAATTCTATTACTCCTGAATCTCTCTCATCAGAGTCACGCCGTCCTTGAAGCCGACCTTGTACGCAGCTCTCATTTCAGCAGCGGCAGTCTCACTTTGCAAGTCGCATAGCTTATGGTACAAGATTGTCTGCTCCTCAGTCAGCGACTCCTCAAATGGGATAGCGGTCTGCTCCCATTCATCGGAGCAATGGCAGGTTTTGATAGCGCCGATACGGCTATTGTAGATCTCATCAATCATAGGGATACTTTCTTTCAGTCATTGCAGTTAGTGTGAATATCGGAAAGGCTGAAAGTCGTGACTGATGAGTTGAATCAGGCAGCTATTGAAGCCAAGAAGAACGCTCCGAAGCGTGAAAAGACTTGCTACTTTGAGAGGGCGAAGATGAAGCGTGATGCTGCAAGGCTCGCTAAGAAGCCGAAAACTCCGAAGGACAAGGCTAAAGGCAGGGGCAAGCAAGGAATTGAATAAGCAACTTTGAACCCAGTGGATTCAAAGTGAATGAGCCGATTTGTTTACAAGTCGGCTCAGTTTATATAAATCTTGTCTATTAGGATTATTGGACGATTTCCTGGGAACAGCGTGAGTTTGGCGAACTTGTTGTAATAGAACGTGGAGGCTCTCCAAGACCTATTGATGATTATATTACTGATTCACCTGACGGCTTGAATTGGGTGAAGATCGGTGATGCTCCAGAGCAAGGAAATTACATCACAAGTACAAAGGAAAAAATCAAACCTGAAGGGCTTTCAAAAACCCGTGAGGTTCACCCAGGCGATTTGATTTTATTAAATTCAATGAGCTTTGGAAAACCTTATATTATGGCGATAGATGGCTGTATTCATGACGGCTGGCTCTCGATAAAGAACACCAATAACGTCTTCGACTTGAAGTTCCTTTGTGTGCTTTTAGGAACAGACCAAATGCTCACTCAATATAAGTCTATGGCGGCTGGTAGTACAGTAAATAATCTCAACAAAGAACTGGTTGGTAATACAACAGTAACCTATCCAAACATAGAAGAACAACGAACAATAGGTCAATTCTTTGAGCAGATTGAGAGCCTTATCACCCTTCATCAGCGTGAGTATTTTCCGTTCAGTTTTGACTGCGAAAGTGCTAAAACTGCTCAAAAAACAATTTCTTGGGAACAGCGTAAGCTGTCTGATATGGTCGAGAGAGTGACGAGAAAGAACGAAAATCTTGAATCAGAACTACCACTTACTATATCAGCACAGTACGGCTTGATAGATCAAAACGAGTTCTTTGATAAGCGTATTGCAAGCCGAGATGTAAGCGGTTACTACCTGTTGAAGAAAGGTGAATTTGCTTACAATAAGAGTACATCATCTGATGCTCCGTGGGGGGCAGTAAAGAGACTTGATAGGTACGAAATGGGCGTATTATCGACACTTTACATTGTTTTCGCTCTGAAAGAGAACGGAAATATTGACTCTGATTTTCTTGTTTCGTATTATGATACCGACTGTTGGCATAAGGGAGTTCAAGCCATTGCTGCCGAGGGTGCAAGAAATCACGGACTGCTCAATATCACTCCAGCCGATTACTTTGAAACAGTTCTTACAGTACCGTCCGATGTAAAGGAACAGCACCAAATCGGCACTTTCTTTGCAAAGCTCGACAGCCTTATCACCCTTCATCAGCGTAAGTGTGACGCTTTGCAGAAATTCAAGAAATCTATGCTTCAAAAAATGTTCCCGCAAAATGGTGAGAGTGTTCCGGAAATCAGATTCGCCGGATTTACCGATGCTTGGGAACAGCGTGAGTTAAGGACGGCTGCGACATTTTCCAAAGGATCAGGATATTCAAAGAATGATTTGAAAGAAAATGGCACTCCCATAATTCTTTATGGTAGGCTCTACACAAAGTATGAAACTGTTATCAGCGAGGTCGATACTTTCGTAGATGTTCAGCCTAATTCTGTTTATAGCACTGGACACGAAGTTATCGTACCTGCATCTGGCGAAACGGCAGAAGATATTTCAAGGGCTTCATTTGTCGCAAAATCGGGCATTTTGCTTGGTGGTGATTTGAATATTATTGTTCCTGACGATTATATCAATCCTGTTTTCCTTGCCCTGACGATTTCAAACGGAAATCAGCAAAAAGAGCTTTCAAAAAGAGCGCAGGGAAAATCTGTTGTTCATATTCATAATTCGGATTTGGAAAATGTAGTTTTGCTTTATCCGAAATATGAGGAACAAGAAAAAATCGGAGAGTATTTTTCAAAGCTCGACTCTATTATCACCCTTCATCAGCATAAGCCAAATAAAAAAAGGACACGACGCTTTAACCGTCATGCCCTTTAAGGGAAACCAGCGTAAACCGCATTATTTATGTTCTTAGTCGAGTAAACTGGAAATCGACTTCATGATGAGGTCAATGTCCTTGTTTTCAAGCTCTCTGATGATGTGCAAATAGGTCTTCTGTGTAGTATTGATGCTTGAGTGTCCGAGTCTCTGTGCAACACTGGCGATTGAAACACCGTCGAACAGGAGAAGCGATGCGTGTGTATGGCGAAGTCCATGAACGGAAATAGTAGGGATTCCGACAGCTTTGCAATGTCTTTCCAACACATCGTTGAGAGTAGAGTTGTAAATCTTCTTTTCTTTTGAAACAAAGATAGGGGCAGTATCATTCAGCTCTCTTACGATTGCATAGAACTGTCCTACCGTCTGCCAGTCAAGGCGAATCTTTCTGACCGAGGACTTGTTCTTGGTAGGCTGAAAACCGCCCTCGCCTTTATAGTCCCAAGTCTTATTAACACTAAGCGTCTGATGAGTGAAATCGAAGTCCATAGGCGTTACTGCAATCGCTTCGGAAAAACGCATACCGGTCTTAGCAATAAGCAGAATAAGCCAATCCATATTCAAACCGCTGTTCAGGTCCAGGCTTGTAAGCAACTTCTGAAGCTCATAACGGCTGAGATACTTCTTCTTTTTATCGTTGGGAGACTTGCCCTTGATGATAACCTTGCGAGTGGGATCACGGGCGATCAAGCCGTCATCAACTGCATCAAGGATAGCTCCTTTGAGCTGATGGTGAAAATCCATAGTGGTCTGGCGCTCGTGTGTCTCAGCATAATCATTGATGAGCTGCTGATATGTGATTCTGTCAAAATCGCAGAGTTTTACATCGGGGATCAGTTTCTTCACCCATTCAGCGGTCAGGTGATACTTCTGCATTGTTACGCCCCTGACCGATCCTTCTTTATATATAACCAGCCATTGACAGTAATACTCATGGAACAGAGTATCCGTTTTTATATCGTTCAAAATCTTATCCTCCTTTGGCGGCTCACGCTGATGAAGGGTGATAAGAGAATCAAGCTGGGTAAAATAGCTCGCTACCTTCTTTTGTTCTTCTATTGACGGTAAATCTAAAGGCATATCCAAAAATGTTTCAACGTGTATTCTCTTGGCTTTTCTGCTACCGTCGGCAATCATTCCATTCGTAAGATAAAAGCTCGGTTGTATTGCTCTGTAAAACATGAAATAGGGATCAACAGCAATACAATCAAAAGCAGGCAAATCTGCCGTACTTTCGTAACTTTCAAGCTCTTGAGGTACAACACCAAATGCTGAATTTAAGAAGTCAAGTTTGCTGTATATGAATTGCCCAGCGTGACGAGTAAAGTATTGTGTTGCAGCACTACCTTTATCGTTTTTTGCATATACTCCTTTACCCCATAATTTAACCGTCAACTTCTTAGCAATGTCGCCTGAATGACCTGCGTCACGGCTTTCTGAAAGCACATCGCCAACCTTACGCTGTTCCCAAGCATCGGTAAATCCGGCAAATCTGATCTGTGGTGTATTGCTCATAATATGCCCTCCAATACCTTCATCAGATCGGCAAGCTCGTTCTTCGTATCAGCATCGGCAGCGGTCAGCTCACCCATCTGTGTGATAAGGTCGGTAGCTGCTGTGTCCATTTCTGCGGAAATGTCGGAAAACTCGCTTGCCAGGTCGCTCAAGCTGATCTGTTCTTCCTGCTCAAAAGTATCGACGTAACGAGGGATATTGAGGTTGTAATCGTTCGCTTTAATCTCCTCATAAGTCGCAAGGTGCGCTTCTTTCTCCACGTCCTGACGGTCTGTGTAAAGCTCAATGATATGGTCGATGTTCTCAGGACTCATGGAGTTCTGCTTCTTGCCCTTGACAAACTGCTGTGAAGCATCAATAAAGAGAATATCACGTCCGTCACGGTTCTTCTTCAAAGCGATGATCGTTGTCGGGATAGAAGTATTATAGAACAGGTTTGCAGGCAGACCGATAACGGCATAGATAGCACCGCTGTCAATGAGCTTCTGCCTGATCTTGCCCTCGGCAGCACCACGGAACAGAACGCCGTGGGGCAGAATGATAGCCATAGTACCTGTATTTTTCAGATGATAGAAGCCGTGAAGCAAAAATGCGTAGTCTGCTTTGGACTTCGGTGCAAGCACACCATAGTCGGAGAAACGGCTGTCATTCAGGAATCCCTGTGCCGCAGACCACTTTGCGGAGTACGGAGGATTCATAAGCACCATATCGAAATCTGTTTCTTCGTCGGTGGGCCAGTCCGCATCGAGCGTATCAGCATTGCGGAGCGTCTGATTTTCGGGATCAACTCCGTGGAGGAACATATTCATTCGGGCGAGGTTGTATGTGGTCGTGCTGAGTTCCTGACCGAAATAGCGGATATAATCAGGCTTGTGAGAGAACTTTCTTGCGTTCAGAAGCAGAGAACCCGAACCCATAGCGGCATCGTATACCAGAAGTCCCTGCTTGTCCTCCTGTCCCTGAATAGCTACACGGGTAAGGATCTGTGAAACTGCCTGCGGTGTATAGAATTCTCCTGCTTTCTTTCCTGTTTCACTTGCAAACTGACCGATAAGGTATTCGTAAGCATCACCGAGAACATCGCCCTCATGGTTCAGCAGGTCGGCTTCGTTGATCTTCTTGACTACCTCTGCAACGGTAGCAGACTGCTTCTGCTCACCTGAACCAAGTCTTGTGGAGTAGAGGTCAACATCAGCGAACAGATTTGCAAAGATAGGATCGGACTGCTCAACATGATTGAATGCCTTTTTGAGCATTTCACGCTGAAAAGCGTTCTTGCTTGCCGCCTCTGCAAGTTTAGTATATGTAAGCTCAGGCTCGATAGTATAGTGATAGCTTTCCTTGATGTCCTCCAGAAGTTCCTCGGCATCTTCGGTGCTGTAAACTTCTTCGTATGCTGCTTGTGCTTCTGCCATAGATTCGGGTTTTTCGTTATTGAGAAGGTCATAAACGTGTGTAAGGAATGTATCGGACAGATACTTGTAGAATACGATTCCGAGAAGATAGTTCTTATATTCATTAGCGTCCATTTTACCGCGCAGAATATCCGCACCAGCCCAAAGAACGCTCAAAAGGTCTTTACTGTTTTCATTTGCAGCCATTGTGATTTCCTCCTATTTTCAGTTCACTCATACTCAGGTACAGCGTGAGTGATATACATAGATAATTATACCATAATTCCGTCAAAAATACAAGTGGAATTCGACGAAATTTTGAAATTTTCATCAATCAGCAGTTGACCGTTCAGAACAACCTGTGATATAATAAATCATACCAACTTTGAACCCACTGGATTCAAAGTTCCCCTAAAACAAAAACGCTGGCACGAAGCCAGCGTTTTCTATCGTTATCCGTTCAAAGCCTTTATCATCTGTAAGGCAAGGTCTGCTTTATCTTCGGGAAGTGTTCTGAATCCTGCCACAAGCTCTTTTTCTGTATCATTCAGGATAGAAACCTCTCCGTCCTCATTGAAGAACTCCGCAAGTGTAACGCCCATAGGCGTAAGCAGCTTTTGAAGTGTCTCTATTGTGGGCTGATTGATGCACTTTTCCAAGTCGCTGATATGCCCCTGAGACAAGCCGGACTCCTTGTGAAGTTTATACATACTAAATCCCTTTGCCCTGCGTATCTCTCTTAACCTTGTTCCGTACTCCATTTCTCCGAATCTCCTTTGCCGTGTCCTTACTATTATTATAATGCTTTCGTTCGGATTTTATAATTCATAACCCCCGAACTATTTACTTATCTATTCCGATATAGTATAATAGAAGGTGTGGAGGTGTTGCACTATGAACAGATCAGTATGCTTTACAGGACACAGAACCATAGCTGAGGATAAAGAAACGCTCTCAGCTCGGCTCTACGTTTTGCTTGAACGCTTAGTGACAGAGAAAAAGGTCACAGACTTTTACACGGGCGGAGCTGTGGGGTGGGACGCTCTTGCTGCCCTGACTGTTTTGAAACTGCGAGAGAGCTATCCAGAGGTCAAACTGCACCTTGTATTGCCTTGTCCATTTGAGGAACAGTCTGCGAAATGGAATGAAGCACAGAAAGAGGAACACAAGTGTATCGCCTCGCTTGCCGATACCAAAGAGTTCACCTCGGAGCATTTAGATAAAAACGCAATGAGGATCAGAAATGCCCGTCTTGTGGAGCTTGCATCTGATTACTGTATCTGCTACTGGAATCCCAAACACTACCGCAGCGGGACCGGGCAGACGGTGCGTATGGCTCAGAAGAAAGGCATTGAGGTCATCAATCTGTTTGAAATGTCTGCAAACAGCGTAAAATCGCCCGACAAAAGGTTGACAGATGCTACAAATAGCAGTATAATGGATATATCAAATCATTTGGAGGTATCAACTATGCCACGCAAGAAGAAAACCGAAACCGCACCTGTTGCCGAAGTCAAGGCAGAGGTTGTGACCGAAGCTGTCAAGGAGACTGCTGCAGAAGCTCCGGCTGAAAAGCCTGCAAAGAAGCCTGCCGCAAAGAAAGCTCCTGCTAAGAAAACAGCAACCAAAGCTCCTGCGAAGGCTGCTGAGAAGAAAACTACGGCTAAGACCACTACAAAGACCGCAGCTAAGACTACAAGAGCGACTGTTCCAGTTGAGACAGTCAAGGTCCAGTTCGGCGGCGATGAATATGATTTCGCTGAAATTAAAAAGGCAGTTGAAGCCGATTATAAGAGCAAATTCAAGGGCAAGGTCAAGACTATTGAGTTTTACATCAAGCCGGAGGATAAGGCAGTTTACTACGTTATCAACGGTGATTTCTCGGATAAGATCGAGCTTTGATGATGCAACGGGAACAACTCGCTCAGGGTTGCTCCCGTTTTTTCATATCTTGGATTGAAAAGCAGGGCAGAGTATGGTATAATTGGAAATGTAAGCAATGTGCGAGATAGCTCGTGTGAATTATGGCCGATGAGGTGGAAAAGATATGTATAATTCGTGTTTTGGAGAAATGGAGTACGATTACGGTTGGATCACAAAAAGGGATATTCAATTATTTGGTAAAACCTTTGAGATTGAAGTCAGAATAGTCTCAAACGATAGTGAAGATGGTATTTCAGAGGAATCTGAACAATCATGCCTTAGCTATAAAGACAAAGAAATTGAGTATTTACAGTGTATAGAAAAGCTGATGTTAGAATTTAGTGCTGATGCAGAAACGAGATTTACTCCTTGTACCCTTTTCATTAAAGCAATCGGAAGTTGTGCTTTACTATGCAGTGATGTAGAAGATGATGATGGAATAGCGGTATGTATTATACCTGAGAAATGCGTAAAATATCAATGTGAGTTTCTTTAATAGCAATACAATGTTAATAGCAAAACATGACAGGGGGTGAACACCATGTGTACTTGGTTCTATGCTGAAAAATCCACGCTGTTACCGATCATCACAAAGGCACAGCAGTTACCGCTTGCGAATACGATCAGGAACACTATGTCACGTTCGGCAGAAATGTCCGGCAATATCCGTCCTACCGATATAGCAGCAGTGTTTGCTCCGAATAAGCAAGGCAATATGGCGGTGTTCCCGATGATATGGGGTTTCACGGTCGAACAATCATCAAAACCGCTTATCAACTGCCGTATCGAAACAGCGGACCAGAAAACCGTATGGAAAGACTCTTGGTTCAGGCGGAGATGCGTGATCCCTGCGTCTTGGTACTACGAATGGGGCATACCGCCCTCTGAGGTCGGCTATCGTAACGCAAATGAACAGCGGAACATCAAAAAAGAAAAGTATGCGATACAGCCGGAAGGAGCTGAGATCACATACCTTGCAGGACTGTACCGCTTTGAGGAGCATAGAGGTGTCCAGATACCGATGTTCGCCGTGATTACCAGAGAATCGGTCGAACCCGTAAGCTCGATCCATGACCGAATGCCCCTTATCCTCGGCAAAGACAGCTTGCGTGAGTGGGTGCGTCCTGACGGTAATCCCAGCAAGATAGCGAAAAAGGCTTTGACAAAGATGATTATGGAAAAGGCAAAGGACTACCCTGAGCCGAAGCCGGAGTTTATGCAGATATAGGAGTGAAATTATGAGTAAAAATAATATTCGACCGATCACTATGGAGCATATCCAGCGCTATGGTGACATATATGCAAAAGCCTTTTCGGGAGAGCCGTGGAATGATCCGTGGAAACCGGAAGATGCGGTCATTCATGTTCGGGAGCTGCTGGAGTCAAAGCAAGCCTATGGGCTTGAATACGTCCTTGACGGCAAGGTCGTCGGCTTTATCCTTGGAACATCAATGCTCTTCCATTACGGCAGGACTTTTGAGATAAATGACCTTGCTGTTGATCCCGAATATCAGCGCAGGGGTATCGCAAAGGAACTGCTTGAAAAGTGTCTTGCGGATATTAAGGCACAGGGTATGGTGGGTGTCCATCTGATAACCGCCGGAGAGGGTGTTTTGCCTGAGTTTTATGCAAAGTACGGCTTCAAAAAGGAAGATGAGGTCATACTTATGGGAGCAGAGCTATGATGATAGAAACAGAAAGACTTATCCTTCGACCTTTCAATGAAGGCGATGCAGCCGATGTACTGGAATACCTGCGAGAGCCTGCTGTCAACTGTTTTGCTTGTATGAAGCTGAACTCACTCGATCAAGCTAAGGCTGAGGTGAAGAAACGCTGCAATGAAACGGAATATTACTTTGCCATCACATTGAAAACTACAGGCAAAGTCGTCGGTGAAATCGAGGCATATCCCGAAGGTGATGATCAGACCGAGGGTGAAAAAAGACAGCAAGACACTTTCTCACCGTGTTGGATGCTGAATAAGGAATACCAGGGCAAGGGCTACGCCTACGAAGCAGCTTACGCTTTCTTTGACTATTTGTTCCGAGAAAAAGGAGCAAGGCGTATCTATGCCTATACAGAGGACTATAATACCGCAAGCCAGCACCTTTGTGAAAAGCTCGGTATGCGGCGTGAGGGCTTATTCTTGGAGTTTATCTCATTCGTGAATAATCCCGACGGTACTCCTCACTATGAGAACACCTATCAGTACGCTATCCTGAAAAAGGAATGGCTCGGCAATCAACTTTGAACCCAGTGGATTCAAAGTTCCCTTAAAACAAAAAGGACGGCGTAAACCGTCCTTTCAGCCTGTCGAAAAAGTCCGGCGAAAGGCTGGGCTTTTTCGCATTTATGTGGTATAATATAGGAGAAGGGAGCTGAGTAGAATGCTGAGCGAAAACAGAGCGGAACGAAATCAAATGGAAATGTTTTGTATCGACAGTTTTGTACCGGAGGATCATCTGCTGCGAAAGATTGATGAAGCCTTGGATTTCGGAAGAATCTATGAGATTGTCGGAGATTTGTATTGTCATAACAATGGCAGACCGAGTGTGGATCCGGTCGTGCTGTTCAAGATCGTTTTCATTCAGCATTTGTACGGCATTCCGTCGCTGCGCCGTACCTGCGAAGAAATTAAGATGAATGTTGCATACTGTTGGTTTCTTGGTTATCTGATGAATGAGCAGCTCCCGCATTTCTCGACGGTCAGCCAGAACTTTAAGCATCGTTTTACCGAGGAAACAATCAACCAGGTATTTGAATGGATCCTGAGTGAGGTAGAAAAGCACGGGTATCTTACGCCGGATGCTGTTTTCGTTGACGGCACGCATATTAAAGCAAACGCCAATCTCCATAAAGCCGTGAAGAAAGCAATTCCGAAGGCAGCAAGAGAATATGAAAAGCAGCTGATGGAGGAGATCAACGCTGACCGTGAAGCACACGGAAAGAAGCCGTTTGACGATCATCATGATGATCAGAACGGCAGTACGCAGCCGGTTGAAGAAAAGACCGTTACCGAATCCACGACCGACCCGGAAAGCGGCGTATTCCATAAGGGCGAACACAAGAAGTGCTTTGCGTATGAAGCGCATACAGCTTGTGACAAACGCGGTTATGTGATGGATGTCGAAGTCACACCGGGAAATGTGAATGACAGTGTTGCATTCCCTGCATTATACCGTAAACTGTTAAATCGTTTTCCCGGCATAGAAACGGTTGTTGCAGACGCTGGTTATAAGATCCCGTATCTGGCAAAGCTGATCATTGACAGCGGCAGAATCCCGGTATTTCCATATAAGAGACCGATGGGTAAAGATGAATTTTTCAGACCGTATGAGTATGTTTATGACGAATATTATGACTGCATTCTGTGTCCGGAGCATCATATTCTGAACTACGCCACAACAAACCGTAACGGATACCGGGAATACAAAAGCAAACCGTATATCTGTGAAAAGTGTCCGTCCAGAGAACAATGTACACATAGCAGATCATGCCAGAAGACTGTCACGCGGCATATCTGGGAAGACTATATGGATTTGGTTGAGGACTACCGTCACACTCCTGAAAATCAGGTGATATATGCGCAGCGAAAAGAAACGGTTGAGCGTGTCTTTGCAGATGCCAAAGAAAAGCATGGGATGCGTTATACGCCGTACAGAGGCTTGGCTCAGGTCACAAAATGGGTCAGGCTTAAATTTGCTGCCCTCAATTTGAAAAAACTGGCGATCCACCTCAGAAAGGATCGTCAGCCTTCGTTGTTTTATACTGTATATTCCCCATTTTTGTGTTCTGATCTTGTTTTCGCTTGATATTCTGTGTAATTAGCCCCTCTGCGTTGCTCGCAGAGGGGCTTTGTGGACAGGCTGAAAGGACGGCGTAAACCGTCCTTTTTCCGTTATTTCTGTATCTCGATCTCAAACTTTCCCTCAACGATTTTCAGCTTCAAGGTCTTGACATACCGATTACAGAAATTCTCCATTTCCTTCATGGTAGCGGTCACTCTTGTGGCTTCGTAGATCTTGTGGGTAAGGTCCAGAGGGTTCTCACCGACAAGCGAGGGCAAATGCTTTTCAAGCTCCGCAAAAAGGACAGCTCGCTTCATGTCCTCCGTTCCTGCGGTGCAGAAATCATCTATGGCACAATAGTAGATGCCGTGCTGCGCGAGGGCGTTCTTGATCGCCGTTCCGCACTTCTCGTATTCGTACATAACGAGAAACTTCGCTTTCGGCAGGCTCTCGATGAGTCCCCAAAAGTCGGAATCACTCGACACAATGATAAATGATGTGATGCCGTCACGGTAGAAGTCCGTGACTACGCTTGCTGTCATTCGCACATCGACCAGAGACTTTCGGTCGGTCACACGGTCGATCTCGATATGTTCGGTGGGTATCTGCGTGAATTTGGAGAGCCAGTCCCAGCCTGCTGTGGTGTGCGGATCGTCATAGAGCGTTATTTTCTCGATCTTGGCAAGTTCTTCGGGATTTAAGCCTTTCAGCACACTGTACAGCTTGTACGGGTTGGAGTTCTCACAATCGACGGCGATCGCAGTTTTCTCGGCGCTGTCGATAAAATTATAAATATTGTTTCGTGTTTCATCGTCTGCGTCCCGATATTTCGTATAGTCGGTGAAGCTGTCATTATGCTGACCGTAGATGATCTTCAGGAACTTACGGTCGGAATAGACGATGCTCCCCACATCGGCAGGCTGCCAGTGAATATACATCTGAAACGGGTAATGCTCGATGTTCGCCATGTACTTGGTAAACTCCTGCTTCATGACACCGTTCTTGTTGTATTTCGGGACAAAGAACAAGTCTCGGATATACTCCCAATTCAGCCAGTCATAGAACAGACGGGAGCATTTGTCAATGTTTTCATTGATGAGCCTTGTAAACTCCTGCATATACTTCTCAGAGCGTGAGTTTGCCTGAACAATGGTAAATCCCCATTTTTCAAGCTGCTTGATGTTATCGTGGTCATACCACTCGATGTTATGCAGGTTTTTAAGCTCAAACCGTATCAGGTCATCAGTCTTTTTGAACTTCTGCATCAGTACGGTTCTCAGCTTACATAAATATCGTATAGCAGTAGCATCACGGTCGGCTTTGAGCTTGTCTATCAGCTCGGCACATTCCCCATAGCTTGCGGTGAGTGCCGACATTCGGACACCGATCATATAGGCGATCGTGGTAACTACTTCTTTGGTATCAACGGTCAAGGTTTAACCTCCTTTATCGCTTGTACATTTGATATGTTTATCAATGACCGTCATTATCTCGTTAAGCCGACTTTCTCCGATACCTTTGATCTTGCTCAGATCGGCTCGTAAGCTGTCATAATCAATGGGGTGCGTTTCTTCCTCGGCTCTCTGATAGCCCTGAGCAAAGACATTTCTCACGAAAGTCTCCATTTCGGCACGGTTCATTGATTTGATCTGCTTGTATAATGCACGGTTTACTAATTCTTCGTTTTCGTTATCCATTGCATTTCACCTCCGATCTGCTCTATAAGTCAATTATAGCACGAACGGCGGTATATTGCAATGAAAAGGGTGTGAAAAAGTGTGTAGAGATTGACTTTTTCGGGTTGGTTTGGTATAATAGTGTAAAAGTTGCAATCTGTATTATGCGTGAAGGTGTGAATAATGGCTTTGAATGAGAAAAATTATGAACTAATAAATGAGTTCATGGAACAGGTATGTAGGCTGACAAGCCTTAATTCACCTCGTTTATTTATGGATGCTCTTAAAGGATTTACCCGTGACAAAGGAATCGGCGGAGATGGTTGGTGGGTAACTACTGAGTTTATTGAAGCGGCAACGATGACCGAATCTGATATTGAATACTTAGGTGGCAGGAAGTTTGACGGAGTGGTTTTCGACGAGGCTCTCAATATGAGTGAACCGCCAACTACACTTCTCTCTTATCAAGAATTTTATGCTATAATAGGTACAGGGAAAAATAAGCGGCAGAAACAAAAACGCTCCCTTTCGGAGAGTTGGACTAATTTCATTATCCGGAAACAAACTGCCACTTGATTCCCGGACAGTTCTTTGACAACAGAATACCAGAGCAGATACAAAACCTATCAAACTCAAAGACGTGCGAAGAAATTTCTGCTTCCGATCTGACGGGTATCTCATTATCAGTGACCACCTTTACATATGCGCGAGAATAACAGATATTCTGCCACCTGCCGGCAGTCAAGCCAGAGCCTTGAACGCACAAGGACCTCTATAAGAAACGAGCGTGGAGCAAGATAGCATAATGATACTTCCGGCGACGGCTTGTCCCACAGGAATGGGCAGGGGTGAAAGTCCCATGTCAGGATGCGTAACTACCTGAGTCTGCTCTGAAAGCGTATCAGAAATTGAAAGCCATGGCTCTAAAATACTGAACCACGGCTTTTTATAGAATAATGAAAGGGGCTTTCTACCTTGTCATCTGATATTTTTAAAGATTACCCTGATATTGTTGAGATTTCACAGCTGATGGAAATGCTGAACATTTCAAAATATTCAGCATATAAATTGGTTACTGAAAATAAAATCAAGCACTTGGTCATTGGAAGGAAATACCGAATTCCTAAGATCTATGTGATAGAATACATCAATAGTCAAATAGAAAAAAATCAGATTTACGACTTTAGTGTATTGAAATTTCAAGGCGAAAGTGGTATAATAAAGATGTTAGATGAAAGGGTGGACGGTCTTAAAGGAGGACAGCACAGTGACCGGATCACTTTATGAAAAGCATAACTATTGGGTAATGGTTCTGTATGGACTAAGCGCAGCTTTGTACCCAGAAAAGAACATTACCGACTTAAGCCAAAAGAAAAAACGCTGGATATCCACGTCTTTGCCGTCAACGGCGAAAAACAAAAGAACCGCTGAAAAAATGCTCTACGATAACCTCAAAAAGTATGAGCTGGAAGAAAATAGAATGTTAGCTGACCCAGATTCGTACAGCTCGCAGCCTAACTACGCAAGTGGAGGTCAGGTACTTTTTACAGACTACCTTACTGATTGGCTGGAACGAAAGAAGAACAAAATCCAACTCATCACATGGGAAGGATATGAGGTGTATGCCCGGAGGCACATTATCCCGTATTTCAATGAGCTTAATCTCACGCTTGCCGAATTAAAGCCGCGTCATTTTGCGGACTACTACGAATACAAGTTTTCGGGAGGACGTCTTGACAGGAAAAAAGGCGGTCTGGGAAATCGTTCATTGAGAAGCCATGCTCAGCTAATCAAGGCTGTTCTTAACGAGGCGGTAATTTATGAGTACATATTACGCAATCCTGCTGAAAAAGTACCGATACCCAGAAAGCCGAAAACTGAAAGCGATTCTACCAAGAATGTGTACATGACAGCAGAAGAAGCTAACGATATGCTTCATAAGCTGAGAGGTGAATGGATTCAGCCGATTGTATTCATAGCGCTGCTCTATGGCTTGCGGAAAAGCGAGGTCCTGGGAATAAAATGGAGTGCGGTTGACTTTGAGAAAAACACTATCGAAATCAACCATACCGTTGTCAAGCACAAGTCAATAGTATACCAGGACAGCACCAAAACAGAAAACAGCCGCAACACCTTTGAACTGCTCCCCGAGGCGAGAGAACTTTTGCTGGACATTCACGCCAGACAGGAGAGGAATAGAGAGATATGCGGCAACGGTTATTATGAAAGCGACTATGTGTTTACATGGGACGATGGACATCTGTTCCGTCCGGACGCGATTACCGTTTCGTTCCAAAGAGCATTAAAGCGTCACGGGCTGCCTGAGATGCGCTTTCATGATCTGAGGCACAGTACGGCAAGCATCTGCTTTGACAAAGGCTGGGACATTGAGAAAATCAAGGTCTGGCTGCGTCATGCGGATATAGAAACCACAAGCAACATTTACACGCATATATCCAAAAATCGCCAGCATATTCTTGCTGACGCGATGACTGGTACATTCTCACTCTGAAAAACGGTTTGCAAAAAAAAGAAAAGGTGTGTTCTAGCACAACACACCTTAACGATAAATTGTAGACCGTTGTAGACAAAAATCTCAACTGTCTGATATTTCGGTTCCGCTAATTCCCTTAACAGAGCCATTTAAAATGGTCGAGATGACAGGATTCGAACCTGCGACCTCTGCGTCCCGAACGCAGCGCTCTACCAAACTGAGCCACATCTCGATACATCAATCTTAATCGACTTATATATTATATCACGTGACTTCAGATTTGTCAAGGGCTTTTTGAAAAAAAACTGGAATTCTCTTATTTTATATATCAAACTATCTCACAGAAGCCATAGAGAAATACTCCTGACCGCCGGACTATCGAAAATCATCGACCACAGCCAACCGTGGGAAAACAACACAAATCCGAAATCCGGCAGACCCTAGGTAACCCCGGACTTACAGGAAGCCGCCAACGGACCCGATCCCAGCCCGCTACTCCCCCCAGATGAACTGGCACGCCTGTTTGTACTCCATCGGGTGCTCAAGGCAGTGCATCGTTTTGGCGTCCTCGGGACGGCGGACATACAGCGCTTCCCTTCCGGCAAGATTCAGCAGCCGCTGAGTCTGCTTCGTATCAAACTTGCAGTACACCGCAATGTGCAGTATCTGCACCCGCGTCGGTGTGCGCGTCCCATTCATCATCTGATATCCGTAATTTCGGTCTACATTCAGCGCCCTGATCAGAGTCGACCGCTTCACAGACTTCTCCTTCAGAAGCTCCTGCAAATATATCGAGAACTCCGGCGGAGGATTGTCCGCTATCATGTTCATGTCAAGCCGCTTCGTACGCCGTATACGCGCTTCTATTTCCTCTGTTTTCATATAATTCTCCTTCACCTGATGTCATATTTCAAGATTGGCTTCTCCATTGATAGTAGACCTGATATACTCGAGATCCTCCTGAGCGTACCCGTTTCCGTTCATCACGATGAAACCATGCACCGTGAGTCCCCGGAACGCCTCCCTGTTGCCGTTCAGCTTATTCAGATCAAGGTACATCTCCGCAATATCACAGCCGATCAGCGGCGAAAGATCCGACACATTGTTCCGCCCGAGATACACGTTCCGCAGCTTCTTCCCGGAAGAAAGCGGCTGTATGCTCCACAGACCGCACCCCGCAAGGCACACCGTCTCAAGCTCAGTCATGCCCTCCAGGGCGTCAAGCGAGCCTATCTGCAGCTCGTTGCACCCGAGAAACCTCAGCCCCCGCGCGCTTTTCAGCGGAGTTATATCCG